>Ga0129298_10000172_pt1 | contig 22879 bp, 17 predicted proteins | sample I19B2metaG_FD_94707 | JGI IMG/M metagenome (GOLD analysis project Ga0129298, IMG submission 94707) | Lake sediment bacterial and archeal communities from Gulf of Boni, Indonesia to study Microbial Dark Matter (Phase II) - ​I19B2 metaG | ecosystem: Environmental > Aquatic > Freshwater > Lake >... | reverse complement strand
TGGATGAAGGTGTGGAAACAAGTTCCTCCTTCTCAAATTTGGGCGTGTAGTTGATGACGAGGTTTCCGAAGAGCATGGCGTTGGGGATGAGGATATGCCTACCAACGGCATCCTCGCTGCCCACAGCCCCACCTACCTGATTCAGCACCGTGTACATGGGGCTGACGTCGATGACGTCCCCGACCAAGCCGAAGGAAGGAAGCTGAACACGGTCCCCAACCCTGAAGGGACGCTTAAGGGTTACAAGTACCCAAGCGGCGAAGCCGCTGACAGGCGCCTGCAGCGACCAGCCTATGAACATGCCGCCGAAGGCGCCCAGTACCGCCCCGATGGTTCCGAGCTCAAGGAAGACCGTTAGAAAAGCGAGGAGTGTTATGAAGATCACGATGAACCTCCAGAAGCCTACGAGCATTTTCACATCACCCTCGGTTCCCTTAGCCCTAAATATGGCGACTCTGATGGCCCGTGATGAGAGTGAGTAGAAAACCAAGACGCCTATGAGGGCTACAGCTGCGGCGATGCCCTTACGCAGGGGGTCGGTGAGGATCTCCGGTGGAATCCCTGGGAGGGGTTTAACTATTAACACGTACTCAGCGACGAGAACGGTTACTAACACAAGTATTAACATACCGTAAATGTATCTTCTCATTAAGCAACCAACCCTGGAGCCGTGTAATGTCAAGCATATCGCTGGTTAATAAGTTTATCAGCGCGTGTGCCCCAACCTTAAAACCGATTAGACTAATTGTTGTACGCTGCCGGATACCCAGATACTTTCAGGAAACAAGAGTCCCCGTCTATTGGGAAAGTTCAAAGCATTGCCTATCTCCGAGGTGATTTCCTTAATATCCTCCAAAACACATAGGATATCCTTCTCAACTTCCTCCACGGTCTTCGTGAGGCTTTTCATCCTCAGTTCATACCTGTTCCGGCGGTGAATAACGAGACCAGCGTTAACCAACCTATTCAGGTGATGAACCATAATGCCGACGACATAAAATTTATATCCTTTTTAATGAATTTACTTCAACACAAAGTATATCAACCACCGTAATATGGTTTCGAAGGTGAAGCGTATGTGTGCGGCTGAAGCAATACCTGCGATAACTGAAACAGGTCAACAGGTTTTAATCTTGAGAGAAGGAACCTCTCGAACCCGTGGACGTGAAGCCCAGAGGAACAACATCACCGCGGCGAAGATCATCGCGGAGACCGTGAAATCTTCCCTAGGCCCTAAGGGCATGGATAAAATGCTCGTTGACAGCCTCGGAGACGTCACGATCACCAACGACGGCGCTACGATTCTAAAGGAAATCGATGTGCAGCATCCTTCGGCGAAGATGATGGTTGAGATCGCTAAGGCTCAGGATACGGAGGTAGGGGATGGAACAACATCAGTGGTTGTCTTAGCTGGGGAGCTGTTAACGAAGGCTTTAGAGCTTATCGACCTAAAGGTGCACCCTACGGTGATCGTTGAGGGCTACAAGAAGGCAGCGGAGAAAACCCTCGAGTACCTAAGCCAAATGGCGATAGGGGTGAAACCTGAGGACAAGGAGATGCTGAGGAAAATCGCTATGACGGCTATGGCTACGAAGTCCATCGCTGAGAACAAGGAATTCTTAGCCGATATAACCGTGGACGCCATCCTCCAAATCGCTAACATGGTGAACGGAGAGTACAAGGTTGACTTAGACGATGTGAAGGTTGAGAAGAAAGCTGGGGAGTCTCTCACCGAAACGAAGCTCATCAATGGCATCGCTTTAGACAAGGAAGTCGTCCACCCTGGAATGCCTAAGCTCGTCCATGAAGCCAAGATAGCTCTCCTGAATAGCCCTCTAGAGATCGAGAAGACAGAGTTCGATGCCAAGATCAACATAGAGCGCCCAGATCAGATCAAAGCCTTCCTCGACGAGGAGACGCGGATGCTTAAAGAAATGGTTGAAAAGGTCTCAACGGCAGGAGCGAACGTCGTCGTCTGCCAAAAGGGAATAGACGATACGGCTCAGCATTTCATGGCTAAGAAGGGGCTTCTAGCGGTTAGGAGGGTTAAGGAATCCGATATGCAGAAGCTCGCCAAGGCTACAGGCGGCAAGGTCGTAACGAGCGTTGACGAGTTGAAAACTGAGGACCTCGGCAAAGCGGACATCGTTGAGGAAAGGAAGGTAGGGGAGGATAAATGGACCTTTGTAGAGGGATGTATAAACCCGAAGGCCGTTACTATCCTTATCCGTGGTGGAGCCGATAAGGTTGTGGACGAAGCGGAGAGGTCGATCCACGACGCCCTATGCGTTGTCCGCGATGTTGTTCAGGAACCAGCTGTGGTGGCCGGCGGAGGAGCTCCAGAGATCGAAGCAGCCTCAAGGGTGAAGAGATGGGCTGAGCAGCTCTCTGGAAGAGAGCAGCTGGCGGTGATTAAGTTCGCTGAAGGCCTTGAAGTCATTCCATCATCCTTAGCTGAGAACGCCGGTCTAGACCCGATCGACATCATCGTAACCCTCCGGTCAAGCCATGAGAAGGGCGAGGTGTGGGCTGGAGTAAACGCCTTTGATGGAAAGACAGGGGATATGACGAAGGCTGAGGTCTATGAGCCTTTGGCCGTAAAGGAGCAGATCGTTAAGTCCGCTGTTGAAGCCGCGACCACCATTTTAAGGATTGACGATGTTATCGCATCTGGGAAGCCGAGGGAGGAGGTTCCTAAGCCACCTATGCCCGGAGGGGAAGAAGGTGGACCGGGAGGGTTAGAGGATTAGGGAAACCATGGAGGTGTTTGAATGGCCATGGCTACAGGTAAACCGATTCTCATCCTAAAAGAAGGTAGTTCACGAAGTAGGGGTAAGGAAGCGCAGAGGCAGAACCTCACAGCGGCTAAAGTCATAGCCGAAGTCGTGAGGTCAACCCTCGGCCCCAAAGGTATGGATAAGATGCTCGTCGATACCATAGGAGACATTACCATAACCAACGACGGCGCCACCATCCTCGATGAGATCGAGGCGCAGCACCCCGCGGCTAAACTCATGGTCAACGTAGCGAAGACCCAGGATAAGGAGGTTGGGGACGGCACTACCACAGTGGTCATCCTAGCAGGGGAACTGTTGAAGAAAGCTGAGGACATGTTGGATCTAGAGATCCACCCGACCACCATCACAGCGGGGTACAAGAAAGCTGAGGGGAAAGCCTTAGCGACATTGGAAAAGCTCGCTGTGCCTGTGAGCTTCGAAGATACGAAGACGCTCACAGACATCGCCACAACAGCCATGCGGAGCAAGGGTATCGAGTTCTACCGCTCCGCTCTCGCCGAACTTGCGGTTGAAGCCGTTAGACGGGTCACAGAGACCAGGGATGGTAAGAGGTACGCGGATGTAGAGGACATACAGGTGATCAAGAAGCCGGGGAAAAGCCTAGCTGAAACGGAGCTTATCAAGGGCTTAATCATCGACAAGGAAGTTGTGAACCCAGGGATGCCCAAGCGGGTTTTGAACGCTAAAGTCGCACTGCTCGACTGCGCCCTTGAAGTTGAAAAGACGGAGTTCAGCGCCGAGATCCGGATTAAGGATCCAACGCAGATGCGGGCCTTCATGGATGAGGAAACCAGGATGTTGAAGGATATGGTTGAGAAAGTGAAGACTGCGGGAGCGAATGTTGTATTCTGTCAGAAGGGCATCGACGACACCGCCCAGTTCTTCCTCGCCAAGGAGGGCATCGTCGCCGTGAGACGTGCTAAGAAGTCGGATATGGAAAAGCTGGCGAAGGCCACAGGCGCCAAGGTAGTGACTAACATCGAAGACCTAGATGAGAACGAGGTGGGTGAAGCTGGGCTCGTGGAGGAGAAGAAGATAGGCGAGGATAAGATGGTCTTCGTAGAAAACTGTAAGGACCCGAGAGCCGTAGCCATCCTCATCCGGGGAGGCTTGGAACGCGCAGTGGATGAAGCTGAACGGTCGCTCCACGACGCCCTCTGCGTCGTCATAGATGTTGTGAAAGACGGAAGGATCGTCTACGGAGGAGGGTCCACGGAGAGCGAGTTGGCTAAGGAGCTAAAACACTACGCATCGCAGGTAGGTGGAAGGGAGCAGATCGCCATCGAGACCTTCGCTCAAGCCCTTGAAGCCATACCCCAAGCCCTAGCTGAGAACGCCGGTCTAGACCCGATCGACATCATGGTAGCTCTAAGATCTGCACATGAGAAGCCTGAAGGGGCAAGTATGGGGGTCAACGTCTTCACGGGGAAGATCGAGGATATGAGGGAATTGAAGGTTTTGGAGCCTGCTATTGTTAAGAAACGGGCGCTATCCTCCGCGGTTGAGGTTGCCTCCATGATCCTCAGGGTTGACGATGTGCTCGTAGCGGCTAAGCCACCGCCTCCTAGACCCGGCGCCAAGCCACCGATGGAGTACTAGCGGGAACACCACCTTCACCCTATCTCCACTCTTCCTTACTTTTTTTAACGCGTATTTTCCCCAGTTCTACGGGAGGCGAAGAAAGAAATATATTCCTCCCTACGTCGAATCAAGTGGAAGACAGCTTGGGGAGGGACCCGATTGGCTCTTGCGGCAAAGCCATCTGAGGCGCGGGTTGAAAAGGGTTGTTCAGACGTGAAGAAGGCTGAGAAGGGTGGTAAGCCTTCCCTTGAGCAGCTTGAGAAGGAGGTTGAGGAGTTGAGGAAGGCTTTAAACGAGGAAAGGGATAAGGCTGAGAAGCATGTGACGCAGTTGAAGTACCTGCAAGCTGATTACGAGAACTTCAGGAAGAGGATATTTAAGGAGGTTGATGAAATGGTGTCCTCTAGAAAGGAGGGACTCATCCTAGAGCTGTTAACGGTTATAGATGAGCTTGAACTCGCTGTGCAAGCGGGGAAGGAAACGGAGAATAAGGAAGCCTTAATGAAGGGGTTAGATATGGTTTTGAAGAAGTTCTATGAAACCCTCAGCGCTGAGGGTTTAACTCGAATCGAAGCCGTGGGAAAGGTTTTCAACCCTGAGGAACATGAGGCTGTGGAGAGGGTTCCATCGAAGAACCATAAAGAGGGCACAGTCATCGCTGAGACGAGGAAGGGGTTCACTTTGAAGGGAAGAGTGATCAGACCTAGCATGGTGAAAGTCGCCTTAAACCCGCCATGCTCTACCACTGTTCAGTTGGAAGGAGGGGGAGGTGAAGCTCGATGAGTGAAGCTAAGGGGAAGAGGGAGAGGATCCTCGGCGTAGACCTTGGGACGACGAACTCCGCGGCCGCGATCATGGAAGCCGGTAGACCCCTCATCATACCGAGTGCTGAAGGACCAACGATCGCGGGTAAGATGTTCCCAAGCGTTGTAGCGGTTACGAAAGACGGTCAACTCCTCGTAGGTGAACCTGCTAAGCGGCAGCTTACCACAAACCCTGAGGGAACCATCCTTGAAATCAAGCGTAAGATGGGGACTGATTACAGGGTTTCCGTCTACGGTAAGGAGTACACGCCTCAGCAGATTTCATCCTTCATCCTTCAGAAAATTAAACGCGACGCTGAGACGTACCTAGGTGACAAGCTGAGTAAAACCGTGATCACGGTTCCAGCACACTTCAACGATAACCAGAGGCAGGCTACAAAGGACGCCGGGGAGATAGCGGGCTTCGAGGTCGCCCGTATCATCAACGAGCCCACAGCCGCCGCTCTAGCCTACGGCTTGGATAAGCTTGAGAAGAGTATGAAGATCCTTGTCTTCAGCTTCGGCGGGGGAACCCATGACACCACGATCATGGACTTCGGCGCAGGCGTGTTCCAAGTCCTAGCCACGAGCGGGGATACGCAGACAGGTGGCACGGACATAGACAACATCGTCGTCGAGCATCTCATCATCGAATTCCAGCGGCAGAACCAGGGCATCAACCTGAGAAGCGATAGGACGGCTATGATAAGGCTAAAGGAAGCCGCGGAGAAGGCGAAGATCGAGCTTTCAGCCCTCCTGCAGACAGATGTAGACCTACCCTTCATAGCCTCCGACGCCTCGGGGCCGAAGCACCTACACGTCACCCTTACAAGGGCGAGGCTTGAACAGTTGGCTCTACCCATAGTGGAACGGGTGGAGGCTACGATGAAACGCGTCTTAGCAGACGCTAAGCTTGAGCCTAAGGACATCGATAAGATCATCCTCATCGGCGGTCAAACCCGTATGCCCCTCGTCAGAAAGTTCATCGAGGACTCCATGGGGAAGCCAGCGGAGCGCGGAATCGACCCTATGGAGTGCGTAGCCATGGGCGCCGCTATCCAAGGCGGCGTTTTAGCTGGGGAAATCTCAAGCCTAGTCCTCCTAGACGTCACCCCGCTTTCACTCGGCGTTGAAACCCTAGGCGCCGTCTTCACAAGGGTTATGGATAGGAACACCACCATCCCGGCTAAGCGGAGCCAAGTCTTCACCACAGCCGCGGACTTCCAGACCGCGGTTACGATACACGTGCTTCAAGGGGAGCGGGCTATGGCGAAGGATAACGTCTCACTGGGGATGTTCCATTTAACGGGGATCCCGCCTGCTCCAAGGGGCATCCCTCAGATCGAGGTGACCTTCGACATCGACGCTAACGGTTTACTGAACGTTTCCGCTAAGGACTTAGGCACGGGAAAGGAAGCTAAGATAACGATTACGGCTTCCACGAAGCTTTCAAAGGACGAGAAAGAGCGGATGGTTAAGGAGGCTGAGCAGTTCGCTGAGCAGGATAGGAAGGCACAGGAGGAGGCTGAGCTTAGGAACACGGCTGACTCCATGGTCTACACGGCTGAGAAGACTTTGAAGGAGCTTGGTGATAAACTGAGCAAGGAGCATAAGGATGGTGTTGAGAAGGCTGTTGAAGAGCTGAGGAAAGCCTTAGCGGATAAGGATGCTGCGGCTATCAAGGAGAAAATGGACCTACTTTCCAAGATCCTACAGGAAGCGGGAGCCAGTGTATATCAGAAAGCCGCTCAGGAGTCTGTAAAGCAGGAGGCTGAAAAGCCTAAAGGTGAAGCTGAGGAGAAGGGTGGGAAAGCCTCTGAGGGAAAGGAAAAGGTTGTAGACGCTGATTACAGGGTTGTGGATGAGGATAAGAAAGAGTGAAGTCAACGTTAAGGTATTAGGGTGGTTAAGGCGGTTAAACCCGTCCTCAGCTGGTCTACGGTGAAGGCTCTTGGGGTCTCAACAGAAGCGTGATTACTACGATGTCCTCGGGGTTTCAAGGAAAGCCTCTAAGGATGAGATCAGGGAAGCCTTCCGTAAACTCGCCTTCCAATATCACCCGGATAGGAATAAGGCCCCAGATGCTGAGGGTAAGTTTAAGGAGATCTCTGAAGCCTACGCCATCCTATCAGATGATGAGAAGCGTCAACAGTATGACCTGCTAGGTCATGAAGGAATTCAGGGACGTTACACCTACGAGGACATCTTCACACGGAGCAACTTTGAGGACGTCTTTAAGGAATTCGGCTTCGGGAATTTTGATAACATCTTCGACAGGTTCTTCCGCGGTGGCTTCGGAGGCTTCCAAAGACCATATGGACCCGAGAGGGGGAACGACCTCAGATACGACCTAGAGATCTCTATGGAGGAAGCGGCTTCGGGGCTTGAACGGGAGACCTCTGTACTCCGCTCGGAGAATTGCAGTGTCTGTAATGGGACAGGTGCCAAACCGGGGACAGCGCCTAAGACGTGTTCAAAATGCCAGGGAAGCGGGCAGGTGAGGTATGTGAAGTCTGCAGGCTTCGCCCAGCTCATCCAAGTCCTCACATGCGACCGCTGCGGGGGGAGGGGGACGTTCATAGAGTCCCCCTGCCTTAACTGTAAAGGAACCGGGGTCACGCGGAAGGTGAGAAGGGTTGTTGTTAAAATCCCTGAAGGAGTTGAGGACGAGAGCTACCTTAAGCTTCAAGGTCAAGGCGACGTGGGAGCCAACAGAGGACGGCAAGGCGACCTCTACGTCGTCGTCCATGTGAAACCCCATCCATTCCTTACGCGTGACGGAGATAACCTCCTACACAGGGCTGAAACCAGCTTCCCAACCGCCGCGTTAGGTGGAAAGATCCTCGTACCAACCCTAGACGGTAAAGCTGAGTTAAGGATTCCCCCTGGCACACAGAGTGGAACCGTGTTTAGGTTAAGGGGGAAGGGTATGCCCCGGGGACGCTGGCACGGTCGAGGGGATGAGCTTATAGAGGTAACAGTGCGCACACCGACTAACCTAACTCCTAAGCAGAGACGATTACTGGAAGAACTCGGTGAAGAACTCGGTGAAAAGAAATCTGGTTAAAGGGTTGGTTGAATACTCTCTGAGAGTACACGACATGGCTCCGATGGTCTTCAACAAATCCTCCACTCGGTTTCAGCGGGGCGCTGCCCCATTATGGTAGGGCAAGGTTCCCCGTTTAACCACTGGTCGTTCTGAGAGGTTTTACGGGTTAACAGCCGTAGCCTATGCTGTTTCAGCCTCATTCTGTGTCTTAAGAGAAGCCCAAGCACCTTTGCATAACTTTTTTTAGGTGAGAAGGAGGCGATATCATGTTTGAAAATCGCCTAAGCGGGGTGTTTCATGTCCATCGTAGCAGTGGTTAAGGGAAACGAACCTGTTGAGATGGTAGCTGAGGCTATGGAAATGATAAAAGCCTCAGACATTTTCCACGCAGAGGATGGGGTTCTGGTGAAGCCCAACTACGTCAACGCAGACCACCCGTCTACAGGAGTCACCACGGACGCTCGGGTCATCGATGGCGTTGTAGGGTTTCTGAGACTGATTGGAGTTAAGCGCATCCTCGTAGGGGAGGGAAGTGGGATGGTGGATACGATGCACGCCTTTCGGGTTGCCGGCGTTGACGATGTGGCGCAGCGTTGGGGTGTAGAGCTTTTAGACCTGAACAAAGATACATTCGTCGACGTTCAGGTGCCCAACCCCCTCGCTTTGAAGAACGTTAAAATCGCCAAGACGGCGCTAGAAAACACTTTAATCAGTGTTCCTAAACTTAAGCTTCATGGAACAGCTGGCGTTACCCTAAGCCTTAAGAACTTGATGGGCACAGTCACCCCGAAGAATTCGATCCATAACCCCCTCAGCGAGAAAATCGTCGACCTTGCGTCCGTCCTGAAACCAAAGCTGGCTGTTATAGACGCTATCATCGGTGGAGAAGGTGATGAACTGGCTGGAAAACCTGTGGCGATGAACCTCATCATCGCCGGTGCAGACCCTGTGGCCGTTGATGCCGTAGGCGCCGCCGTTATGGGTGTAGACCCAAGCGTTGTAAAGCATCTCCGCCTCGCGGAGACACGGGGACTTGGAACCTGCGACTTAAAACGTATAAAGGTCCTAGGTGAACCTGTAGCATCGGTTAGGAAAACCTTCGATCGTTCTGGAAACACGTCGAGGAGGGGAGAAGGCTGTGGCTAAACAGTTACTTGTCATATATTACACGGGCACAGGTAACACCAGACGGATGGCTGAGGCTATCACGGAAGGCGCTAGGCGAAAAGGGGTCATAGTTCGGTTAAAAAGGGTTGAGGAATGTAAGCTCAACGACTTGGTTGAAGCTGACGGCGTTGTCGTAGGCTCCCCGACGTACTTCAGCAACGTAGCATGGCAGGTAAAGAAGCTCATCGACGAGTCGATAACCTTATACCGAGGTGGGCGTCGACTAAGTGGGAAGTTGGGGGGAAGCTTCACATCCTCTGGAACCCGCAGGGATGGCATAGACTGCATTAGAATGCTGGAATTAACGTTCGGCCTCCATCATAGACTCAAGATGGTTCCAGGCGTCATAAGGGTATCAGGCGACGGGGAAGAGGAAGTCTCGAAGATGTGCCAGGAATATGGAGCGGAGATCGCTGGAAAAATCCTCTCCTAATGGATGACTGAAGTGCGGCTTCCCTCAACAACCACGGGGAGGTAGGCTTTTATAACTTGAGGTGCTTTAACGACTAAAGGCAGGGCATCCGATACCTTTTTTCTGAGAATTGCGGTAAGGGGGAGAATCTGAGTGACGATAGAGAGTCGTAGGCTCGGTAGGACGGGGCTGATGGTTTCGGTGCTAGGCTTCGGCGGTGCGCCTATAGGGGAACATGTACCTCCTAAGATGCGGGAAGAAGCTGAAGGCATCGTGCGTTACGCTTTCGATCAGGGCGTCAACTACTTCGACACCGCTCGCTCCTATGGGAACAGCGAGGAGAGCATAGGAGCCGCGCTTCAGCCCGTTAGGGATAGCTGTGTCATAGCGACGAAGGTTGAAGATAGGACGAAACGCGGCGCCTGGGTTCAGCTTAAGCAGAGCCTCAGGAAGCTGAGAACAGATATGGTCAACGTGATCCAGGTTCACTCTTTGACGGATATCAACGACCTTAAGAAAATAACGGGTTCGGAAGGCGCCTTGGAAGCGTTGAAGGAAGCGCGGTCGCAAGGCATAGTAGAGTATATCGGCGTTACAGGGCATCACACACACGTACTCGTCGAAGCCATACGTACTGGGGAGTTCGACGTGGTTCAAGCACCGATCAACGTAGTCACCAGACGGGCACTGGAGGAGCTCGTCCCTTTAGCGAAGACGTTGGATGTGGGCTTCGTGGTTATGAAGCCCTTCGGAGGTCAACCCTTCTTCCAAGGCTCCGAGGAGTTCAGGGTGCTTCTCGGCGGAGAGAGGTACAAGGTCGCTAAGCGAGGCCTCGACTTCATACTGCGGCAAGAGGTTTCAACGATCATCCCTGGCTTCGAGAGCGTACCTGAGGTCGAGGCCGCTGTTGAGGCAGTTCAAGGCTTTAACCCTGCAACCCCTATCGAACAGTTCGAGTTTTGGGGTGACGAAGAAGGACGCTACTGCCGCGAGAGCGGGACCCTGTACACATGCGAGATGTGTAAACCCTGTCCTGAGTTCCTGAACATACCCGCGGTCCTGAGGTTTGACCGGTTCTACGGCTACGGGATCAGAGATTGGGCTAAGAAACAGTACGGGAGGCTTTCGACGAGGGTTGACGATTGTACGCAATGTGGGGAATGTGAGAAGAGATGCCCCTATGGGCTGCCGATCGTGAAGCTTCTTAAACACGCGGATGAGAGACTTAGTCCGTCAAAGTCCTCAACGCCCAAAGTGATCGGCGCATAGCCTTTCATCATCTGAACGATCACCATTAAACTTCGATTATAGAGGCGGGGCATTTAGTTATTAAAAAGAGAAAGCTCACAGCCATAGAGCTCTAACGTATACTTCAGACTTTAAAACCCCTAGATTAAGACCTTGAGTTTATAAATAATACTTAATACAGCGTGCAGCGACTAACGTTTAGAACAGCCATGTCCACACCTTTTATGCATAGACATGAGCTCATAATCGACGTCCACCATCACTATATAGACCGGAAAGGCTTCATGGACGAGCTTTTCAAGGAGATGGACGCGGCTAATGTGCATAAGGTATGTCTCATCACCTCAGCGCCCAGTTACGGTGAATCTGAGGGAAAAGACTTCACGTGGGCCTTTAAAGACTACGCCGACCGCGTTATCGGCTTCGGTACCATTCACCCTGGGAAAACACAGCCCGAGGCTATCGACGAATACTACGGCAAGGGCTTCAAGGGGATAAAAGCCATATACCCAACGAAGAGGTACGACCACGACAGCTTCTTAACCTACTACCAGAAAGCGGAAACCCTTGGGATGCCCATCCTTTTCCACACCGGGGTAGTTGCCAGAGAGAAAATCGACGTGGCTCAAGATGTCACCTCTGCGCATATGCGCCCAGTGTACTTAGACCGCGTAGCCCGGCTGTTCCCGAAACTACACTTGGTTGCCGCTCACATGGGTGATCCCTGGTACCTAGAGGCCTACATGACTTCCCAGAAGAACCCGAACATGTGGCTTGACATCTCAGGGAAAGCCGTTTTGATAAAGGCCCTGAACATAAAGGAGTACCTAGGCATCAGGTTGACCCCTGATAAACTCCTCTTCGGATTAGACGAACCTCCATGTGAATACTCTCGATTAATCCATGTCTGGGACACACTTCTCCATGAAATGGGCTTATCCCTAGACGAACGCTCCCGAATCTTCGGAAAGAACGCTGCTGAAATGCTGGAAATTACCCTATAACGAATTGACCCTTGTAAAGAGATTGTAAACTATACGTTTATGAGGGAGATGCAAGGACTCTCCACTCCGCGATACCCAGACTAGTTACTAAAGCTAGTCACAATATGGTTCGATCTCAAGTTTTAAAGATGATGAGCAAGATATCTTCTTTAACGGCTTAAACCAATGAGTGGAGTTCGATTTCATCCACAAAGAGACGATATATAATAGGAAGCTCCTTTAATTACTGGCTTGGAAGGAAACGTCAATGGACATCATTTCAGAATCCACTGGTAAAGCATACAACCCCAACAACGCTAGCATCAATTTCACGAACACGAAAAGCACTTGAAGACCTGAAATAAAAAACATGTATCGTAAGCTTGATATGAGCCGACTAAGTAAATGCGTTATTAAGGGGTCCTAACGAATTATCCTGTTGAGGTAGAATCTCTCACAAAGTGCTTCACGGTTAAGAAGCCTTTGTCAGAGGAGAACCTGGGTCTCCTGAAGTTTATAAGACGCCTACTCCGGAAAACAAAGACTAAGGAAAAGATTCTAGCCGTGAACAGTGTGAGTTTTAGTATAGAAAAAGGAGAGCTCTTCGGGCTTCTAGGGCCTAACGGGGCGGGGAAGACAACGCTGGTTAAGACCCTCTGCACGCTTCTTTGGCCTAACGCCGGTACCGCCAAAGTTAACGGTTACGACATTAAAAATGAACCGAACAAGGTCAGAGCCTCCATTGGGACCGTCTTAGACGTCCACATGGGCTGGTACGGCAGGCTCTCCTGTAGGCAGAACCTGCTTTTCTACGCCCAGCTTTACGGAGTACCTCTTTCAAATATAGCTAAGAGGATTCGGGAAACTTTAGAGCTTGTTGAGCTCACGGAGAAGGCGGATGAGTGGCAGCAGAAGCTCTCTAGCGGAATGCAAAGAAAATTGGACGTGGCACGGGCACTTCTCCCTGACCCTCCGGTACTTCTTCTCGACGAACCCACCCTCCAGTTGGACCCCAAGTCGGCCAGAGATTTTCGCCGCACCGTCAAGGATGAGCTTTGTGGTAAGCAGGGAAAGACGGTTCTGTGGACAACTCACAACATGAACGAGGCTGAAGAGATATGCGACAGGGTCGCTATCATGCATAAGGGAAAGATCATCGCTATAGGTAGCCCTAGCGAAGTTAAAGACCTGGTTAAATCAAGGGAGAACATCGTGGCCGATTTAGAAAAGGCAACGCCCGAGCTGATAGCCTCCATAAAAGAATTAGAGGGGGTAGTCTCCATCGTCTCAACTCAACATTCCCCCGGAATCACTCAACTGAAAATTGAAGTTAACGACACTAGAATATCTCCATTGATCGCTGAAACCGTAGTTCGAGTTGGAGGGTCGCTTCATTCAATGAAGCTCGAGGAGCCAACTCTTGAAGAGGCCTTGATTAGGTTGACGGGTGAGAAATAAGGTTGACCCAGATATTTAGTTCCATCTACAAAATCTACTCCTTTTTTAGAAGAGACGTAGTAAACGTTTCAAGCTACAAACTCAACTTCATCTTCAGCATACTCTCCATGTTTATTTTTTCCTTTACCATGGGAACCCTTGGCGCGATAACACAACCGGCTCAGGCTCAGTATATGCAAGCCTACGGCAACATGAACGCCGCTACGTTTCTGATCATAGGTTTTATGCTCAACCAATTTCTAGGACAAAGCCAATTTGCGCCTCAGGGTATCGCAAACCCAGGAAACCTTGAAAGAATACTGCTTACTCCATGTAGCATACCAGTCTTCATATTAGGGACGATGTCTTGGGGTTACTTCTGGAGCAGCCTTAATCTCGTAGTTTTTATCTTCGTGGGGGCAATGGTTTTTGGCATGAACCTTTTCACAGTTGATTGGCTCACATTCATTACCATACTACTCATCGGTGTCATAGCTATGTGGGGTCTGGGTATAATCAGCGCCGCTATACAAATGGTGACTAAACAATGGAACCCCGTCAACTGGTTCCTATCAACCTTCTCCTTCCTAGTTTCAGGGGTATTCTTCTCTCCCGAGGCGTTACTTACCGTCGACGCCACAGGCTTATTATATCGTTTAGCTTGGTGTCTTCCCCATACCTACGTATATTACATGGCGCGCTTAGCTTTCGTAGGGAAAAGCTTAATGGACATGCTTTTTCCTCTCCTAACCCTAGTAACAATGGCAGCGGTATTCTTCGCAATAGGGTGGTTCATATTCAAACTCTGCCTGAGAAGATGCCAACTGGAAGGCAGCCTAGGTTGGGTCTAGTCCCCTGCGAGATCGATGAAACTTGACCCCTTTTAGGCATAAGTCCCGTCCGGCTCACTTCCCATGATTTCTCCATGCTTCTTCTCCGATGTACAACGCCGTTTGAACTGTACGGCACTGTGCCATTAACCCATGCTTCTAGGAGTTTGGGTATGGATAGATTCCCCGCCTACCAAATCGCGGCGTTAAGGAAGTTTTTAGAAGAGTGAGGGGAGACTCGGGAGCTTACATATACCCTCCGCAAAAACCATGGTCGAAGATGGGGAAAAGAGGGAGACGCTATAACGCTTGATAGTTACAGACTCTGAGGTTATGCAAGGGCTCTTTGACTACTTCCCTTGAGGGCTTTTCCAGATTCCCAAGCATGTACCTTTGTGTTTGAAAGCAGCTTCAGAGTGTGTTAAGGCAGTAAACTCGCTGAGTCAACGTCGAGGAATAGGACGGCGTTTCCATGTTCACGTATGATGGAGGCGGGGCAACTTGTTGAGATTCGGTCGTAAACCGTTTTCTTAACCGCCTCCGCCTTAGATTTCGCTGGAACCATGCAGAAGATGTATTCGGCTTCAAAGATCGCGGGCATGGTTAAGGTGATCGCCCTTCGTGGTACTTCATCTACGCCGGGGAAACAGCCATCGTGCACCTGCTGCCAGCGGCTAGTCTCATCGATTTCCACCACCTTCACCTTGAAGGGATCGTTGAAGTCGGCTACATGGGGGTCGTTGAAGGCCCAATGGCCGTTCTCCCCGATTCCAATACACGCGATGTCTAAGCCCTCTTCCTCAAGTAACCGCGTGTAGCGTCGACATTCCTCTTCCAAGTCCTCAGCGTCTCCTTTAATAAAATATACTTTACCAGGTTTCACCTTATTGAAAAGCCGGTCTTTCAGGAACTTTCCGAAGGCTTGTACGGCGTCCTGTGGAAGCCCCACGTATTCATCTAGATGAAAAGCCCGAATCAAAGACCAGTTGATACCCTCTACAACGGCTAGGTTGGCTAAGAACTCTTCCTGGGAGGGCGCTGAGGCGAAAACTATCGAAGCCTTCCCCCTGCTTGTGACGACACCCTTTATTTTTTCCCCTACTGCCTTAGCCGCCGCCTCACCCATTTTCTCGCGGTTTCGGTAAATCCTCACAGCGGCTTTTCCAGCGTTGAAATCCCTAATCAAACCGGTATCCACAGGGGATTAAACCTCCATGAGAAATACTTAACCCAAAGGTGAAATGTCTTACGGTACAGAGGTGATTCCTCGGTGAAACGGAAGCTTTTAGCCTCCTCGTTGAACCCCCTCAGTTTCCCGCTGTCTCAGCGTTCTTTAAGGATTACGTGTCAACCGTGTTAAGCCCCAGCTTCCGAGAAGACCTTCACGCCTTAAGTCACCGGGGAGTAACTTCTTATAGTTTTCAGCGACTTTTTTAAAGGCGTAGGCGTACTCCTCGATGATCTCCGGGCGGTAATGCTTGAACCATGGGATGCTGAAAGTGTGTTCCTGTATGCCCTCTGAGACTGGAAGGCTTCCAAGAGGCTGCCTTACATCCACACCTTGGGGACAGTTGGCGATACGTGTTGGTTTACCTTGATTGTATACATCGACCTCGTTGAAGACGGGATGAAGGTGTAACGCTAGGTTACACCCAGGGGAGCAGGGCGCTCCCTCCGCACTTACGGCTTCGCAGAAACGTTGAACCGAGAGACCTCCTAGTTCCTCTGGGCGGTATAAGCCATGGGGACTATACCACCCGCCTTTGGTGGTTCCCGAGTTCTTCGGAGGCCGGTGATCCCTGATCCCGGGGACTTCTTCAAGGAGGTCCCAGAAGTAGTTCATGGCTTTATCGATTTCCCTCATCAAATCGGGGTAGTATCTCAGTTGAAGGCGGCCCACGGCGGAGGTGAGTTGATGCATTCGATACTTATACCCTCCCCAGGGTAGGCCTGCGCCGGCTTTAAGGTCTTCAAGAGTAAGCGTGTACCCGTGGCGTTCATAGTGGCCGAAGGCGACGGCGCGTTCGTATACCCGCTGATCATTTGTGGTCATCATCCCGCCTTCACCGCAGGCCAACGATTTCCCGGACATTATAGAGAAGCCCGCGACGTCTCCGAAGGTGCCTACCATTCGGCCCTTGTATAAGGCACCGTGGGCGTGGGAAACATCCTCGATAACTCGAAGCTTATGCTTCTCAGCGACGCTCATGATTGCATCCATATCCGCTGGCATTCCCATGTAATGGACGACCATGATCGCCTTAGTCCGCGGAGTGATTCTACGCTCAACGTCCACGGGATCGATGCATAAGGTTTCAGGGTCGATGTCAGCGAAGACCACTGTTCCACCTAGTGAATAAACTTGGAGACAGGAGGCCCAGTATGTCACACTGGGGCAGATAATTTCATCGCCGTAGCCTACGCCTATGCCGAAGAGGGCGTTATGCAGCGCCGCGGTTCCCGTATTATGGGCTAGAGCGTACTTCACGCCCAGCCACTCAGCGAACTCCCTTTCAAACACCCGAGTAACATCGACGTCGGACATTTTCCCCGCGCGTAGAACCTCTAATACAGCGTCTTCAATCTCCTTCGTGATGATGGGCCAGGAAAAGATGCTACCAGAATCCGTTTTAACAGCCTTTGGTCCTCCTAAAAGCGCTAACTCACTTCCCATTTTGTTAATCTCCTTTCCACAAGCTTGTTATTAATCCCCTAATGCATCGGTATGATTTGTCATCCTTTAAGCCTTTTGCCAAATCTATTCACCTTATAGGGTTTAAGGTATAATGCCTCAACACAGCTCTAGGTGCTTCGCTGAAGGAGTGATAAGTAGGCGAACGTGCGTACTTAAACCATTAAAGGGTTTAAAGCTATAATGTGATGTGGAAGAGTATCGAAGTTGAAAAAAGGTAGAACCTTATACACAACCGCGGACATCGCCAATACACGGGAGAACATCGAAAAGTACGAGTGGGCGAGGAGACTACGGGTGGAGACCCTGAACCGCGCCGCTCAATGGCTGGAAATCCCGGATAAAGCAGTGCTTGAGATGGTTCCTCCACCTTCTGTTCCTAGGGCATTATACGTACATGAAACCGGCTGCCCCGTACATGGTTTAACGATCCAGAGATACGGACCCTACGCGTGGATTGTGAGTTCAGACCTGCCTTGGAAGGTTAAATGCCCCGTAGGTGGCGAGGTCTACCCCAGCAACGATTTTGGAGCATATCTCAAGACCGGGATGAAAGATAGAAGCCTCTTGACGGGAGCTTACCCAGATGACGGGTGGGGATGGATGAAACCCGAGGGCGATGGTAAGAAATTCTGGTTTGTAGGTTACTACAACCACTGGGGGTTATGGGTAGGCACCATCCTCGTCGGATTGAAGGACTTAGGCCTTGCTTACCTCCTCACTGGAGATAGTCGATACGCGCATAAGGCAGCGATAATGCTCTGGCAGATCGCTGAATACTACCCCGACTACAGATACGAGAAGCAATCGAGGCGAGGTACTGAGTTCGATCCAAACTATCGGGGAAAAATCCTCTACCATACATGGGAGAACAATACGGCGGCTGTGATGGCTGAAACATACGACAGTGTATTCCCCGCTTTGCGGGAGGATACTGTGCTTCAGAGACTTGTAAAAGAGCCCGCTGGAAGGATTCAGGAGCGGATTGAGGAACGCCTTCTCAGAGAGATGGCGCGATTAATCATGGATGGCTCACATACCATCCAAGGCAACTATGGTTCGCATCAGCACATTCTACTTAAACTAGCCATCGTTCTCGACGACGAAGAGCGGGCACCGACAAAGTCCCAGATCGTGGAATGGGTGCTGGACAACGATGACCTAGCCGGTTATACAGACATGGGCATCCACGATGCCTTACATAGCCTCATCTTCAGGGATGGATTGCCCTTTGAGTCCCCCGGCTACAATATAGGCTGGGTGGAAAACCTTCTTCTCATAGTAGAACTGCTTGAAAGGCTAGATGTAAAAGACCTCATCGATGTCCCAAAGTTTAAAATGCTGATCGACTGGCCTCTCAACCTACTCTGCATAGGTCATCTCGTTCCTTCTCTAGGAGACAGCGGGGACATGTTCGCCTCAGAAGGCACAGCGCAGATTCTACGTCGCCACATATACGAGGCGGCTTTTAGATGGTACAATGACCCTCTTTACGCTAAGGCGTGGAAACTCGCGCCGCAATCACGGGAAAACCAGAGAGCGCTTATCCGTAGGCTTCTAGATAGGCATAGAGAGCTTCTTCAGAAGCCTTCAGAGGAACTGGGGAGGGTTGCAGAGGGGTACCGTAAGCCTTTAGGTGTTGCCAGTTTTAATTTCCCAGCCTATGGTTTCAGTATACTTCAAACAGGTAATGAAGAGAGCACCAGCGCGGCAACGCTTTTATACGGTCATTTTTTCACACACGGCCACTTTGACCGACTGGATCTAGGCCTCTTCGCCTACGGGCAAGCCTTACTACCGGATTTTGGCTATCCTGAGACTGCCAATCCGGAAGACCCAAGGCGTTTCGGATTCTTCAGCCATACGGTGAGTCACAACACCGTGATGGTTGACCAAAGACGGCAGCAACTGGGAGCTGGGAAACTGCATGTCTTCGATTGCACCCCCAGAGTTAAGGTTGTCGAAGCCTCCGCTGAGGATGTTTACCCTGGCTTAGTCAACTGCTATCGACGAAGCATCGTCTTAGTCGACAGCACCCCCTCCGAGGCCTACGTGATAGATGTCTTCCGGGCAGTCGGGGGGACGCAGCATGATTGGATAGTTCATGGAACAGAGGCGGAGTTTAATGTTTTTGGAATCTCTCTGTCAAAGGTACAGGAAAAGGGGACTTTAGCTGGTGAGGATGTCCCCTACGGGAAATTTTACGACGACCTGAGCATGCGTGATAAACCATACGGGACCATAAGATACGTGCCTTATCAGGGAAGCGGCTTCCAGTTTCTCTTTAACGCTCAACGCGGTCGAGTTCAGAGCGGGAGTCGAGTTGTGTGGAGCTGTTTAAGGAAGGGGGCTGTAGGAGTTCATTTACAGGCCTTCCTCGTACCTTCGAGCGGGGAAGAACTTATCGTATGTGATGGAAGGCCTCAAAATCGCTTAGGCATGCCGGAGACGGTTAAGTTCATGCTGAGGAGGAAGAAGGGGGATAACCTCTCCAGCTCCTTTGTCACCGTATTTGAACCCTATAAAGTAAATCCTCATATCATGCGCGTTACGCGTTTAAAAGTTGAACCCTCAGATCCCACGGTGACAGCCCTGAAAATCGAGTTTCACGGTTTCACAGACTACTTCATCAACGCTGAGAATGAAGCGGAAACCTACTGGGTAGAACCAGGAATCTACTTCAGCGGCTACATAGGGCTATTACGCATCACCGAGTCGGGAAAAGTCACCATGGCTTACCTACTGAACGCTGAGGAGATCGAGTACGAAGACTTCTCCCTCTCCGGTTCAAGAGTGAAAGTCACCGAGATAGCCGCAGTCGATTACAGAGGAGGAATCATCACGCTGAGAGACCCCGTTCTCAACCCAGACCTTGAGGGAAAGTGGCTCATCGTATCCAAGAAAAACTACAGCTCTGGATACCGCGTAGATAAAGTGCTTAACGAGAAGAGCTTCTCCATAGGGGATCAAAGTTGCATCGTTGGCCGCACTTCAATCCAAGGAATCGACTTTGAAAATGGAGGTATTAAAATACCTCTAGTACTACCCTTCACTAAACCCGGCATGGGACTTATGGGTGAAGACGGGGAAGTCAAGTACAGGATCGCTTCCACAAAAGGTGCACTTTTACAATGTGAAGGCGTAATAAAAGTAGAGGGAAAACTCCATGAAGACGCTTTCCCAGACCTGAACGGGGATGGAAAACGGACCTTGTACATTATAGACCTCATGGTAGGCGATAAAGTGATTATCCCCGTTTCCACCATTTTCATCTCTCGATAAAAACCATGACATACTGAAGCATCTAAGAATCACTTCCAGGGAAAATGAGGTCTCAATACCTACAAGCTATACTTCAATGGTTTCAAGGAAAACCTAGATAGCGAATTCATAGAAGATAGATCGATAGACTATAAAGAAGCTTGTCAAGGCAAGTTAAAACTCATTTACCTAACACAACGGCGCCTATACCTTTTATCGACACTTCCTCAATCCTTAAACCTTAATATACAATGGCTTGAATCCCCACAAGTGTGACATCCTCTATGTTGCAGCCGTGAACCACGGCGCTGTGGGTGATGGTTACATAGTTCCCGATAGATATGGGAATATACACCTTTAACGTGTCACCTTCATAAAGGTACCCACCATGGACTACGAAGTTCTCCTATAGATTAGCATATTCCCCGATGGTAACTCTAGCTACATCACCACATATAACTACGCCAGGCCAGATGGAAGCCCCATCGGCTATCTCCACATCCCCGGTAATAGTAACTGACCGTGAAACGAAAGCTGACTTATGGATCCTAGGTTTCTTCCCTTTTTTGCTCAATGATAGGCAGAGGTCTACCCCGGATTATTTTCAACACCCGTCTTAATAACCGATAACCAAACCTTTACAATAATAAAACTAGCAGCTTAGGCTTCCATCTGAATGGAAGCTTTTCGCAAGGTTTAAGAATGAAAAATTGACTCTTGCGTTAAGGTCCTCAGTAGGGGAAGTGTCCATATGCGCGCAATCGTTTTCCCTGAGAAGTGTCGAGTGGAGGTTTGGTCAGGGCTCAAGCCACGGGCCTTGAAGGATGATGAGGTACGGTTGCAGACCGTTTATACAGGAGTCTCAGCGGGGACGGAGCGTCACGTCATGATGGGTGGACCATACTCGGGAAGGTTCCCCGTAATACCTGGATACCAGAACGTTGGACGAATCATCGAAATTGGACCGGGAGTTTCAGGCTGGAACGTGGGTGACATCGTCTTCAGTGATGGTGGCTTACCACCTGAGGGTTGGACAGGTAGTTCATGGGGCGGGCACATCGAGGTCCGCAACCGAAGACCGGAGGGAAACTTCGTCAAGATACCCTCTAACCTTGCCTTGGAGGAAGCGAGCCTCGTAGGCGTCATGAGTATAGGAATGAAGGCGGCTAAACGTGGCAACGTACGGTTATCGGATAAGGTTTTAGTGATTGGTTTAGGGCTCATCGGGCAGGGTTGCGCCCAATCCAGCAACGCTATGGGAGCGGAGGTGCACGGGGTTGACCTCCTTCCTCTCAGGCTGGAGGTCTCCAGAAAAGCTTCCTGTCACGAGGTTTGGGATGGCAGGGAGGTGGATGTATGGGATAGAATCCGTGGAGCAGGACCTTTCGATGTGGTCTTCGAGACAACCGGGGTGGAGGGAATACCGGACCTAGCCCTTAGCTGCATCCGTAACTCCACAGGGCGTATGGTAGCCATCGCGGGTAGGGTTTACATGACCTATAAGAACATTGGTTCCGGGCAGGCTCATGAGGCCACGGTTATACATACCAGTCACTTCGGTCCAGGTGATGTCCACGATGTCATCCGTCAGGTTCTCAACCACCGCATAGTTATCAACCCCTTAATTACACATAGGGTGAGTGTGGATGAGGCTCCAAAGATTTTTATAAAGATGCTAGACGATCAATCAGAAATATTAGGCGTGATTTTCAGCTGGCAGTAGAGGGGGAAGTGATCATGGGCTTGTATAAGAATCTGTTGAGTAAGGGTTTCACAACCACTCATGTTGAGAAGCACTTCCACGACCATGACGAAACATGGATCGTGTTAGCCGGCAAAGCGAAAGCTTTTGAAGTAGACCGTTCAGGGCAGAGGTTTGAGTATGATTTAGAAACAGGAGACGTTTTAATGATCGAGGTTGGTCATGAGCATGGAGCTGAAGCCTTAACCCCTGACTTGAAAATCGCGGTCTTTACAGGCACCATTCCCCCAGGTTCCCATAAGCCCGGCCACTATTACATGGAAAAGGAGAGGTACATCCCAAGCTTCGAGTTGAAGAAAAACCCCACAGATCGCTATGACAAACAGTTAGGTGTATAACACGCGTTAAAAATTGGGAAGGTGTAAAAACTGATTAATGGTGATCCCTGTAACCATTTTCAAGTCTAAGTTGATGTCGATAATGTTTCCGAGGCTGGTGGTTAGCCTATGCTGCTAGGTGATGAAGGAGGTTTAGGGCTTCCGTTACGACGAGTTGGCTTACATCATTGACGAAGGGTGAGTTCTTCAGTAACATTGGCACTCTCGTGGATGCGTACCCGCTCAACTCGTAGTCTATCGTTGTTGGTATGTAGCCTACGTAGTTAGCCGCGTAGCCAGCAACCATCGTCTCCTTGAACGGTGACCCCTCCATTATCTTGAGTGCCACATCGACGAAGACTTCTCCAGGAAGGAAAACCATCGCTGTGCCGCTGAGTGCTAACGCTTGGACCTCACTCTCAATATGGTTTGGAAGCCCAGCTTCCAACCTAGTCACCATCTCCTCAGCGTAAGTCCGGTGAAACCTTATCTGAGGCCTTAATTCACTGACCGTGGCTTTCTCATTCTTCTCCAGCTGG
>Ga0129298_10000171_pt1 | contig 22940 bp, 24 predicted proteins | sample I19B2metaG_FD_94707 | JGI IMG/M metagenome (GOLD analysis project Ga0129298, IMG submission 94707) | Lake sediment bacterial and archeal communities from Gulf of Boni, Indonesia to study Microbial Dark Matter (Phase II) - ​I19B2 metaG | ecosystem: Environmental > Aquatic > Freshwater > Lake >... | reverse complement strand
TCCCAGGGCCGTCCGGATGAGGGATCCGAAATTTTGTGGATCTTGAATACCATCAAGAATCAGGATAAGGGCCTTCGTTCCCTCCTCCTTCCAGTGAGACAGGATCTCTCTCAGGTCGGCATAGGAAGTTTCTTTGATGATTCCAACGACGTTCTGATGAAGGCCACCCTTCACCATCTGATTCAGGAGGTCCTTTGTTGCAAATGTGACTGGGACTCGCCTTTTTGTAGCCAGATCGAGGATCGATTGAATAAGGGGAGTAGGTTTTTGTGTGGCGATCAGGATCTTTTGAAATTGGAGGTGAGGTGATCTTAAAGCCTCTTGGACAGGGTGAATACCGTAGATAATTTTAGACATAAATACCAAAGTTCAAAGTTCAAATTTCAAATCAAATCCAAAGCTCAAATTTCAAAATATTTTGTAATTTGATATTCCTTTGACATTTGCCTGCCGGTAGGCGGGGATTTTGGAATTTGGACTTAACTTATGAAATATCTTCTATTATTTTCTGAACGGCTTCGAGCGGATCTTTCGCCTCTTTGATGGGTCGGCCGATCACAAGGTAGTTCGCCCCTGCAGCAACGGCCTCTTTTGGACTCAGAGTCCTTTTCTGGTCATCTTTTTTGTCTGTGGGAAGACGAATGCCTGGAGTAACGATGAGAAATTTTTCTCCACATTTTTGCCGAATGATCCCGATTTCCTGGGGAGAAGCCACCACTCCATCGACTCCTGCTCTTGATGCGAGTAATGCAAGGCGGCCTACTTCCTCTAAAAGCGGACCCTGAACGCCAACCTCTTTTAAGGTCTCCTCATCCATACTGGTGAGGATCGTGACAGCTAAGATGATTGGTCTGGGGATACCAAGATTCTTGGCTGTGGCCCTGGATGCCTCCACGGTCTTTCGCATCATTTCAACCCCCCCCAAAGCATGGAGGTTGAACATGGCCACATTCAGTTTGGTCGCCTCTTCCCCTGCCTTCGCCACTGTGTTGGGAATGTCATGAAACTTGAGATCGAGAAAGGCTTTTTGACCCTTCTGCCGGATCATATCGACGATCTTCGGTCCGGCGTGGGTGAAGAGCTGTTTTCCAACCTTAAAGATTCCGACGTGGTCTTTTAGGAGGGTCACCCAGCGTTGGGCCTCTGAAAAATGGTCCACGTCGAGAGCGAAGATAATCTTGTCTTTGGGATCGGCCTTGGAAGGGCTCATAGGTAAGCTATCATATAAGGGTTGGGAATAGGCTGTCAATGGATAATTTTTGAGAGCTCTGAAAAACTAATTTTTGCTGTCTGATTACGCAGATTTCAAGAAATGATTTCACAGATTTTTCTTCAGTTTCAATGCGTTCTAATCTGTGTAATCTGCTCGCAATCGGTGTAATCAGAGGTCTCTGGAAGAGACCTCATTTTTGAATTGTCCTTTACCCCGTTAGAAAGCCCCACCGCTTGCCCTGTTAGAAATTTTTCATTGTTAACCAGGAGTTCCCTATGGTAACCTACTTCAAACGGGGCTTGCAGCGGAGGTAAACCCCGTAAGACCTCTGGTCTCTTACGGGGTAAAGATAAAATGCCTTTTGGAGCGAACCCCGTTAGAGATTTATCTCTAAGCGGGGCGAGCACGGGGTTTAAAGCCGCGTGTGATTCCTTCCGTTGGAAGGTCAAAGACCATCTAACGGGGTTTACACGGAAACGGCCCTTTGTTATAAAGACAACACGAGGAGACGAAAATGGGAGAGAAAGAGGTTGAGGTTAGAGAGGAGGATCGGAAGATACGGTTTCTCCGATTTTTGGTCGATTTTTCACTTCTTTCAATTCAGCAGGACGACCTCCCCCTCGAAGAAGCGCTGAGGAGAGTGGAGGATGCGAAACGGGCAGCGTGCAACCTTTTTCCAGGCAAGGAGGAGACCTTTGAATTGATCTACAGGCCTCGCTTTGACCGCGCCATTCAAGAAAGATTCGGGCTCATTTCAGAGGGGTCTGGAATTTAAGAAATGAGTTCGGCCTTTTCAGAATTAGAAAAATTTTTCCCGAAAGGTAAAAGAATTGGCCAAGCTATACGAGTATCAGAGTAAATCGATTTTAGCAAAAGAGAAGATCCTCACTCCCAAGGGGATACTCATACGGGAACCAGAGGAAGCGAGATATGCAGAGAGTGAATTTCCTCGAGGGGCTGTCCTCAAAGCCCAAGTTCTTTCAACAGGGAGAGGGAAAGAGGGAGGAGTTCGAATCGCCCTCAATCCAGATGAAGCCTATCCAATGGCAAAAGATCTTTTTGGAAGGGTGATAAAAGGAAATAAAGTGGAAGAGATCCTGCTGGAGGAAAGGCTGGATATTGCCTCGGAATATTTCATCGGCATCACACTGAGTGACGAAACAAAGGGACCTGTACTTCTGCTCTCATTGGAAGGTGGGGTGGAGATAGAGGAGCTTGCCGAGAAGGAGCCATGGAAAATTAAAGAAATTGAAATTGATTATTTAAATGGTCCTGATGAGAAAGAGATTGAGAGGACTCTTCTCGAATGGAAGGTGTCACCAGATATCGTCCGTAAGTGGCTCGATCTCTCCAAAAAACTTTGTCATGTTTTTCGAACCTATGAGATGACGACCTTGGAGATCAATCCCCTCATTCTTACCCAGAAGGGGGATTTTATCGCCGGAGACTGTAAGGCAACGGTAGACGACTATGCTCTGTTCAGACATCCAGAGCTCAATATGATCGACATTCCGAGGGATTTAGGACACCCTCCCACCTTTTTGGAAAGGGCAGCCTGGGAGGTGGAAAAGGAGGACTATCGTGGAACCTTCTATTTCGCCGAGCTGGCGGAAGTAGGGGAAGGGCACGGATACGTTGGATTTCATGGAGGAGGGGGAGGCGGCACAATGGCTTGTCTGGATCAGTTGACGCGAAATGGTTTGAAACCAGCTTGTTATTGTGATACGAGTGGAAATCCTCCTGCCTCGAAAATCTATCGAGCTATAAAAATTATCCTTTCTATCCCGAATATCGAAGGTCATCTTTGGATCAGTGATGGGGTAGCCAGTCAGGATCTAACCCACGGCGCGAGAGGATTGGTAAAAGCCCTTACGGAGATGAGGCCAAAGATTCCGATCATCATCCGTCTTGTTGGAAATAACGACGAAAAGGCAAAGGAGATCGTATTGAAGGGGACCGAGGGTCTGGGCCTTCGTTTGGAATATTACACAGAGGAAAAGACCACGGAGTTTTGCATCCGTAGAATAAAGGAAATGATATGTCCATCTTGATCAACCAGGGGACCACTGTCCTCGTCCAAGGGATAACTGGAAGGGAGGGAGAGGAGAGGGCCCGTTTGATGAAAGAGTACGGGACAAGGGTGGTGGCGGGTATCACTCCTGGAAAAGGAGGGGGAAGCGTTTACGGGATACCCGTGTTCAATACTATTCGAGAAGCGATGGGATCCGTCGGTCCTATTCAGGCAAGTGTGCTGTTTGTTCCAGCTCCTATGGCGAAGAGAGCGTTGAGCGAAGCCATCGAGGCAGGGATCGAATTGGTGATCGTTCCAACCGACCGGATGCCTGTCCATGATGTCCTCGAGGTTCTTGCCTTAGCGAAGAAAAAGGGGACGAGGATCATTGGCCCGAATACCTTGGGAGTGATCAGTCCTGAGGAGTGCTTGGTGGGCATGATTGGAGGGAGTCTCGAGAGCGCCCGTCGTTTTTTTCGCAAGGGTTCTGTGGGAGTGATGTCCCGAAGCGGTGGGATGACCACAACGATCTCTTATCTCCTCACCCAAAAAGGGATTGCACAGAGCACGGTTGTCAGCATTGGAGGGGATGCCATTGTGGGAAGCACGTTTTCAGATCTTCTGCCCCTCTTCGAAGAGGATGAAGAGACGAAATGTGTGGCCCTCTTTGGCGAGATAGGGACAACCCAAGAGGAAAGAGTAGCCGATCTCATGGTGAATCGAAAATTTACAAAACCTCTGGTCGCTTTCATTGCAGGAGTTTCAGCAAAGGAAGGTGTGAGGTTTTCCCATTCCGGTGCTATTGTTTCTGGAAGAAGGGGAACGGCCAGGGCCAAGAGGGAAAGGCTTGGCCGGGCAGGAGCCATTGTGATCGATCAAGTGACCGAATTTCCAGAAGTGATTTCCAGGATATTGAAAAGGGATTGACATTTTTATACAAGGGGCGACGGTGAGAGAGATCTTCCAAGAGGAAAGACTATTTCTTGGTGAAAGAGAGGTCAACCCGTATGGGAAGTGAGAAACAGCCTTGGTGGAGAACAAAGATCATCCAATCGGGAAAGAACAAGCTCATGATGAGAGGTTACCGAGTTGAAGAGTTGATCGGGAATATCGGTTATGGGGAACTGGTCTATCTTTTGATCATGGGGGAACTCGCGACAAGGATCAAAGGCCATCTCCTGGAGGCCACGTTGATTGCTGGAGCGGATCATGGTGTTCCTGCTCCGTCGGTCGCCGTCTCGAGAATTGCAGCCACTTGTGGCATTCCACTCAACTGCTGTGTAGCAACAGGGATGAATCTCTTGGGAGACATCCATGGCGGAGCAGCTGAACAGCTGATGAGGATGCTCTATGAATCGAATGAAAGGATAGGAAAGGAAGGAGAGACGGCTGAAACGCTCATCCGAAAGATCTGTGAAGAGTTCAAAGAAAGGAGAGCGTTCATCCCTGGTTTTGGCCATCCTGTCCATGATGATGATCCGAGAGTACGTCGGCTCTTTGGCCTCGTTGAAGAAGCGCGGCAGAAGGGGGAAGTAAAAGGTGAATATGTGGAGATGGTAAAGACGATGGAGGAAGTTTTGAAAGACCTCTACCATCGAAAGGTCCCAATCAATATTGATGGCGCCTGTGCAGCTATTCAATGCGAACTGGGACTTCCATGGCAGTCAGCAAAGGGTCTCTTCTGTTTGTCGAGAGGGGTCGGCCTGGTGGCAGAATCTTTAGAGGAGTTTCTTCAGGGGTCGAGATTGAAGAGTCCAATGCCCATGAAGCTTTGGGAGGAAGAGCTTCTGTATGAAGGACCGGAGGAGAGGGAACTCCCGAAAGAGTTTAAAAAGGAATAGAGGACCGGAACATGCCAAGATTATATGAATATCAGGGGAAGGAACTTTTCAAAAAGGCGGGGATCGAAATTCCTCAAGGCCAATTGGTCAAAGATGAAGAGACTGCCAAAAAGGCAGCACAGGAATTGGGCCTGCCGGTCTATCTAAAGATTCAGATCCTGAGTGGTGGCAGAGGGAAGAGGGGAGGGATCCTTAGGGCAGAAACTCCAGAAGCTGTTCAAGTCTTCTCAGAAAAACTTCTATCCCATCCTTTTGATGGGGAGGCGGCCTCTTCTTTGTTAATTGAGAAAGAGATCGATTACGAAAAAGAATATTATATGGCCCTCACTGCAGATCCCTCGCTCCGTCAACCGGTAGCCCTCTTTTCAACGTGGGGTGGGATGGAGGTGGAGGATCAATCTCCTGAAACGTTTTTCAAATATCCTATCCCCATCCTTCGAGGATTCTCCGATTATCAGGCCATGGATCTCATTCGTATGGCAGGAGGGATCTCGAGCCCTCTCATTCCTGAATTGGCCCGGATCTTTGTGAAGCTTTATTCGGTCTATCGGAGTGTTGATGCCAGGCTGATCGAGATCAATCCTCTCGTTCTCTCTAAGAGGCGTGTTGTGGCTCTGGATGCCCGGATCGAGATCGATGACGATGCCATTTTCAGACATCCCGAACTCCATCTTGAAAGTGCCGAGGAGTCTGGGAGCAGAGCCTCTACGGAATTGGAGATCGCAGCCGGTCAAATCGATGCCCATGACCATCGGGGCACGGCCCATTTCATCCAGGTGGATCCTGATGGATCGTATGCCAGATCCCTGGGCAAAGTACCGGTGGGGCTCAATGCTGTAGGAACGGGTGCGGCACTCACCACCATGGATGAACTGGTTCCTTTGGGATACTTCCCTTTGAACTTCTGTGATTCCTCTGGCAACCCTACTTCGGCAAAACTCTACCGGGTGACCAAGGTCATCCTCTCACAGCCCCATATCGAAGGATTTATCTTCGTTTCCTGCGTCTCAAGCCAGCAGTTGGACAATACGGCAAGGGGGATGATCAAGGCCCTCCTTGAAGTCTATTCCAAAACCGAGGGGAAGCCGAACATCCCAATGGTCTTTGTCTTCAGGGGCGCCTATGACGAAGAGGCATTAGAGCTTTTCAAAAAGCATGGTATCGCTGATTCTCGTTGGGTAAAGGTCTTGGGCCGGGACGTCAGCGAAAAGGAGGCGGCTGAGGCGTTCCACCAACTCCATCAGGTTTGGGAAAAGGAGAAGTGGAGATGAGAGTTTACAAATTCCAAATTTTATCGGGAGGAGAGGTCTGTTTCGATCTCTCCCGCTGTGAAGAATGTTCTTCGAAGGTATGCATAAAGGCCTGCAATCGCCTCAATATGGGAAATATTTTGACGCTCGAAAATGGCCTGCCCAAATTGAAAGTCTCAGAGGAGGATGCTAAGAAGGGAGCCTGCACTGAGTGTTTAAGTTGCGAACTCGATTGCAAACTCTATGGAAAAGCAGGGGTCCGCGTGGTTCTTTCCCAACCGGAACTGGAGGGATATCTCAAGAAGCTCCCATATCGATTGGTCTATCAGGAGGATTGAAATGGCGGTTCTTGTTAATGAAAGGACAGAGGTAGTTGTCCAAGGGATCACTGGACGGGAGGGTCTCATACGGACGCGTTGTATGAGAGAGTATGGGACGAGGGTCGTGGCAGGGGTCACTCCGGGAAAGGGCGGGGCAGATGCAGAAGGGATTCCGGTCTACAATACCGTCAAAGAAGCCTTGGAACGCCATCCGAACATCAGTCTGTCAGCCATCTTAGTTCCACGCGGTTTTGCCAAGAACGCAGCGCTGGAGGCATTGGATGCAGGCATCAAGGTGGTGGTCCTCATTACAGAGAGGGTTCCGCATCAAGATATCTTAGAAGTCATCGCCAGGAGCAAAGAGGTTAGAGCCTTTCTGATCGGCCCCAATTCCCCCGGTATTGTAAGCCCTGGAAAGGCAAATATCGGAGGCCTCGGTGGGAGAGCCGAATTCGCAAGGGATTTCTTTATGGAAGGGCCTATCGGAGTCATCTCTCGAAGCGGAGGGACAGCAACCACCATCTGCTACTATTTGACCCGCTCGGGATTGGGGCAGAGCACGGCTATAGGAATGGGTGGGGATGCTTATGTGGGGATGAACCTTTGGGAACTTCTTTCGCTCTTCGAAGAGGATGAGGAAACGAAAGCCGTGGCCTTTTACGGTGAGATAGGAACGACGATCGAAGAGGATGCGGCCACATTCATCAAGGGAGGAGGCTTTACGAAGCCCTTGGTTGCCTATATCGCAGGCCGTTATACCCGACCTGAAATTCGTTTCGGCCATGCAGGGGCGATCATCACAAGGGGGAGGGGAAGGGCAGAGGAGAAGATCGAGGCCTTGAGGGCCGCTGGGGTTAGGGTTATTGACCATCTGGCTGGTATCGGCAGTACCTTAAAGGAGATGTTGGGGAGGGGTATTTAATAAATTCTGAACGGAAGGGAGGTGATGAGACGAATTCCTTAAAATCAGAGAGGTTTTATTATCGAAAAGAAAGGAGTGAGAGCGATGGATAAGAAAAAGTTCTTCTATCTTCTATTGTTTTGTTCGGTTCTTATTCTCTTTAGTTTCCCCACATTTTCATTTTCACAACTCAAGACCTTGCCTCCCAAACCTGGAGAGTTAGGGTCTGAAACTAATCCTTTAAAAATCGGAACGGTTCATGTCCTCCCTTATCTGCCTTCGTTTAAAATTCACGAGTATTTAAAAGGTGATTACGGGATCACGCTCGAGCTCGTTGAGATCTCCAGCTCTACAGAGCGGGCCCTCGCCATGCTTGCCGGAAAGACACATATCAATTATTCAGGTCCCTCTTCAGCAGCGCTGCTGAGATCGAAAGGACAGCCTCTCGTCCTCATTTGTAATGCCGGCACCTTAGCGAATGTACTGGTTGTCCAGACCGATTCCGATATCAAGAAACCCTCTGACCTGAAGGGGAAGAAGGTTGGCACAGAACTCAATTCCATCATGCACATGCAGTTGCTTGGGTTCTTAAAGGCGTACAATTTGGAGGCTGGGAAGGACGTGGAGATCGTTCAGGTCCGCTACCCCGATCATACCAAGGTGATCGAGAAGAAGCAACTTGACGCAGTGGCCACAGCCGAACCCTATCCCTCCTACCTTATCGTCAGGGGATTCGGAAGGCCTCTCGACTACTTGACTGCCTATGAGCCAGGTTGGAAGTCGATCAGCGGAGGGTTGAACTCGACAGAAAAATTTGTGAAAGAGAATCCTCACCTTGTCCAAGCCGTGGTCACCGCAAACATCAAAGTCATGAAGTTCTATTCTGAAAATACAAAGAAGATGATCGACGATTCCATGAAGATGTTCGGTTACAGTGAAGACTGGAGGCCCATTATTGAAGCAGGCTATCACAATACCGCCTTCCGTTACGCCATTGAAGAAAAAGAGTTCGAAAATGTCGGAAAGCTTTGGGTGGCCCTTGGAAAGACGGATAAGGTCCCAAATCCAAGAGATTGGATCATTCATGATTTCTACAGAAGGGGGGCCGCTGAAGCGAACTGGAAAGAGCCAGAAGGGAAGACTCCACTGTTACTCCCTCCTGCTTGGGATACGAGTTATAAGTATCCCACTGTGAAATAAGGATGCATGCCGTAGGGGAGATGGGATGTTTAAATTGAATCGAGGACTGAGAACGATTATCGCGTTTTTTTCTCTGTGGGAGATCGCCTCCCTTTTTGGCCTTCTCGAGGTCTTCCACATCCCTGCTCCCCACACGGTCTTTAAGACCTTCTTTTTTCTCCTGGTCAAAGGAATTCATGTGGGTGAACTGGGAGAGGTGACCATGTTCAAAATGGCCAAGGATAGTCTTTATCGGGTGTGCGTCGGATTTTTCTTAGCCTTGGCCATTGGCTTTCCCACTGGTTTCTGGATGGGATGGAATCGGACGGTGAAGGCCTTCTTAGAAAACATGTATACGGTATTGCGACCTCTTCCTCCCTTCGCATGGGTTCCCCTCTCCCTCTTCTTCTTAGGACCGGGTAACCTCACTTCCATCTATGTCATCTGGATCGGTGCCTTCTTTCCTATCTCGTTGAATACCATGGCTGCTATCGAGAACGTGGAAAAGAAATATATCAATGCGGCCCTCACCTTAGGTTTGACAAGGAACCAGTTGATCAGAGAGGTGGTCATCCCATCTGCTCTGCCAGGGATTTTCACGGGGGTTCGAATTGGACTTGGAATGGCATGGGGCCTGGTCGTGGCTGCTGAAATTGTGGCCGTAAAAACAGGTCTGGGCGCCTTGATCTGGAGGGCTGATTTGGTCATGAGGCCGGATATCATTCTTTCAGGGATTATCTTCATCGGTTTGATCGCTTATGGGTTGGAACGAGGAATCCTCCATCTTCAGAAGCGGCTCCTGAAGTGGCAAAAGGGATTGGTGATCTGATTGAGAGACTGGTCTCGTTTCGAGGAAAAGATGTCGTTTCGTCAACTATTAAAAATAGGTCAGAGATGGATATGGATCCCATGCCTCCTCATCCTCTGGAGCCTCTTTGCCAGGCTCGTGCATCTCGGGACCTGGCCTTTTCCATCCCCTTGGCTCACCTTTCAAAAATGGTGGTGGCTCTTCAAAGATGGGAACCTGCTTAAAGATATTGGGGCAAGCCTTTTCCATGTAGGGTATGGCTTTTCCATCTCTGCTATCATCGCCATCTCCCTCGGCGTTTTAATGGGCTGGAATAAGAAGGTTTTCGATTATCTGAACCCCTTTCTCAATCTCATTCGACCCACTCCTCCTGCGGCTTGGCTTCCTTTAGTCGTCTTCGTATGGGGCATCGGCCTTCTGCCAGGAACGCTTCTCGTCATCTATGGCTCTTTCTTCCCCATCTTGCTGAACACGATCAATGGCGTTCAGAATGTGGAGAGGAGGTATGTGAATGCAGCCCTCACTCTGGGATTGGGGAAAAGGCAACTCATGCGGAATATTGTGGTTCCGGCTGCTTTCCCGTCCATCTTAGTGGGATTAAGAATGGGATTCGGCTTTGCCTGGATGGTTCTGATTATTGCGGAACTGATCGCTGTGCAATCCGGGTTAGGTTATATGATTCTTCTATCAGTGACCACCTTAGAACCTGAATCGATTATCGCGGGGATGCTCACCATTGGGATGGTAGGACTGGGGTTGGATCAGCTCTTCAGGGCACTTGTGAATAAATATATCTTGAAGTGGCAAAAAGGAATCGTGATATGAGTGTCTCTAAAGCGATCATACGTGTGATCCATTTGGAAAAATCTTTTTCAAAGGGGGAGAGAGGAGAACCTCTCAAGGTGTTGGCTGGCATCGATCTCTCCATTTCGGAAGGCGAGTTTATTTCCATTCTGGGTCCGAGCGGATGCGGGAAGTCGACCTTTCTCCACATATTGGCTGGACTCGATAAGCAGGATGAAGGAGAGGTTTACCTGGATGATCGCTTGATCACCGGGCCAGGACCGGATCACACGATGATCTTTCAAGATTATAGCCTTTTCCCTTGGATGACGGTTAAAAAGAATATCGAATTGGGATTAAGAGCTATAGGAATCCCGCCGGAGAAGAGGGAAGCCATCTGCCGGGAGCACATTCAACTCGTCCATCTCGAAGGGTTTGAGGATCATTATCCCCACGAACTTTCCGGCGGCATGAAACAACGGGTGGCCATTGCCCGAGGCTTTGCCCTTAACCCAAGAGTTCTTTTCATGGATGAGCCCTTTGGAGCCCTCGACGCCCAAACCCGGGTCACCCTCCAGCAAGAGCTGATAAGGATTTTCACCTCTACAAGAAAGACCATCGTATTCGTTACGCACAATGTTTCCGAAGCCGTATTCCTCTCGGACCGAATTGTGGTCTGTACCAAAAGACCGATGAAGGTGAAAACCATTTTTTGTGTTGAGATAGAGAGACCCCGTGATCGGTTTGGGGTCTCTTTCAACGAATTTTGTAAAGGGGTGGCCCAAGTCCTCGATGTCTAATATGACGATCACCGAAAAGATCTTGGCCGCCCACTCTGGTTTAAAGGTGGTGAAACCGGGTGACTTGGTATTTGCGAGGCTCGACCTGGCCATGTCCACAGATATCACCACACCCATGTCCATCCCCATTTTCGAGAAGATGGGTGCGGATCGCCTCTTTGATTCAAACCGGATCGTTCTGGTCAATGACCACCTCGTCCCTGCCAAAGATATCGCATCAGCAGAGTTGTCGAGAGCCATGAGGCAATTTGCTCAGAAGTATAAGATCAAATACTACTTTGAGGTTGGCCGCTCCGGGATATGTCACCAATTGGTTCCAGAGGAAGGCTTGGTGGTTCCGGGTGACCTTGTCGTAGGAGCCGACTCTCATACCTGTACCTATGGTGCTCTGGGGGCCTTTGCTGTTGGGATTGGAAGCACAGACTTGGCTGCTTCATGGGCCTTAGGGGAGAATTGGTTCCGAGTCCCTAAGACGATCAAGGTGATCTATAAAGGGAGACTTCCAAAGTGGGTTGGAGGAAAGGATCTGATCCTTCATACCATTGGAGATATTGGAGTAGAGGGTGCTCGTTATCAGGCCTTGGAGTTTTCGGGTGAAGTGATTTCCAAACTTGCGATGGCGGACCGGTTCACCATCTGCAACATGGCTGTCGAGGCAGGTGCCAAGAATGGAATTATCGAGCCCGATGAAATAACCCTTCAGTATATCAAGGGGAGAGCAAAGAGAAGGCATCGCCTCTTCCAATCCGATTCGAATGCTACCTATTCAAATCTCCTTGAATATGACATTTCCGATCTCGAACCCTTGGTCGCATTGCCTCCTCTTCCCAGTTGTGTAAAGAAGGCGAGGGAGGTTGGCCGCATTGCAATCGATCAAATCTTTTTAGGCTCCTGTACGAATGGTCGCATTGAGGATTTTCGGATAGCCGCCAAAATTCTTAAGAGGAGAAAGGTGGCGAAAGGGTTGAGACTGATTATCATCCCAGCCACTCAGACAATCCTTAAGAAGGTGGTTTCGGAAGGTCTGGCTTCTGAGTTCATCGATGCCGGAGGTCTGATTGGCCCTCCCACGTGTGGCCCTTGCATTGGAAGTCACATGGGCGTGATGGCGTCAGGTGAAAGGGTCCTTTCCACATCGAATCGGAATTTTGTAGGGAGGATGGGCGCACCCACGAGCAAGATCTACTTGAGCGGTCCTGCTGTGGCCGCGGCCACTGCTATCTTAGGGAGGATTGCTGACCCACGGGAGGTGATGTAGGGAGAGCATCATGGGTGAGAGGATCCGAGGTCATGCCATCACCTATGGAGATCATATCAATACCGATGTGATCATCCCTGCCCGCTACTGCACCCGTTTTGACATGGAATATCTTGGTCAACACTGCATGGAGGATCTGGACAGCGATTTCTTTCGAAAACGGAAGCCGGGTGATCTTCTCGTGGTCGGAAATAATTTTGGATGCGGAAGTTCACGGGAGAGTGCGGCATTGGCCATCCAAGGAGCTGGGATCTCCTGTGTCATCGCTAAATCGTTTGCCCGGATCTTCTACAGAAATGCCATCAACACCGGACTTCCGATCTATGAGTGTGAAGGATTGGTTGAGATCACGAGAGATGGAGACCTCTTGGAAGTCGATCCAGAAACGGGTCTTCTTTCAAACCTGACGAGATCGAAATCCTTTGCTTCCCCTCCCTTTCCTGAAGTGGTCAGGGAGATCGTCGCTTCGGGTGGCATGATCCCATTCGTGAGAAAACGGCTCAAAAGGAGAGGGTGAGCCCTTCTATACGTTGCGCTCCATCATTTCCTGCTCGATCATTTCCCGAATCTTAACGACCGCCTCTTCTTTCTTAACCAGGACAATCTCGCCTGTTCTTCTCTTTTTGATCTCCACCAGCCCTTTCTTTAAATTCTTCTCCCCCAAAGTCACCCTCAAAGGGATCCCGATGAGATCGGCGTCTTTGAATTTTACCCCTGGGGTTTCCTCTCGGTCATCGTAGAGGGCTTCGACTCCTTTTTGTAACAAATTTTGGTAGAGTTGTTCAGCTGTCTCCCGAAGCAGATCGATCTTGGGATTGACTGGAAGAAGGAGAACCTGGAAGGGAGCAATGGGCATCGGAAAAACAATTCCATTTTGATCATAATACTGTTCGATCGCCGCAGCGACCGTCCTTCCGACACCGATCCCATAACACCCCATCACGATCTCTTTTTCTCTTCCCTTGTCGTCCAGATAGGTGGCGCCCATGGCCTTGCTATATTTGGTTCCGAGTTTAAAGGTATGACCGACCTCAATGCCTCTATCCATCCTGGTCTCTTTCCCACAGATTGGACAATGGTCTCCTGGAGCAAATTTTCGGATGTCAGCATACTGGTTCACCTGGAAATCCCGTGGAGTATTGACGTTGGTGAGATGTGCATCCTTCTCATTCGCACCGGTGACAAAGTTGACCATTGCCTGAATGTCCATATCGGCAACGATGGGGATGGAGAGTCCAATAGGGCCAGCGAAGCCTTTCGGTGCACCGGTGAGCTCTTCAACCGTCTCTTCTCTGGCGAGTTGAATATTTTCTGTGCCCCAGATGACTTTCAATTTTTTTTCATTGATCTCGTGGTCTCCCCGGACGAGAGCAGCTAAACAGCCTTTGTCGCTCTCAAAAATGAGCGTTTTGACCAGATCCTGAGGGGAGACATGGAGAAACCGGGTGACCTCTTCCACGGTTCGTTGATCTGGTGTGAGCACCTTTTGAAACGGCTTCAATTGTGCTTTTTCACGAATATCCCTTTGGACCGCCGGTCTCTTAAACTCGGCCTTTTCGATATTGGCAGCATAGGAACAAGAGACGCAACTCACAATCGCCTCCTCTCCCGTTTCGGCCAGAACCATAAATTCATGCGAATAGGTCCCACCAATTAATCCTGACTCAGCCTCTACAACCTTGAATTTTAACCCGCACCGGGTGAAGATACGCGTATAGGCATCGACCATCTTCCGATAGCTTTCATCCTCCCCCTTCTTATCGATATCGAAACTATAGGCATCCTTCATGATAAATTCTCGGGCGCGCATGACACCGAATCGGGGCCGGATCTCGTCTCTGAATTTGGTCTGGATCTGATAAAGATTGATCGGCATCTGACGGTAGGACCGGATCTCTCTCCGAGCAATGTCGGTGATGACTTCCTCATGGGTAGGCCCTAAACAGCAGTGTCGATTGTGTCGATCGTCAAACCTCACGAGATCCTTTCCATAATCCTCCCAGCGATGGCTTTCCTGCCAGAGTTCAGCAGGTTGGACAAAGGGGAGCAGCACCTCAATCGCGCCGGCTCGGTTCATTTCTTCACGGATGATCGCCTCCACTTTTTTAATGGATCGCAGACCGAAGGGGAGGTAGGAGTAGATTCCTGAGGTCAGCTTTCGGATCATCCCTGCTCGAAGCATCAGTTGATGGCTGGGTACGTCGGCTTCAGAAGGGATCTCCTTCAAGGTGGGAAGTAGATACTGAGAATAGCGCATTTCCATTCCTCCACATTAAACTCGTGTCCGTGTCCGTTATCCGTGTCCAACCTTCAGAAAAGCAAGGCGTCTCCTTTCAATCGGAAAATTCCTTAAATCCTTGATTTTTGTTTCACGTCAAAGTATAAATTCTCCACGAATTGTCCATTATGCTGGTTACGGACACGTGACACGCCTGCCCGCAGGCAGGGACACGGTCACGTTATTTTTTAAATGATGAGAAGAATTACTCCAACAGACGGATTGACCCTGTTTTTCCTTATCGGATTGATCCTCCTCACCCTCATTTTCAAAGGTCGAATTCCGCTCTGGCATTCTCTTGTCTTCCGTTACACAATTCTCTTGGGTGTTCTCTTTGTATTAAAGTTATCGATAGGCCCACCATGGGTGGGGAGGATGAGCACATCCGTCTATCCGTTCTCTCCCATCCTATTCATCATTCTCATCTACGAGTCCCTCGGTGACTTGATCCAGCATCTCCAGCCAGATATCGACCCGTTCTTGGCCCGGATCGATCTTTTCATTTTTGGTGTTCATCCCACTGTTTGGATGGAGCAGTGGATCGTACCTTGGTTCACGGATCTCATGTCTCTTGCTTACATCAGTTACTATTTCCTTCCGGTTGTTCTCGTGGTCACCTTATATCTCAAGGATCGAATGGAAGAATTTAATACGTCCGTATTTATCCTGGCCTTTGGCTACTACGTTTCATTTATTGGTTATATTCTCTTTCCTGCAATCGGCCCTCGATACACCCTGACTCACCTTCAATCCGTTCCTTTGGAGGGGAGCCTTATTACCGATTTTGTCAGAGATGTGTTGAACACCTTAGAACATAACAAACGGGATTGCATGCCAAGCGGTCATACTCAAATTGTCCTTATGGTCTTATGCCTGGCGAACCGTTACGAGAAATTCCTTTTCTACATCTTTTTCCCCATCATCTGCGGTCTCATCTTTTCGACGGTCTACCTGCGATACCATTATGTCATCGATCTCGTCGTCGGCGCTGCCTTTGCGGTCGGATGCCTGATCATGGGTTCTCGACTCTACCGGTGGTGGAACAATAAATTAAGAAATTCCCGAATTTAGGAATTCTTGGATTGGGGAATTCTACAATTTGTAGTCCCTCAATTCACAATTCCTCAATTTTATTAATTCAGAGGAGAACCTCATAAATCCGATAAGTTTTATAACGTTTTCCTCCCATTGCTTCAATCCCGTGTTGCATCAGGACATTATTCTCAAGAATCCAAGAGCATTCCGCATGCTGATAACCTTTCTTGATTCCATTCTTAAAGGTCTGAGTGTAGAGGAGACCCTCCACGCCTCTCTTCTGAAAGTCGTGCTTCACTCCAAGAAGCATCACCCGAACGGTCTTAATCTTCCTTGAATAGTAGAGGAATTTAAGGGAGCCCAAAAGGCCTACTTTGCCATTCAAATGTTTGAGAACCTCATTATAATCTGGAAGCGAGACCGAGAATCCAACGGGCTCTTGATCCCAGTAGGCAAAGAGGACTAAGTCGGGGACGACCAAAGATCTTAAATTCTTTGCCAAATCGTCAATTTCCTCTCCGGTCATTGGAACGAACCCCCAATTTCTACTCCAGGCCTGATTATAAATCTCTTTGATGACTTTTAGCTCGTCGTCAAAGCGGCGTAGGTTGATAGGACGGACCCGAAGCTGAGGGTGCTTCTTCATCAGTCGTTCAGTAATCCGAAAGAGACGATCATCGAGGACAGAAGACCTATCCACCCAGTAGGCATACAGATCCATTGCCTTCTTCAATTCAAGGCTTTCCAAAAGGGAAGGGTAGTATGGAGGGTTGTATGGCATCATGAGGCACGGCGAGCTATCGAATCCGTCAACCAGCAAGCCACATTCATCATTGGTGGAAGGATTCATCGGGCCGATCATCTTCTCCATTCCATGTCCCTTCAGCCAGTTGCCTGCCGCCGAAAGAAGTGCTTCTGCAACCGCATCATCATCGGTCGATTCAAAGAATCCAAAAAATCCCACCTTCTCCTGGTGAAACTGAATGTAGTGATGGTCGATGATCCCGGCTATCCTTCCCCCGAGTTGTCCTTCCTTATAAGCCATCAAGAGGATCATCTCCGAATGAGATCGGAAGGGATGGTTTGGACTGAACTTTGAGAGTTGATCTTTGATGAGAGGAGGAACCCAGTACCGATCTCCCTTGTAAATGTCCCAGGAAAATCGGACAAAAGCCATAAGATCTCGTCTATCCCTCACCTCTTCAATTTGAACTTTCCGGCCTGTCATCCCATCGGTTTCCGTCAGATCAATCCCATTTCTTTTCCGACCTTTTCAAAAGCCCTCAGAACTTTATCCAGCTGCTCCTCGGTATGGGTGGCCATGTAGCTGGTCCTGAGCAGTTCTCTGCCAGGAGGCACGGCAGGGGCGACGACAGGATTGACAAAGACTCCGTTTTCAAAGAGGAGCCTGCACATCTCATAAACTTTCATACTGTCTTTAATAATGATGGGGACAATGGGTGTTTCGCTTGTTCCGGTATCATAACCCAGTGCTTTATAGCCTTGTAGCATCTTGTGAGTATTCTTCCAGAGTTGCATTCTTAACCGGGGTTGTTCTTCGATGATGTCCAAAGCCGCACTCACCGAGGCCACCAGCGCCGGTGGAAGACTTGCGCTGAAGATCATCGAGCGTCCCACGTGCTTGACAAAATCGATCACCTCTTTCGAGCCAGCGACAAATCCGCCGATGGCGGCAAGGGATTTGCTGTAGGTTCCCATGATGAGATCGACTTCATCTTCTAAGGCAAAATGTTCTGCTGTCCCTCTTCCTCCCTCTCCGAGAACGCCGACGGAATGGGCGTCATCGACCATGATTCTGGCGCCATAGGCCTTAGCCAATTTCACAATGGAGGGAAGATCAGCAATATCGCCCTCCATGCTGAAGATGCCATCGACGATGATCAGCTTCCCTTTACCTTTGGCGCCTTCGAGGGTCCGTTCCAAATCTTTCATATCATTATGGCGAAATCTTTTCACCTGTCCGAATGAGAGACGGCAACCGTCGATGATGCTCGCATGATCGTATTTGTCAATAATGGCGACATCGTTCCGACCGAGAAGAGCGGAGATCGCTCCCAAATTAGTCTGATAGCCGGTCGCAAAGACCAGGGCTGATTCTTTCCGGAAGAAACGCGCGAGTTTTTCCTCCAGGTCTTCGTGGATTTCTAAAGTCCCATTGAGGAATCGCGAGCCTGCACAACCGGTGCCGTATTTTTCAATCGCCTTGATGGCGGCCTCCTTAACCCGGGGGTGATTGGTGAGTCCGAGGTAGTTGTTGGAACCGATCATAATCACCCGCCTACCCTTGATGATCACTTCAGAGTCCTGAGGCGATTCGAGTTTTCTAAAGAAGAAATAGTAACCGCTCGCTTTCATTTCCTGGGATTGTTCATAAATCTTCAGACATTTTTCAAAGACATCCATGGAGCACCTCGCTTATGGCTACAACCATTTTTCTTTTCGATACCATTGATAGGTCAATTTGGCTCCTTCGGAAAGTTGGAATTGAGGTCGAAAACCAAGCAGGGTTTTGGCCTTGGAGATGTCGCAGACCCAGCTTTTTTGAATCATCTCTTCCACCTTTCCTTTGTTGAGAAGGGGTGGCTTCCCGGAGAGCTTACACAGATATTCAGAGAGAGAAGCGATTCCAAAGATCATCCATTCAGGAACACGGATGCAAACGGCATGGATCCCCATGGCCTCTGCAAAGATGTCGCCGATCTCGTCCAGCCGGTAATCCTGACCATCGGAGAGAAAGAATATTTCGCCACCCGATTCCTTGGCCTCAGCGGCCAAAAGGATCGCCTCGATCAGATCCTGAACATAGCAGAGGCTGATATGTTGTTCTTGACCCAGCAGACAAGGTTTGATCCTTTTAGAGACCACCTTAAAAAAGGCATATATATCTCTGTCCCTTGGTCCGTAAACAGCACAAGGCCGAAGGATGAGAAGGGGAATTTCACGGCAATGAGCCAGGGCAAATTCCTCGCCCATTCGTTTGCTATACCCATAGGCCGACACGGGTTCGCATTGATCCGACTCTTTCTTCTTTCCTCCATTCTGGCAGGGACCTGCTGCGGCCTGACTGGAGAGATAGATGAATTTTTGCAGATGAGGATTATTCTCGAGACAGGCATGAATGAGATTCTCTGTCCCCAGGGCATTCACTTCAAAGTAGGTTTTTTCCTCGATGGCTTTGGTGACCCCTGCAAGATGAAAGATTTGATCGACACCCTTGACCGCTTCTCCTAAGCAGGCCTTCTCGTTGCAATCACCATGAACGATCTCGATGGGAAGATGCTTCACCCAACTTAGATTACTTGTTTTCCGAACAAGGCATCGGACGTCGATCCCTTTTTGAAGAAGGGCCTCCACCAAGTGACTTCCAATGAATCCGGTCCCACCCGTTACCAGGGCTTTCAATGCTCTTCCACCTGTTGAAATTTAAAGAATTTTATCTGTTTTCCTATAATTGTCAAGGAGAATTCCCTGCTCTGATTCTATTGGTGGTTAAAAGTTTTAAGGTGATTTTCTGTGAGTTTCTGATTCAGGTCCGATCAATTGGATGTCCGTGATGCGGTGGAGCAAGGATTGATGGGGGCCTGACTTCCCGAGGCTCAAATCGGAAACTACGACCTTAGCAATCTTCTCTAATACAGGACCGAACCACCCTGCTTTCTGGATTCCGTAGATGTTATGGATCACGTAGTGTCTTCCTCGGTCCTTACCCAGGTAGAGCATGATGTGCCCAGGGGACCGAAGGATGGTTGCTAACGGAGTCGCTCTGTTCAAAATTCGTTCCTTCTCTCTTAGGGTCATTCCATCAACTTGACCAAGACTCATTCCGATCTTCGCCTGGAGTTTTGAATTGCGGGGCATGAGAATTCCGAAAGTGGCAAAAATATCCATGATGAACCGGGAGCAGTCTCTGCCACCAAACATCTCGCCCCAGCCATAGGGCTGGTGAAGCATTTTGAAGGCTTGGCGTGCCACATTTTCTTGAGTATAGGAGAGAAACCCATGACGGACGTCTTCGCCTTTCTGGATATACCCTTTCCGAAATGATAATCCTCCATCGGCTTCTCGGAACGGTATCTGAACGACATCGCATTGGGTGGGCATTCCGGATTCCGATGGTGGGCCAAGGATGGGGAAGGAGGTTCCCATTTGCGCAAGAAAAATGACCCGATGAAGGGATGGATCGCCAAAAACCTTTATAAAATTTCCCGTGATGACGAGGCGATCCTTTGCCTCTTCATAATCTGTAGCCTGCTTTTTCTCCTTTGCGGTGGCCAGATCTGTCGTGCGCACCCATCCACGAATGAAGCCGGTTTGGACATAAGCCCAGAGTCCGTCCCTGCTGAGGTGGTAGATTCCGACCAAGGATCCTGGCGAGATAGTGGAATGCTGGAAACGGTCGAAGTTATAGTTCGCATGGGTACTCATAGAGAGCTCTTCCGTGGGGAAGACGCGGATATCCGTCCGTTTGACGATCAGGCCGAAAACCATGCGGTTTGTCTCTTTCAATGATTCCCGGTTCAAATTTCTTTCCAATCCATTCCAAAAGGGATCTTTGAGAGCGTATCCATACCTCCCGTATCGAATCTCTTCCGTTCTTCCGAATCCCTCCCAATCCTGATCTAAAAGAGTTAGAATTTCCTCTCTGCTCCACTCTTCCTTTAAGTCCTTCACCTTGCAGAGAAAGAGATCCTGTCTCTTCAGATTTTCCTCGTTCATTCTTTGGATCTCCTGGGATGTCAACAAGAGGCGGCTTGGCGTCTGGATCTTTTTGATCCAGTAACCTGGGTCTTCCATCTCTCGTGTGACATTGGGAAGGAGTTGTGCGGCCCTGAGGATCCGAGGAGCACACCCCAGAGCAACCGTAAAGGAAAGGATGAGGGTTAAAACGAGATTAGGCGCGCTCCATGGCCTTTTGTGTGGCATAAGAACCTGCAACCTATGAATTTTATTAATATACTGAGATTAGAAGAGACTATGTGAGGAATAACCGAGTTTCTGTCAAATTGCAAGAACTTTTTCTTGACAAAATGGAAGAAATATATTAAACTATTGTTTGTTGAGGTTGATTTGAACCAAAACGGGTTACCGAATTCGGTAACTCTTTTTTTTGTGTCGATTTCAAGAAGACGAAATCGTAATCATTTCAGCCAAGTTTAAAAAAATCCATAGGGAAAGGGGGTAGATTGCCATGGTCTGTCAAACCATCAAGCTCGGAACAGAATGTATCTTCATGAAGAAGAACGGCTGTTCCTATAACGGTGGGAGATGTTACCCCATCGTGGAGTCCTGCAAAGGGTGCGATCGGGTGGCGGCATACGAAGCGGGTTCTTATTGTAAGACCTACTGTGAACCTTCTGTGAAATGGACGAAGGGACCCTGCAATTTCGCCACGCACGTCAAGAAGGAAGTTAAGGAAGATACCTTCAAATTGAACCCTTTGAAGGCTTCAAAACGAAATGTCAGCCAAAGGGTATGATCGAATCCTTTTGGATGAAAGCCCTTCTTCTATCTGTCTTCGGTGGCTTCGGCAGGTGGGGAAGGGCTTTATTGTTTCTGCCTGCGAAGGGTTAGAGTCGCCCAAGAGAAAAAACTCATGATGGCACAGATCATAAAGATCACGATGTGAACCCCGAATCCTGTGGCGATCGCCTCCTCTTTAGGAACCCCAACCATCAGAAATCCAGCCGCCCATCCTGCTTCCAATGTCCCCCAGTTTCCAATTCCGCTGATCGGCAAAGCATTGGCAATGACGGCGACCGTAGAGCCAAAGACCATGCTCAAGAAGGAGACCTCTGTCCGAAATGCCCTCAGAAGAGCGTGAAATGTCCAGAAGATCATGATCCAAGAAACCAGGCTTGTCACCGTGACCGAAAGATAAGTCTTTCGAGCCTTGATGGCATAGAAGTCTTCTGCAACCTCATGAATTTTTCTTTGGATCCATTGGAAGGGTTTACTCTCTTTTGATCCGGTCCGCAAAGACATTCCTCCCATAAGATTTGAAAATAGCCTTAAGAGGTCAGTCATATAGAAGAAGAGGAGGAGCGTCATGCCGATCAAGAAGATGCAGAGCAACACAACAAAGAGAAAATTGATTTGAAAAAAGTGTTGAAATCCTATCGAGGCAAATAAAAAGATCATGAGGACAATGAAGAAATCATAGACCCTTGAGGCAATCAAAGAGGCCATGCCTTCGGTAATGGTCATCCTGCTGAATTTGTTTAAGAGATAAGGGTAGGACAATTCTCCTAATTTCGAAGGCAAGACCATGAGGGATAAGTGGTAGAGCACAGATATCCCGAAAAGTTCGGAGAGAGATATGTCCTTAGAATGGATCAGCCATTGGAAGCGTATGGCCCGGAACAGAATGGCAAGGAAGTATCCTATGGATCCAAGGATCGCCCAGAAAGGATCAATGCCTTTCAGAAGGGTATAAAGGTCTTTGAGGGAGATCTGGGTGAAGAGAAAGAGGATGATACCAACGGTAATAAAGATAGAAAGGAGAAGCCGCTTCAATGGAAGGATCTTCTATAATATGGTCTTTGTATTTATTAAGAAGAAATAGTTTTAAGACGAGTTTCGATTTCTTCTATTCGGCTTTGAAGGATGATGACTCGTTGCTTCAGGTCTGCTATTTCCTTTTCTAAATGTTCTCTGATAGCAATTTCCTTATCCAATTTCCCTTCGATTCTATCCAGTCGTTCTTCAGCTCTTTGAAGAGCAGCAGTAATGGTGAAATATTCCGTCTCTAATCTATCGAGTCTATTGTAGATCTGGTCAAAATGGGATAACAGGTCGTTGAATTTTTTATCGTGTTCTTCAAGTTTTTTATCTATTCGATCGAAGCGGGGTTCGATATGATTTTGTATGTAGGATTCGATTCTGTCGAAACGAGGTTCTATTTGCTTCTGGAGGTAGGATTCGATTCGATCAAACCGAGGTTCGATCTGGTTTTGAATGCGGGATTCAGTCTGGTCAAATCGGGGTTCGATCACCCTTCCATAAAATTCATTAAGAGTATCGGAGATATCCTTTTTGGTTATCGGAGTCATTTTGCTAGGTTCTTTTTTCATATGGCGAAACCTTACCATAGCTCGATTTTGTGGTCAAGAACTTATTTAGAATTGACGTTCTCTCGAAAAAATGGTAAAGCTTATCGTGACTTAAGCCGGCGTAGCTCAGCGGTAGAGCAAGTGATTCGTAATCACTAGGTCGAGGGTTCAAATCCCCCCGCCGGCTCCAGCT
>Ga0129298_10000169_pt1 | contig 23128 bp, 22 predicted proteins | sample I19B2metaG_FD_94707 | JGI IMG/M metagenome (GOLD analysis project Ga0129298, IMG submission 94707) | Lake sediment bacterial and archeal communities from Gulf of Boni, Indonesia to study Microbial Dark Matter (Phase II) - ​I19B2 metaG | ecosystem: Environmental > Aquatic > Freshwater > Lake >... | reverse complement strand
GGCGCCAGGAAGGAGAGAGACGCCTTCCCGTAGAGTTCCTGAGCCAGTGCATAGGCGTATCCGGTGTGTCCTCCGCCCCCTGCTAAGATCAGTATCTCATGAGCCATAGCCCCTTCGCCTTCAGCCTGTTCGGAAGCTTCACCGCCTACCTTAAATATTTCGTCATCGTTCTAATGAGGACAATAAAGAGTTGATCTGCACATAAACCTTTCAATATCGGAAGCGAGTCTGATGACTGAGGAAGAACAGCGGCCAGCACTACTCTACCAATGCCTTAAGTGTGGCGCAACGGTCAAGTCCACTGAGCTCGAACTAGGGATTAGGTGTCCCTACTGCCGCTACCGCGTTCTCAAGAAGATCAGACCGCCCATCGTAAAGAGAATCGTAGCCAAATAACATTCTGCCTTCGCCCGAGTTTTCGCATGACCTGAGGAGTAGAAGTCGCTCTCAACAGGTTTGACTTCGTATTCTCAGTGAAGCCAAGAAGGAACTAAAGAAACCCTACAGTGGCGGATCAAGTGTAAGGTCTTCCCGGCGGCTGTGTAACCTTATATGTTTCTCCGGCAATAGCTCTGTAGCAATGAAGTAGAGGGAAGAACTGAGATGGCGGATTTCAAAGTGAAAAACTTGGACTTGGCTGATCAGGGCAAGCTTCTTGTGGAGTGGGCTTCTAGGCATATGGTCGCCTTGAAAAGGATAGGGCGAAGGTTTGAGGAGGAGAGGCCACTTGAGGGCTTGACGATTGGGGCATGCCTACACGTGACCAAGGAGACCGCTGTGCTCGTTGAGACCCTCAGAGCGGGCGGAGCTAAAGTTGTCCTTTGCGGTTCGAATCCGCTTTCAACTCAGGACGAGGTTGCGGCTGCTTTGGCGAAATCCGGAGTCAGTGTCTATGCTTGGCGCGGCGAGACGACAGAAGAGTATTACTGGTGTCTAAATGAGACGATTGGCTACTTGCCCACTGTGACTTTGGATGACGGGGCAGACCTTATTGGCACAATCCACACATCGAGGAAAGAGGCGTTACGAAACGTGAAAGGCGGCACAGAGGAAACCACAACCGGGGTCATCCGTCTCAGAGCTATGGAAAAGGAGGGAGCTCTCAAGTATCCCATAATAGCTGTCAATGACGCCTTTACAAAGTATCTCTTTGACAATCGGTATGGAACTGGGCAAAGCACAATAGACGGGATTGTTAGGGCCACAAACATTCTCCTGGCTGGTAAGAGATTTGTCGTCTGCGGCTATGGATGGTGCGGACGGGGTCTCGCCTTAAGAGCCAAAGGCATGGGCGCAAACGTAATCGTCACAGAGGTTAACCCAATAAGGGCGCTTGAAGCCATGATGGACGGTTTCCAAGTTATGCCTCTCAAAGTAGCCTCGGAAGTAGGCGACATCTTCGTGACCGTGACTGGAAACACCAGCGTCATCAGGAAAGAACACATGTTGAGGATGAAGGACGGTGCCATAATTGCCAACAGTGGCCACTTTAATGTCGAGGTGAGCATTCCGGACCTAGAGCGGATTGCCCGCTCAAAGAGAACCCTGAGGCCGAATCTTGATGAGTATAGTTTGAACGACGGAAGACGGATATGCCTGCTTGCAGAGGGCAGACTTGTGAACTTGGCTGCGGCTGAGGGGCATCCCTCCGAAGTGATGGACATGTCCTTCTCGAACCAAGCTTTGTGCGTAGAGTATATTGCGAAGAATCCCAGAATGGAGCCTCGAGTCTACAGTGTGCCCAGAGAGATCGACGAGCTTGTGGCGCGTCTGAAACTCGAGGGGATGGGCATAGAGATTGACGAGATGACTGATGAGCAGAAGAAGTACATATCGGCCTGGGAAGCTGGAACCGTCTAGAACTTGTGGTTGGATAGGTTTTTCATGTAAGGGTTCGCAACGAACTACCCAGGAAAGACGCGAGGTATGGTAAGATACAGGCTGCCTAAAGGGATGCGCTACTCAACACTGAAAGAGAGAGATGAGTTCTATCGAGATGAGTTCCAGCCAGCCAAGGTCGAAGAGTGGTTCCAAGGCAGAATGGGGAACGTTGTCTTCGCCGTGATCATAGGGAGACATACAAGGATCTATCCACCAGAGTACAAGGACGACGCCTCCACCACCATCCTGATCGACGAGTACAAGGACCTAGATGAAGTGAAGAGGCAAATCATTGAGTTCCGACCTGAAGCGGTCTACTACGACAGAAATGTATACGACGAGCAGGGGAAGGTCCTAGGCCAAGAGTTAGCCTTCGACATAGACCCTGAGAACTTGACATGCCCAGTTCACGGGACGCTTGAGGACAAGATGAGAAGGCGTCAAGGGCTGAGCTTCTGTGAGACCGAGTTCAAAATGGCCGAGGATGAGACAGTGAGGCTCTACGAGGAGCTTGCAGGTGTCTTCAAAGAGATGAGGATTGTCTACTCAGGACGAGGCTTCCACATCCATGTATTCGATGAAGATGCCTTCAGCTGGGCCTATGAAAGGCGGAAGGAGTTTGCTGATGAGGTGAAGAGGAAAGGGCTCCTGATAGACGAATGGGTGACGTCCGGAGGCATGAGGTTGATCAGGCTTCCATACAGCCTCCACGGTATGGTCTCAAGGATCGTGATCCCGCTGGAATACAGTGAGCTCAGAAGATTCGACCCCATCAAAGACGAAAAGTGCATACCCAGATTTCTAAGATTGGCTCGTATTGGTCGTGCTAAAGGCTTAACTGTCCGCAGTGCGGATTCGTTAGCCTGACCAAGGTGTTGATCTCAGATTGGCGAGGTGAGAGCTGATGGCAGCGAAGGCTGGTGTCTCTTTTGCTATAGACACAGAAGTAACGCCCTCAGAGCTTGACGAGCTAGTCAGGTTCATCTACCAACATTACGTGCTCCAGCACCCTGAGCAGTTTGTGAACGTCAAACGTGCATTCGATTTCCTTTCATTTACGGCTCGGGCTCCAACTCAAGAATGGTATGTCGATGTTCAGATCAAGGCTGGAAGGCCCATCGAAGTAGAGATGACTCCCAGCGGCGAGACTGTTCCCCAGGACGCTCTGGAACAGCTGAGGGAAGATCTATTCATCACTGTTCAACTGTTCGAGGAGCAGGTTAGGCGAACGACGCTTTATTTTGCCTGGGTTGAGGGCGAGCCTGTTGTACTTGAGAAGGCAGAGCAAAGGCGTAGAAACGTGATCTACAGGCTTTTTTCTGAAAGTATGCTTATGTTCTTCATTGTCTTCATTGCTCTTAGTATCCTTCTGTTCATGGTTCTCGGACCGTATACACCAATAGTGCTTGTCGCCATACAGTTCGTCATGGTTCTCTTTTCAGACAAGATAATTGCGAGAATGGGAAACTGGCAGATCACCCGCGAGAAGACCAGCATTCACATTTTCCAGTATCATCTTCCGGTTGAGGAATTCAAGAACCTCACTGACCGATTCAGCAGAGAGGCTTTGATGAAGATGAAAGCCGAGATCTATGAGCGAACTTTGGCCCTAGGAAAGCCGGTTGACTGTGAAACTGTTGGCGAGGTCTTCTCAAGATACGGTTTCCATTGTGTGCCAGAGAACATGCCGGTGAGGATCGTGAACGTCTATGACCTCGTCAAGAGGGCTGCGGACACATTCGAGCTTCCTGTTCCTAAGATAACCGTCGCAAACACAATCCTGCCTAATGCTGCAGCCTCAGGGCCAAGTCCGAGCCATGGGACAATACTCATCACTACTGGGCTGCTTGTCCAACTCGACGACGATGAAATCTTCAGCGTCATAGGGCATGAGTTCAGCCATCTTAATGGAAGGGACCCCCTCCTCCTCTTCGGTTTGACGGCTGCCGAATACTTGCTCAGAGTCTACGTCTTCTGGCCTCTTCTCTACCTCTTCGGATACTTCTACCTCCTGTTTGCCCTCAGCACAGTCTATTTCATCGCCAAATTCTTTGAGGGAAGGGCTGACCTTGAAGCCGCCGTCAGAATCGGACAGCCGAAGGTTCTTGCTGAGGCCTTGAGGAAGATCGGGTTCCGCAGACTGCAGTTTGAGCGGATATCCTCCTATAGGATTCAGGGGTGGATAGGTTGGGACCCTCATCCGCCGATCTACTTTAGGGTCGCCCGTTTGGAGAAGCTGGATGATGTTAGGAACGTGAGACATACCTTCCTCCAGTCCATCAGAGACAACATAAAAGGCTTCGTAGACGCATTGGGTTAGGATTCAGTGCTGGAAGAGCTAAGCTATCTTTCTTTGGACAGTATCAGCCTAGCAGTCAAATCTTTAATAGGGCGTTTCCTCTATTCATCACATGCTAAGAAGAAGGAGGCAAAGCGGGTATGACCGAAGAGAAAAAGAAGAAGTATTACTACTATGAGAAGAAGGAGAAGAAGGCTAAGGAAGTAAAAAAGAAGAAAAAGGGTTCCGGAAAATAGCCTCGGTGCTTGGAAAAAACCTCGTTGCACCACAGCAGTTTTTCTTCTCTAGATTTTGTTACTCTAATGTGACCTCAGCCCACCTCATTTGGTCGGGAGAACGGCGACTGTCTGCGGCTATGATCCGGTGACAGTTTGATGTCTTTTCTCTCTGAAGGCAGCAGGAAAGGAACATCTATAAGCCTTCTTTATGCTAAAGACATGCGACAAACGGTGAGACGATTGAGAGGGAAGAGGCTGACTGCTCTAAAGCAAATGGCCAAGGAGGTATATTCGGTTGTCCATCCGTTGTTGGGCAAGTCCAAATCGGGAAAGGTTCTAGGTGCCGGGTACGGCGGAGACAAGACACGGTTCATCGACGCTGTCGCTGAAGAGGCAATCGTTCGGCATCTCAAACGCAACCGTGCGTCCTGCACGTTCATAGGGGAAGAACGTGGGGTCGAGGAGATCGGAGATAAGTCTGATTTTTACCTTATCGCTGACGCTGTGGACGGGACAACCAACGCTGTGAGAGGCATAGGCTTCGTTTCAGCGTCGCTTGCTGTCTCTCCGACGGATCGCTTGGACGATCTGGAAGCAGCTGTCGTTATTGACCTGTCCAATGGCGCGATCTACGAGGCCGAGAAGGGGAAGGGAGCACGTCATATGGGGAAGAAGATAGAGCCCTCTGACATATCGGTTCTGGAAGAGGCTGTTCTAAGCGTCGACGTGTCACGTTCGCCTGAAACTGTGGAGAAAGTGGTTCCACTTATGAAGACAGTTAAGAGCGTAAGGTCTCTGGGCTCGGCGGCTTTGGAGATTTGCCATGTTGCATCCGGGTTTATAGACGCCTATGTGGATATTCGGACGAAGCTTCGGACGCTCGACTTTGCTGCTGGCATGTTGGTCCTTAAAGAGGCTGGCGGTCTGTTTATCCAGCCTGATGGTAGAGGGTTTGAAGGCGTCTCCTTGACTGAATTGAGCCGTTTCTCCGTCATAGCCGCTGCTAACGAAGAGATCTGTGGGGAGATAGCTTCACTCTTACACCGTAGCCCTAGATAGATATGCTTGGGAGCCCACATGAACCGAGAATCGACGCAGTTAACGCCTCTGAGCCCTCATCCTGCCCTCCTTCTCACTTGGCGGTCAGAGAAGACTCTCGCAATCTCGGATCTTCATATAGGCTGGGAGCTAGCCTTAGCCGAGGAGGGCGTTCATCTGCCGTCGCAGACTGGGAAGATTCTCGACAGACTTAGAGGCATCGTTGCCGAGGAGAAGCCAGATCGCCTTCTGGTTCTGGGCGACGTCAAACACACAATCGCTAGGATCGAACCTGAAGAGTGGAGGGATGTTCCAAGCCTTTTCGAAGAGGCATGTAAGATCGTGCCTAAGGTGCAGGTGATACTGGGCAATCATGACGGCGACTTAGAGGCTTTGCTGCCTGAGGCTGTGGAGGTTATCACGCCTCAAGGATTGATCATCGGTGATGTTGGGCTCTTCCACGGAAATACATGGCCTGACATCAAGATGTTAGGCTGCCGCACCTTAGTTGTGGGACACGTTCACCCCGTTGTCGTCTTCAGAGATCCGATGGGCTTTCGCATAACGCGACAGGTTTGGGTTCGGGCTCCATGCGACGCAAGGCTCCTTGCAGAGTTCATGCTCAAACGTCACAATGCAAAGCTTGGAGCCGATGAGGACCCTAAAGATGTGCTGAAAGACAGATTCGGGGTCCACCTCGAAGCCGAAACCCTTCTGATAATGCCCTCGTTCAACGACTTCTTGGGAGGACAGGCTATAAACAGCTCAGCCATCACAAGGCAGAGGAGGTTCCAAGAGTTCATCGGCCCTGTTCTGAGGTCCGGAAGCGTGAAGTTTGAGTCTGCTGAAGCCTACCTCCTTGATGGAACCTTTCTAGGATCACTTAGCCGCCTCAGGAGGCTAGGCTGAAAACTCCGGGAAAGAAGCAGGTTCAGTTCCTTCGCAAGATGTCGATGGCGCTGGGTCACAAGCCAAGGTCTGCAAGGTCCCTAAAAATGGGTTCGAGATTCGTGTAGGCCTTCACAAAGAGCTTCTGCATCTTCTCATATTTTGAGACAAGGTCAGCATTTGGTTCAATCCTTTCCGTGAAGCGTACCAGACGGTTGGCTTCCCCAAAATCTTTGAGGGTCCCATCAGCTACCATGGCAGCTATAGCAGCCCCAAGCGAGGTTGCCTCCTCCGGACGGCTAGACGGCAACAGGGGGACACCGTAGATGTTGCAGGCTATTTCGCGCCACAATCGGTCTTTCGCTCCGCCTCCTATGATCCTCATTTCCTCTGGCTTGTAGCCCATCTCACCGAAGGCATCCAGAACCAGTTTGAGGTTAAAGAAGACGCCTTCTACGACTGCTCTGATGATATGTCCTCTATTATGAGTGCGCGAAAGGCCCAGGAGCACTCCTCTGGCGTGAGGGTTCCACCAAGGCGCACGCTCGCCCATCAGGTATGGAAGATAGAGCAGCTTACCCGAGCCGGGAGGTATGTTTTGGGCTTCGAGGTTCATGACTTCATAGGCGCTTGAACCCAGTACTCTGGAGATGGAGTCTTCGCTTTCGCACATTACGGTTCTCAACCATTCATAGGAGCCTCCGGCCATCTGCATCGTTCCCGCGGGGGTGAAAAGCTTTGGGTCCAGATGCCACATGTTGAAGGTTCTCATCTTCCTGTCGAACAGGGGCTTCGATGTGCAGACTGATATCCACGAGGAGGCCCCGATATAGTTGTACGTCACGCCTTCTTCCACGGCTCCAGCTCCCACAGTGGCGCAGGGACCATCTCCCCCGCCTATCACCACTTTGGTGCCGGGTGCGAGGCCTAGGTATTCAGCCATGTCGGTTCCCAATTCACCCGCTATGAAGGTAGACGGCTTTATCTCTGGAAGCTTGTCAGCTGGCACTTCCAGCTCTTCAAGCATCTCAAAGGCCCATTCTGCTTCTTTCACGTTTAGAGCGCCTGAGAGGGAGGCGTCCGAGTAATCTGTAACAAACTTGCCAGTAAGCTTCGCCACGATGAAGTCCTTGGCTTGAAGGAACCTGTAAGCTCTTTCGAGAATCTCGGGCTTAGTATCTCTCATCCACATTATTTTGGGCAAGGACCAGGTTGGGCTTAGCCTAAGACCAGAGGCTCGATAATAGTCCGTCTCTCCGATCCTTCTCGCTATCACTTCGGCTTGTTTGATGCTTCTGGTATCCATCCAGATTATCGCAGGGTGCAAAGGTTCGCCATCTCTGTCCAGAGGGAGGCATCCCATCATCTGACCGCTGAAGCTCACGGCTTCGACCTCGCTGGGGCTTATGTTGGCTGTCTTCATAAGCTCCCTTGTCGCCGTTACGAAGGCTAACCACCAGTCTCTCGGCTCCTGTTCAGCCCAACCTTCTTTCGGGTGGGAGGTGGCGTACTTGGCTACGTGACTCGCGACGAGGCTGCCTACGGAATCCCAAAGCGTTGCCTTGTCTCCTGTTGTCCCTATGTCGTGAGCCATAAAGAACGGGGGGTAAAGTTCCAAGGTGAATTCATCCTTCAGCTGCTTGTCTGAACGATAAGCGAATATGACATAAAAACCCTATTCAAGCTGCCAAGAGCCTCCTGCCCCAGAAAGGGGAAACATGGACCCCTTTCTCATCCTATTCACACCTGAGCCTCAGCCGAACGTTGCTTTTTGAGAAGACTTCCTCGTTCGCCACAAAATCAGGTCTCTGGCCGCGGAATGCCTTAATGATGTTTTCAGCTGATACCAGATCCATCCTTTTGATCGCCTCAAAGGTGTAGGCGCCAATGTGAGGAGTCACAACAAGGTTGTCTAGGCGGAAGAGCGGATCGTCGAAGTCCGGCGGCTCCTCGTCAAAAACGTCTAAGGCTGCCCCAGCGATCCTTTTCTTCCTCAAAGCGTCGGTCAAGGCAGCTTTGTCGACTATCCCGCCTCTTGCAGTATTGACCAGATAAGCTTCTTTCCTCATCAGAGCGACCTCTCTTTCGCCAATCATCCCCCTAGTTTCAGGCGTCAGCGCCACGTTCAGGGACACTATGTCAGACCCTTGCAGTAACTCCTCCAGAGGCTTGTATACTGCCCCTATACTTTTCTCCAAATCCCGTCTCCTTCTGATGTCATAGTATAAGACTTCCATTCCGAAACATCTGGCTCGAATGGCAACTTCGGTCCCGATAGACCCCAAACCGACAACCCCAAGCTTCTTCCCTGCGAGCTCTACGCCGACGAACCTCAGGCTTTCCCATTTGCCTGATTTCAGTGACATGGTTGCCTCAGGAATCTTCCTCGCAACAGAGAGTATCAGGGCCATCGTGTGTTCGGCGACAGCTGTCTTGTTCACGCCCGGAGTATAGGTCACCAGGATACCGTTTTCTGTTGCGGATTCTAAGTCCACATTGTCGATCCCGACTCCGTGGCGGCTTACAACCTTCAACCTTCTTGCCGATTCCAGAACGTCACGGTCGCAAACGTCATTGCCTAGTATGACCGCGTCGACATTTCTCAGACTTTTTTTGAGCTCGTCCGGGCTCAAAGGCCTGTCGTAGGGGTTTCTGGCTACGGTAGCTTCATCGGCCAAAAGCCTCATGCCGTCTTCAACGATCTTTCCAAACGATCCGGATGCGATGAAAACTTTGTATCTCATCTCAACTCGCCCGAAACATGTCTACTGTACGCTTAACATCTCGCTTCGTGTAATGCCTGCTAGTTTGTCTCTATCAGAATATTTAACAATGACATCAAGCCACTACTAATCAAGGCTTCGGGTAACGGTGATGAAAGCACGGTCTGCAGGTTCGGCTTCTACGCTGCGCAAGAGCAATACGATCCTAAGAAGCTGCTGGACTTCGCTGTGATGGCCGAGAAGCACAATTTCGACACCATCTGGTCCAGTGATCATTTCCATCCATGGTCACACACAAACGCAAATTCAGGGTTCGGCTGGGTATGGTTGGCGGCAGCGGCGGAAAGAACCGAGAAAGTGCCACTTGGCTCTGTCACAGCACCACTCCTCAGGTATCATCCGGCGCTTGTTGCCCAAGCGTTTGCGACCTTAGACTTCATGTATCCGGGTAGGATATTCCTTTGCCTAGCTACAGGTGAAGCCATGAATGAGTCGCCCCTAGGCTTACGATGGCCTCCTTACGAGGAAAGGTTAGCTAGACTTGAGGAGTCTCTGAAGATCATAAGGATGCTTTGGAGGGATGGTTTTGTAGATTTCAACGGCGATTTCTACCGGCTGCGGAAGGCAAATCTCTACACCAAACCTAAGACGAGTATACCTTTGTATGTGGCTGCCAACGGACCTTCCACAGCCTACGTAGCGGGCAAGTATGCTGACGGTCTCTTGACGAGTGGTCGCACCTTCGAGGAGAGATACATAGCCCAGCTTCTTCCGGCAATTGAGAGAGGAGCTAAGGATGCTGGCAGAGATTCAGCGGAGATCGAGAGGATAGTGCATCTGGTCACATCTTACGATGAGGACTTTGACAGAGCTGTCGAGGCCTGCCGCTTCTGGAACGCCACGATGGTTCCGGGGATTTTTGGCGCTGCGATCTACGATACAAGAGAGATTGAGAAGAAGGCGAGGTCAGTGACAAGGGAAGACGTGATTAGGAAACGCTTCATAGTCACGTCAGAAGAAGAGGCAATAGCCAAGATTGAGGAATACATCAGGCTCGGAATCACAGAAGTGGAGTTCCTAAGCACAAGTCCCGACCAAGACAAGTTCATCGAGTTTTTCGGCAGAAAAGTCCTACCCTACTTCAGGTCCAGATGATGGCAGAGGTCCAGGAAGGAAAGGCTCAAATCCATCTAAGCGGAAAGGTCATGCTCACAAAAACATTATTATTTCAGCTAGGTGTCTTCATCTTGGGAGAGCGTTGCATGGAGAAGAGCGAAACCGAGGTAGATGTTCTCAGGAACGTCTGCGAAGAAGCGAAGCAAGGCGGGAAGATCACTGGCGAGCATCTGACCCGGCTAACGACCGTTTTCGGCTCGCGATTGCTAAAAGCCTGGGAAGCCCTAAAGGACGAGAGGGTCAAGAGGTACACTTTCAAACCAAGCGGCAGGGTTGTCTGGATTGTTGTTGGGAGGGCAAGAGACTACCTTATCATGCCTGCAGCTGACTTCTGTTCCTGCGATGACTTCTACTTCAACATCATGGACAGGAAGGCTCACCTGTGTTACCACCTGATCGCGCAGAAGATGGCTGATTCTTTGGGGTGGTATGACAAAATAGAGGAGGGGGACGATTTATACGACGTTCTGATGAAAGAGTGGAGAAAGGTTACCGCTTAAATACTTGGAGCGGTAAGATAGCTGAAAGGTTGGACTAAAAAGATGGGTGTCGACGAATATTTCTCGATGGTTATACTTGCCTTGATGGGGCTTACGTTCATCGCGCTCGTGCTGGCCTTTCTGTACATGATCTACGGCGAGAAAGAAGAGAGCGTCCCATCCTCAAAGGCAGCGTTCTTCAGGAAAATTTTAAGCTTTGCGTTTGTCTTAGCATCTGAACCCTTCATCAGGTTTTGAGCCGGAATCCGCTACGAGTGCCGAACCTAAGATCAGTAGAAGTCTGGACTCACATTTTCTCCTCATTGGCTCCTCTTATTGCAGTTGTAGCCTTCGTGCCGCATTCTGAAGGTCAATTTTGGGGAGGGAAAATCTCCTGAAATCGATACCCCCTATATTTTTCACCCGTAGATCGCATGATAGTGATTGAATCTGTGTCTAGCCGAGGTATCCGTTCTGTCACACACCAGGATATTCGGTTCCTCAACCTGTATGCCCAGAAGTAGTGACCGACACCGAACATAAGCGCCAGAACAGAATAGATCAGAGAAGCCGCCTCTCTCTTTTTGCTGGTTATCTGAGGTTTTGTGCTGAGGAGGCACTCTTCTCGGTTTCGCTGATTTGCTCTTTCCCAAGAATGATGAAGAATGCTATGGCCAGAACCGTGAGTATGATAGCAAGTATGACGGACCAGAAAGAGTACTCCCCAGCCCCTAGTACTATGGGAATAGGACCAATAAAGACTATCAGACCCAACGAGTCAGGTAGCCCATAGAGCACAGTAGCAATCATAATGATGACCATGCCTGCGAAGATCAGGAGGGAACCCAAAAGGAAGACACTCATGAACGACGGAAGAGAAGGTGAAATGCCCTTTGCCTCTCGCCTCGGGGCTTCACGTTCGAGCCTTTCACAGCATTCTGTGCAGAGCCATGTGTGAGGTTCAAGGCATCGCTCGCAGACATTTCGGCTGCACTCTTGGCAGACGTATCTGGCAGACCTCTTCGAACAGAGTTCACAGAGCCTAGTTCCCATAAGGTTCGCCTTCAACCAAACGTATGGGGAAGCCACAAAATGACAATGGCAAGGATCATGAGGGCCACGGATAGTACTAGCAGAATCTTGACGGTTTCCTTGTCTGTGCCGAAGACTATGGGCAAAGGTCCAATCATTATTAGGCCTCCGCCCCTCGTCTTGCCCTGAACGCGGACGCCTCTGAGGAAGAGCAGGAGAGCTGAGAAGAAGGTGATTATGAACCCGGCAACGATGAGCGCGAAGCCTAGAGCGATGAGGGTCGCTTGGTCGAACACTCGGATTTACCCAGGATTACTAGAGAGGCTTGTCTCAAATAAGCTTTTAATATCCCCATTTTCTCAATTCAGAAAGGTCTGAGTGCAGGGAAATGTTGCTTGAAGAGGTAATCCAGAAGGTTCTTTCGTCTCGCCCAGACCTTACGCGTGAAGAAGTCGTGGAGATGATCGAGAAGAAGGAGAAGGATGCAAAGGGGTTCCTGACCCGTGAAAGCGCAGCTCGAGCTGTAGCCGCGGAGCTCGGGGTTGAGCCCTCAGAAGCAACGTTCAGAGGAGACGTGCTGATCGGCGACCTTGTCTCAGGCTTAGACGACGTTACAGTCACAGGCCGCGTCATCATGGTCTGTGCCCCCAGGAAATTTGAGCGTTCAGACGGAACAGAGGGCAAGGTGAGGCGTTTGTTCATAGCTGACAGAACCGGGGAAGTGAAAGTTCTTCTCTGGGATAGCAAGGCGGACATGCCGAATATTGGGAACTTGACCGGTCAGATAGTGAGATTTCTGCACGGTTACGTACGTCGAGGCTTCGGCAGAAGACTGGAGCTGAACATCGGCTCAAGGGGAAACATTGAGATCGCTTCGCCGAACGTTTCCGAGGACGAATGTCCGACGCTGGCAGACTTCATAAGGAAGATCGGCGAGCTGACGGCGACGGAAAGAACCGTTAATGTATTCGGCTTTGTTGGACAGATGAGTTCTGCCTCCACCTTCGAAAGGGAAGAGGGCGGCGAGGGAAAGGTTAGACGTCTAGAACTCAAAGACGAAAGCGGCACCGTAACCCTTGTCCTATGGAACAACAAAGTAAACGAGCTGGCTGAGATAGAGAGCGGAACCCTCTTGGAGGTCTTCAATGCGAAGACTAGAGAATCCGCCGATGGACGGCTGGAACTTCATGCGGAATCTTCAACTGACATCGCGGTCCTAGACAAAGAGAAGGCTCAACTTCGAGCACACTGAAGACGACTTCGGTTTTCATCGTTCTCCAGATGGCGAAGGCAAAAAGAGACCTCTCTATAAAGGAAAGCTGCTGACTTAGACCAGTCTTCACCGCCAATAGGCATTGGTCCTCGCCCAATGGCACCTCAAAGCAAACCGTGGGATAGGCACCTTTCACGGGGGCGCAAAAAGGTGCGGACTTGTTCTGGCGGTCTACTACTTCTTGACTAGCACTATCTCCATCGTTGAAACGTTAGATCTTGGCCTGTCAGGTCTCTCCATCTCTTCTGTGCCGAGCTCGATCTTCTCGACGTCTACGTCTTTGAGGAACGCGCGGCGGAGAAGCTCAGCTGTGTCCACTGCTCTGCTGATGGCTCTTCCTCTAGCCTTGACCACGACCCTCTTAGCGCCTGAGTTGAACGAGGTCAAACAGGCAAGCACGTATCTCATCACTGGTTTCTGTCCGATCAACACCAGACCTTCGTCAGCCCTTGCCACTGGTCTCTCCACCGGTTTCTCCGTTGGCTTCTCCACTGGTTTCTCTACGGGTTTCCTCTCGGTTCTTCTCTCGGTTCTTCTCTCAGTTCTCCTTTCAGCTCTCTCCTTGGCCATACCAGGATTCCTCCTTTTCCAGCTCTATGGGCTCATGAGTCCTCAGCTTTATCTAGTCTATGAACCCTATAGCCTCTTATGTCTTTCTATACTCACCAAGTCTGCACTGCTAGATGAAGAGAATCAGGGCGGTAAGAAGGATCGCAGCTGCGGGAAAGATAATGGTGGAGACCTTCTTCGCCTTTCTTGCTGCTTCATCAATCATCAAGCACAGTCTGTCAATCTGGCGTTCACCTATGATCTTGACTGCTGGAATCTCCTCCACACACCAAGATGCCTCAGCGGGTTCAAGATTTCCTACGGCCTCCGTCGCGGCGGCTTTGATGTGTCCGATCAGCTGATCTCGGTCAACTGCCTCACCAACAGGGTGGTATCCTCGATCAGCCATCACAGCGGCGTTGACAATATGCGTATCCGTAGTCAGGACTTCGCCGCTTTCTATGCCCAGCTCTTCCAGGCTTGAGAGTATCTTCTCGCGTAGACCTGAGACCATGTTGTTCCCATCTACAGTCACAAAGGCAGTCTTCTGATTGCGGACTCGTGTTATCAACACACTGACTCCGCCCGGGCCTATCCCATCTTTGACGCCGAACTGCTTCACAAGCGTCTTTGAGGCGCCTAGCTCGAGGGGAGACCGCTTGAGGGTTGCGGCTTTCTTCAACGCGGACACAGCAGCTTCCTTCATATGGGTTACTGCTTTCTCAGGGTCGAAGGGTCCTTGGATGCTGTTGTGGGCATCTATGGCTATGGCCCAGTCCAGTCCATTCCTCTTTGCCTCTTGGATTATGGTATCATCTAGCTCTGGAGGCAGATCTTCCATCGTCTGAGGCGCAAGGGTCAACGTAAGTAATGCGCAGTTCCCGAAGACTTGGCATCCTACAGTCGCATTGTCCCTCCTGAGGCTTAAGAACCGGGTCGCATAGGGCTCAAAGGCTCTGAACTCAGAAGCTTCGAGAATCCTGTTCAAGACCTTCCCGTTCTGACGCTGTGAGGAAAGGTCGAGCTCATGTCCCGAAATCCCGTGGGGAACAGCCACGACGCAGCTAAGCTTCTCCTCCAAAGCCTTTTGGATCAGACTTGGGATGGGGCTGCTTCCAACGTTCTTGAAGGGTCCGGGATGGACGCCTGGCACAACGATTGTTGCTTTCATTCGACCTCCAGCTTTGAAACCGATCATCGAGACCTTGACCGCACGTTCTTCGCTGAGGCGTTCCAGAACCTCTTCAAGCGGTTCTTCTAAGTCTTCGGTCCAGTTGGCGAGGAACGCTCTAAACATCCTGATCGACTGAATTCCCAGCGATCGCAGGCCTACCTTGTTTACGGTTGCGATGAAAAGATGAACAGCAGTAAAGCCGGTCCCCACCGCAAGGGGAAGGTAGACGAAGAGCTGAATCCCGAACTCATGGAAGAAGAACAGGACGATTAGGAGCGAGGACAGAAACAGCGCTGGTTGAAGAACTGCTGATAAGAAAATTCCTGACGGGCTTGAGGATGAGACCGCGTAGAACACTAGGAATCTAAGGGCCATAGACGCGAATACACCCAGCGAAAACATTCTGGACCAAAGGTTTGGGTTGTTGAGGGAAATGGATGCTGTTGAAGCGATGAGAGCGAAGACAAGTAAAATCAGGTTGGAAGCCAAAGAGATGGACGAGCATCTTCTCATATTGAGAATCAGGTCATGCCTCAAAAGCACTCGGGCTGCGAGGTAGTTCCCAAGCAAGGTCGTGAGAAAAAGCAGCATTCCCAGCGCTAGTCCATAGGTAAGCCCAAGAAAAGAGAGATCGTACAGAAGCACTGTGGCGATGCCTGTGACCATGCACTCTATGCACAGAAGAAGGGCTACGTCTCTATGCGAAGGAAGCGTGAAGAGCGATGAATAGCGGCTAACCGCTCTGTCCATGTGTTCTCTTGTCAGAGTCTCTGTCATTTCATGGGTCCCTACATAGTGTTGCCTACCAGTTCAAAAAGGTTGAGGTTTTCGAGGTTAAGATTGACACCTTTCTGATCATTCCGAAAAACCCGGCAAAACCACTTTGGGGCTAAAATGGGAAAAACAGACAGACAGAGCGTAAGAGAAGACAATTCCGCATCAGATTCAGGTCCTAAAGCAACAGAAAGGCTTATTTGTCTAGTCTTTGATGTTTGTATGAAGGTTCATGTCGGGGAAAGCGCCGCCACTAACAGTTTTCCACATGCTTGAACGCCACTTGGGCAGGATGATCCACGTTGTTATGGACCAGTCCTATGGGTTTGAAGGCGTTTTGGCGGCTGTTACGAGGGAGCCGCCGGGGATATGGCTCTCAGAGGCCAAGGCAACCGTGATGAGGTCAACGATCGCGCAGCCGATACCCCAAGTCGTAAGCCGGGAAGACCGGAGTGAAGTCTTCATAAACTTAAGCTCTGTCCACCGGATTGAGGTTCTCCACGAGGAATAACGGCGCAAGCATTCCTATCGTGTCAAGGCTCAAGGTTGTTCGGCAGATTCTGGGTTGTTAGCAGATTCAGAATTGCCAGCGTTGCGTATAGTGCTTCTTCTGTTCGAACGGTCTCGGTTGCCTGATGCGATACCGTGTTGACGACGAAGTCGGCAAGTTCCTCGAGCTTAAGTCCTTCCTGGTTTACGATTTCTTGGAGTCCCTGTGTCGGAGACCCGAAAGCCACGATGACACGCTTGGCTTCTCTCCATTTTATGAACACATCATCTGCAACCTTCATGAATGGTTCTCCACGCCTCGAGGTTGCTATGACAAGGTCGAAGAGCCTCTGCTTCAGAAAGGTTCCGAGCGGAACCCTTGAGATGGTAACCGTGTAACCCCAGTAGACTTCGACCTCGTCGCGGCTTGCCAGCTCAGCCTTAGGATTCTCTCCAGCCTGTACAATTTTGACCGTGACACGCGTGTCCATCGAAGCCTTCGCGTTGACTACGGCGACGGGATGCTCAACGCCGATCTCTACTTGGGTGCCCGCCCGGTCTGAGGTCACAATGACGCCTTCACGGTACTCGCCTACCTTCAGGTCTTTCTTCCTGTTCTGCAAGGGGTGGTGGGGAGTTCGCAGGGGTGGCAGTATTCCAACATAGCGTAGATCAGGCTTGATCTTGAAGAGGCGTCTCCTAAGATACTGAGGGGTCTCCATGTAAGACAGAACAGTGGCGATAAGATCTACGTCCCTCCTTTGGTCTTGGCCGAGGTGGTCTGGAAAGATGATGACCTCGTCCACCCTGAATATCGCCAAAGCCCTACCTGTCAAACCAATCTTAGAAGTTTTTTCCCTCAAGTGTGGAACGTCCGACACAAGAGACGCTGGAACCGCTGCTGAAAGCCTGGGATACCGCTTCAAAGGATGATTTGTCTGCACTGCTTTCCGCCTCTTCCCTATCTTTGGACGGGCCGCGTATTTATCTTTAGAGTCCAAAGCCGGATGATGCGGGAATCCGTCTCCAGTTCGAGGTGACCAATCGATTCGTACACCTTCCAGTCTCCTTACCTTCCTCATATTGCCAGCAAATAGGAAAAAGCATCTGCCAGCAGAATCAGACGATCCCCGCTCTCTCATTGGATACTGATGCGCTAAACGCTTCGTACGCCTTCGAAGCCAATTTTTATATTAATCTTATCCGCTGCTTCTAACATCTTTAATCATCAGAAGAAGAGGGACACGGTTTTTGAGAGCAAGTCATAGAAGACATTCGATGACTAACCATTTCCAAGCAGAACAAGGACTTCATTGAAGGTGATTTATTGATTGAGTCAATCCTAGACTATATCGTCTGCCCAATCTGCATGGTTGATTTGGAACTATCTACGGAGAGAAGGGTAGACGAAGAGATTATGGAAGGGAAGCTCATATGCTCTCAATGCGGTCACGCCTATAGAATACAAGGCGGTGTTCCGATTCTGGCCCCGCGAGGCACTAAGCCTTACGACTGGTTCGCCAGAGAATTGACCACTGCACTTGAAAGATTTGAGCCCAAAGAGGCTATTCGAAGGATATCTGATGGCGAGATAGGCCCGAAAAGACTGGATTCTAGGGATTCTGTTCTCACAATAGAAGAGCTGAAAGAAGGGGAGTACAAGGACTCTGAAGAGTTCCTTAAAGATCGATTCGGTGGAGTTGAAAATGCACGGATACACTTTAAAGAACAGCATAACGTATACCGCAAAGTATACGACATGATGACCAAGATGGCACGGCTGGATAAAGCTGATTTGATGTTGGATGTTGGCACCGGGTATGGTTACATGCTTCAATTCCTTGCTGAACAGTTCAGATCCGCAGAAATCCTTGCAATCGACATTTCCTACAATAATCTTAAAGCCGTAAGAGGAAGATTTCGAATCTTTGGAATAGACGGCAGTGTGCACTTGATAGCAGCTGATGCTCACCAGCCTCCTTTCCGTGACGAGCAATTTGATGCTATAGTGTCCTGGGGCGGCCAGGGCAACATCGTGAAATTCTGCGAGGCGCTATTCCAAACACGTAGGATACTGAGGAAGAACGCGTGGTTCGTGACAGATATAGTTGGTCCTGAAAAAGCAGACCCGGATACGCAGAAACTGATAGAAGCTGTAGGCCCAGTCTTCTTTGAGAGTAACCTTAGAAAGCTCGGGCTTCTTTCGACAAAGCAAGAGGTAATGGAGAGCATGAGGGAATGTGGGTTTCAGGACATAACAAGCAAGCAGGTTGATTCGACAAAGCTGATATCCGGCAGAAGAATGGATCAGCCTTGACTTTACAGACTGGGCTTCATATCTTGTTCTCATAACGCTGATTATGGGAAACCTAACCCTTCGGTATTCATTAACACATATGAGCCAGCAATCTTTAGGCTTCCTTTTACTTTTTCTGTTTAGGAGATAGTGAGTTCCCAGAGATGGGTTGGTCTCGTTGGTGGGGCTGGTCGGATTTGAACCGGCGGCCTTTCCCCGGATCAGGGTTCTTCTTCATGAAGCCCTGTTCCTACGGGTTTCTTCACCGCTCCAGAACTTCTTCATCCCATCCTGGTCCGCAAACCCGTCTGCTGCTTTCTGGAGCCCTTAACGGCTAGGTCTATTCGCCTAGCTGTCGTCATGCCTGTCCAGCAGCCCACCACAGAGGGGGGTTGTTGCTAGACTACAGCCCCGCATCCAAATCTGTTTTCCGAGGATGCGCATATATAGGTTACGTTTCCACGCTTCTATCCTTTGAGCGAAAAGTTAAAGAACGGCAATTCTCAAGTTAATTCGGGTTGCCGGCCAAAGGGCGCGGGAACCACCCGATCCCATTCCGAACTCGGAAGTTAAACTGCGCTCCGTCTCCGGTGGTAGTGCAGTCTTCGGCTGTGCGAAGCCGGGGAAGCTGGCATCCCACTCTACTAGCTGCTCAAGGATTTCTTCTGGTAGCTATTGACTTAATATACTGGGACACACCTTTCTGAGCAACAGGAAAAGAGGTGTGATCATGAAGCCTGAAGACTTGATCACCTACTGCGGAGGATACTGTGGCCATTGTGCTAGATGGAATGAGAACGCCATATTGATTCGATTGGCAGATGTGATGGCGGAGCTGGTGGATTCGCATGGCTACCATCATTGGATGCCATTTGAGGTCAAGGAGTTCGACTATAATGAGTTCAGAAAGGCGCTAGGCTTCTTCAAAAAGGAGGATTCCTGGCTCGTATGTTGGAAAGCCTGTAGAGGCGGAGACGGGCGACCTGACTGTGAGATCCGAAACTGCTGCAGAGACCATGGTCTGCGCCTATGTTTCGACTGCAAAGAATTCCCTTGTCCTAAGGTCAAAGAAAACGCTAGAATGATCGAGCAAGCAAATGAATACAGGAAACTTGGCAGAGAAGAGTGGCTGCAGAGACAGATTGAAAGGGCTGAGCAGAAATTTGAGGCTCACACCGAAAAGTATTACCAAGTATACGCAAACAAGCGTCCACCTGCTTAGAGCGTTCTGTCAGATTAATGCTCTGAGGATTGTCCGCCTAAGCATCTCGCCCTTTTTTAGGTGATGAACGTATCCAGACTGTCACGGGACCGGGTTCACGGTTCGCCCAAGCATAGTACGGAACGGCTATGAATCGTGCGAGGTCCATTTTGGCTCCAGTATCCACCGCTGTCTTGTACAGTTGGTCTCCGAAGGTTTTCGCCTCAGTCGCAAAGGCTTCTCCTCTGATGACTGTCACACCGTTGAGCAGTTCAGGCATCCACCTGGCTTCCAGTATGGGATCAGCTGGCAAAGCCAACAGCCACACATCGCAGTCCGGGTTGTCCACTTGTTCAACACAGTAGATCAGAGGCCCACGCCTCAAGGCTACTCGATCTTGGTTCTCCAACACGTAAGGATGGCAGACCAAGCGCTCCACGGACATAGGGAAAGAGAGATGAACCCGGTCTCCCGAACTCCAGAGGCGACGCACCTCCAGATAGCTCCCGGGCTTGGGAGGCGTCTCAACTGGCTGATCGTTCACGAGGACCTTTGCGTCGTGACACCATCCGGGGATACGGAGGAATAGACTGAATGTTGTTTGTTTTTCGGGTTTGAGGACAAGCTCGATCTCTCCGTTCCACGGGTAGTCTGTGCGCTGGACGACGGCTACAGAGTTGCCCATTAGATTGAGTCGCGCTGTGCTCTGGGCATACAGATGCGTCCATATGCCTTCAGCGGAGATGCTGTAGAAGTAGCCCGATAGGGAAGCCAGCAGCCTGGCGACATTAGGTGGACAGCAGGCACATTCGAACCATTTCTGACGGCGGTGGTTCCCACGGTCTGCAAGAGGGTTCACATAGAAATACTCTTTGCCATCAAGCGAAATTCCGGATGGAAACCCGTTGTAGAGAGCAAGCTCAATAATGTCAGCGAACCTTGCTTCGCCAGTGATAAGCAGCATCCGCCAGTTCCACATCACATTGGCTATGGCGGCGCAGGTCTCCGCGTAGGCCTTCGCGTTTGGAAGCTCGTAATCGTCGCCAAAGGCTTCCCCCTCATACCGAGCCCCTGTGCCTCCCGTTACGTACATTTTGCGTTCAGTCATACTATGCCAAAGCCGCATGAGAGCGTCCCAAAGCGCGCGGTCTCCTGTCTCTATGTAGACATCGGCTGCCCCGCAGTTGAGATAGAGCGAACGGACCGCGTGACCTACAATCTCGGTCAGCTCCCTGAAGGGCTTATGGTCAATGTGATATGGGCTGCCTCCGATGATCCCTTTGCCACGGTTATCGACGAAGGACCTTGCCAAATCCAGATAGGCTTTTTTTCCAGTGGCACGGTGAAGCTCGACAAGAGCCATCTCGACCTCAGGGTGACCCGGTGTTCCAGGCCGCTTGTCTGGGCCGAAGATGTCTGCTATGTGATCGGCAAGTCGAGAGGCAATGCCCAGAAGACTGCGTTCTCCTGTGGCACGGTGGAAGGCAACAGCAGCCTGGATGAGGTGGCCTGCGCAGTAGAGTTCATGCATGTCCCGAAGGTTCGTCCAGTGGTCCTTCTTCTTCTCGAAAGTGAAATAGGTGTCCAAGTACCCGTCCTCATCCTGCGCAGCCGCAATACCCATATTGACTTGCTTAGCCAGGTCGTAGAGTCTCTTGTCAAAGGCGGTCGCAAGAGAGAAGGCTACGGCCTCAAGCCATTTGTAGACATCCGAATCATTGAAGAATAAGCCTCTGAAGCCTCCCTCCTCCTTCCCCGCGGCTCGTCGGAAATTGGACAGACGCCCGGTTTCTTCAAGCAGCTCATACTGGGTCGGAAGAGTGACCTCGCGGAGGATCCGTTGCCTAGGAGCCCAAAAAGAATCCTCAAGACGCACGTTCTCAACAGATACCGGACGCAACTTGGCATAGGGGCTCTGCGATGTATCCACAGTAAAGGTTAAGCCACATATCGACGTAGTGACCACATCCCTCGGTTCCTTTAGAGCGACTTAGAGTATATGTATTTCGATTGAGTTCGAGTTCAATTGAGATCAATTCAGTTTCTAAGGTCTCTTTTTTTGACACGGCTTGATGCAGTGGTGTAGATGGAAAAGGTGGCTATGAATTGAGAAGTAGAGTTAATAGCAGCGTGCATGCACTATTGCCTGAAAGGGCGAGTGATGAGCAAGAGTCTTGTTTCTGGCTTCTACTGTAGTCATAGTGTGCAGCATGATAGTTGGCGGAGTCTGGTACTATATATTGCTGCATGAAGTAGCGGAGGCTAAAGCCACCGATCCGACTGGAGACCTCTTCGACAAGGACGGCAAACCCAGCACTGGTGAACGCTACTTGGACATCGTTGAATCACAAATCTCCCTCCAAAACGATACCTACTTTGTCACGATAAAGGTTGACGGTCCGTTGCCCATGAATCTGACGGACCCCTCCATTTTTGTTGAGTGGGATGTATTCATTGATTCTGATCTTGACCCCTCAACAGGTTGGGCCTGGTCACAAGCAGACATAGGTTGGGAGATATCGTTGATTGCCAATGACATAGGACCCGAGCATTTACTTAGAATGGGCACATGGCCTAGTCGTCCAGGAGTCTTCCTCGGGGAGAACATCAGAGAGAACGGAATGCGTGGTTTCATTGGGTATCAAGTGGATGGGGATGTTATTGAGCTTCATTTCCCCAAGGAAATTATCGGCAGCCCAGCGAGCTTCAATTATGTGATCGCTGTTCGCAAGCACGGTGAAGGGGGAGCACCCCACGCTTTGCTTGTTGCCGACAAGGCTCCACAGCAGGGCCACTACGTGTTCCACGCTCAATACGTGGACCGGGGGATTGTGCCGCGGGAATCATTTGCAATGCTGGAATCCGAACATGCAGTAATTCTCTACCAAGACGGGGATGACGACTATATTGTGCGTCGGGCGGCAGAAATAGCGGAAGGTTTCGAGTTAACATACATGGTTATCGGAGAGGACATCCCTGCATACCCGGCACAAGATTTCACGATCTACATCTATCGTTCTCAAGGCGAGTTGCTGGAAGGGCTTGTGGAATACAGCTATTTCCCACCCGAATTGATTGAGTTCTTCAGGAAAATAGGACCGCCTCGTCCCTTCAACTATGTGATGCACATCACGAAGGATTGCCAACAGATGACCGTGGCTCACGAGGTGACGCACACGTTCATCGAAGAATTCAGCGGCAACGCATATCTTTCAGCCAAGTGGTTGGATGAGGGACTTGCGGAATATGAATCCTATAGATTTGGGTTGCGCTCGAAGTACAATCAGTCGGCGGAGATGTGGAAATATGCCAAGATGAATGCTGTTCACAACCTTTGTGATCAAGGACGGCTATATACGCTGGGAAGCATATCAACAGAGCAACAATGGGGTGACCTGATGACGGAAGGATACACAACAGAGATCTATGCCCAGGCATTCGCTTTCGTGGAGTATCTTTGCCAGACTTACAGAACGGACAGATGTCTCAGTATCCTCAGATTCATCCAGGAAGGCCAGGACCATGAGCTTCTAGTCGTAATATTCTGTTAGGGCCCGTTGCGCAGGTCCCTCTTCTTCCGACACCTTCTTCCACTCCCTACGTTTGACGTAGCCGCCTATCTGTTCCTTGATCCTTTT
>Ga0129298_10000168_pt1 | contig 23165 bp, 18 predicted proteins | sample I19B2metaG_FD_94707 | JGI IMG/M metagenome (GOLD analysis project Ga0129298, IMG submission 94707) | Lake sediment bacterial and archeal communities from Gulf of Boni, Indonesia to study Microbial Dark Matter (Phase II) - ​I19B2 metaG | ecosystem: Environmental > Aquatic > Freshwater > Lake >... | reverse complement strand
CTCAAGGATCTCTTTCTCTGTGCCTGTTTCAAAACGAATACCATCTTCTTCGAAGGGAAGTAATGGATCACCTTCATTTTGGAAAAATACCATCCCTTTTTGTGTATCGGGATCCAGTAATCCTATGGTAATGATTTCTCCAGTGTGGGGATAGAAAGAGAGGCGTTCCTTTATCTCTTCTTTTTCACCTTCTGTCTCAGCATACCGCAGGAGATATTCCTGTATTGGACTGCCGAGAGACTCAAAATCCTTCCCTACGGTCTCTATGTCAAAGATTACTCTGGACATATTAATTATTATTAACTACCTTGAAGGATGTATGATACATGATTCATGATACATGAAATACAATTTCTCATTTACCTTGAATCATGTATCATGTCATGATGCCTTGGGAAGTTCTTTAAACACCTTCCATGTCTTGAGAAGGTCTATTGCCCTCTGGAGCTGTGCATCTTCTTTTTCTTCGACTTCAATAGGAGCCATCTCCTCAGGCTCTTTTGGTACCTCTTCACCCTCATTATTTTTAAGGTGCCTCTCGAGGTCCTTCTCTCTTATCACAGGATGTTCCTTGCCCTTTTCTTTTATCTCAAGCTTCACAACAATATCGGGTACAATCCCTGTCGCCTGTATGGAAGTCCCCTTTGGTGTGTAATATATTGCTGTCGTGAGTCGAAGGCCTGAACCGTCACTGAGGGGGATTACTGATTGCACTGACCCTTTCCCAAATGTCTTTGCACCGAGGATAACAGCCCTGTTCCAGTCCTTTAATGCACCGGCAACAATCTCTGATGCACTGGCGCTGCCTTCATTGACTAAAACAATCATTGGCATGTCGTAATTTGGCCTCTCATCTCCGGTATTATACTCTGTCCTCTCTCCTTTCTTGCCCTTGATATAGACGACTAATTTACCCGGGGGCAGAAAGTCACTCGTAACACTCACGGCACTGTTGAGAAGCCCTCCAGGATTATTCCTGAGGTCAAGGACAAGGGAATTCATCTTCTCTTGCATGAGCTTCTCCATGGCAGTAGAAAGGTCTGCGGCTGTCTGTTCCTGGAACTGGCTTATCTTTACATAACCGATACCTTCTTCAAGAAGCCTCGATTTCACACTCTTTATCTTTATTAACTCTCTTACGAGAGTAAAGTCCTTTGTTTCTTTCCATCCTTCCCTGAGTATTGTGATAGTCACAGAGGTCTTCGGTACCCCCCTCATCTTACTGACCGCATCATGAAGACTCATATCCTTTGTGGATTCGTTGTTTATCTTTATTATCTTATCACCCGCTTTTATACCGGCCATGTAGGCAGGTGTATCCTCTATGGGAGCTATGACTGTCAGCATCCCCTCTTTTACTCCTATCTGGATGCCAATACCTCCAAACTCTCCCTTTGTTTCAGCCTGCATCTCTTTATACGCCTCCGGATTTAAAAAACTTGAGTGAGGATCAAGAGAGCTGAGCATTCCCCTAATAGCACCATAGACGAGGTCCTTTGCCTTTACGTCTTCTACATAATTCTTCTTGACCATGGAAAGGGCCTCTGTAAAGACCTTCAGTTCTTCATATCCTTCTCCTTCTGCTCCTACAATAGACCATCGACCAATAAGAACGCCTGTTGAAGCTACAACAAAAATAAGAATCACTATCAAAATTATCCTTCTCTTACTCACCTTTTATCCTCCGCAATGTTATCTCTTTCTTAACCACTGTAATGGATCAAGGGGCTTGCCTTTATATCGCACTTCAAAATAAAGACCAGGTGCATTCTGAATGCCTGCATTGCCCACCCTTCCAATTACCTGCCCTACGTTTATTATATCTCCAACCTTGGAAAAAATCTCTGATAGGCTTCCATAAAGTGTATGGTAACCATCACCATGGTTTACAATCATGAGTTGGCCATAACCTTTGAACCATTCTGCAAAAACGACCTTGCCGGTATAAACAGCCTTCGCAGAGATATCATCACCTGCTTGTATGAATATACCACTTCTGAAAACAGGGGTATTAAACTGGGGATCCCTCTGAGAGCCATAAGGTATTGCTATCTTGCCTTCTACTGGCCAGGAAAGTTTTCCTTTCAGACCTGAAAACCCTTTTGCACGATAAGTATCTCCCTTTTCAGACTCCTTTATGACCTCAAGGAGCCTTTTTGAGGACTCTTTTAACTCCTTCAACATCTTCTCATAGGAAGACTTTTCCTTTCTTACAGATGCAAGCAACTCTTCTTTATCCATCTTCTTCCCTGCAAGTTCTTCCTCCTTAGACTTAACCTCTTTTTCATTTTTAACGAGTTCAGCCTTGAGAACCATGAGCTGTTTCTCTTTCTCATGAAGGTTCTTAAGGTTTTCTTTATAGGTATTCAGTAATTTGTTTTCGTAAAGGGTTATATATTCCAGGCTTTTCCAACTTTTCATCAGTTGAGAGATATCTTCGGTGCCTGAAAGTAACAGAACGGTATCCCCAGGAAACCTGTTTTTCTGCATGGCTCTGAGTTTTCTCTTTATCCACTCTCTCTGCCTCTCAATGCCTCCTCTGCTCTGAGAAATTTCACCCTCTACCTTTGATATCTGTGACTCTGTATTCTTAAGTCTCTTCCGGTATTTTCTGAGTTCAGCCTCTACGATGCTGAGATCTCTGTCTGTCTCTTCTAAATCAGTCAGGATTGAGTGTTCACGTTTTTCTGCCTTTTCGAGTTTTTCCTTATGATCTTTTATCTCTCTCTGCATCTTTTTGTATTCTTCCTGCGGGGTTGCTGCAGAACAGTTTGCAGCGAATAGCACAGCGCATAGAGCTAAGAAGACAAGTTTATTGAGTTTTTTGAGTTTTTTGAAACTCAATAAACCGTGTAACCTGAGTAGACTCAAGATAACCTGCGCTTTATTCATGCCTGGTAGCGGATTCTCCCGATAGCGATTGCAGAACCTATCATTCCGAGAAGAAGCCCTGTGAGAGGAAGGAGGGGAGATAGATTTGTCGGGAAGATGATCGCCTTAAAGAGGGGGATTGAAAGACTGAGCTTAAGAAAGACAATATACTGTAATGATAAAATGCCGACAAGACTTAAGAGGCCACCACAAAGGCCGATAACAGCACCTTCAATAACAAAGGGGGCTCTTATGAATCCTTTTGTAGCCCCGAGAAGTTTATAGGTCTCTATCTCTTCTTTCTTCCTGTAAAAGAGAATCTTGACCGTGCTATAGCATACAAAGACCACTCCTCCAAACATAATGATAATGAATAGTATGCCTACAGCTCTCATCCCGAGTCCTAAGGAATAGAGAGAGGAAAAGAATTTTTCTCCGTACTCTACTTCATCGATCCCTTTTATCTTTGTCATTTCAGATGCCAGTCTTTTTGCAGTCTCAGGGCCTGCTCTCTCCCCTTTCAGTTTTATCTCTATCGAGTCATGCAGGGGATTTTCTTCAAGACCTTCGAGTACGTATGAAGCATCTTTGAACAAGGTCTTGAGTTCCTTGAGCGCCTCATCTTTTGGAATGTATTTTACCGTCGCTATGGTAGTATCCTTCCTAAGGGTATTCAGTATATTTTCTACATCCTCCCCTGAAAGGTTCTCCTTCAGATAGAGCATCAAGGAAAACTTTTCAGGGATCTTTTTCATTATCGCATCAACATTGTAGACAGAGAGGGCAGTGAGAGCTGCAATAAGGAGGCCTGATGCTATGGTGAGAATGGAAAGAAGATTTATCCACTTCTCGTGTAATATGCTCTGAGCTGCAAGCCTGAATGCGTAGGGAGCAGCCATTTAACCCGTTTCCTCCCCCACAAGATTACCGGCATACAGCTTCAGAACCCTTCTCCCTGTTTCCCGAAAAAGCTCTCTGTTGTGTGTAGCAATCAGGATCGTTGTCCCCTTGACATTGATTTCTTTAAATGTTCTTACGATACCTGCTGATGTGTCAGGATCCACATTGCCTGTTGGCTCATCAGCAAGAATAATTGCTGGTTCTGAAACAATAGCCCTCGCAATAACAACCCTCTGCTGCTCACCTCCTGACAGAGCCAAGGGGAAACTGTCAGCCTTATGTCTCAGGTTTACTAACTTAAGAGACTCGAATACCCGTGTCTTCAACTCGCTATCGTCCATTCCTCTGATCCTGAGGGCGAGGGCAACATTGTCGAAAACATTCCTGTTATTGAGGAGCCTAAAATCCTGGAATATATACCCCATATCGCGCCGCACGAGAGGTATGTCTGATTCTTTTAGCTTACCTGTCTCCCGTTCTGCAATCGAAATAGTACCCTCGTCAGGTTTTTCAGCAAGGTGTATTAATTTGAGGAGCGTTGTCTTCCCTGAACCACTTGGCCCAGTGATAAACACCATCTCCCCTTTCTCGATGGAAAAGGTTACATCCCGCAAAGCAGTCTGATTGTCATAATGTTTTGATACTTTCTCGAAATGTATCATCCTGTAAAATTAAAAATTACAAAAATTTTTTTGTATTCCAATGAAATGGTTAATGAGTCCATGTCATCCTGAACTTGTTTCAGGGTAACATAATACATAGTTTTTAGATACTGAAACGAGACTTCGACGTGAGCGCTCAGTCGAACGTTCAGCATGACATATAAAAAGCGTTTAGCGGACATTCATGATTGTGCATTTTTAATTGAAGCAAGTGCCTCTTTTACGGTTCTGACGATATCATTTACAGTAAGGCCATAGTGTTTTAACAACTCCTCCGGCGTTCCTGAACATCCAAAAGCATCCTTTAATCCAATCCTGCGGAGATGCGTCGGTCTGTTTTCGGCGAGAAACTCACTCACAGCGCCTCCAAGCCCGCCTACAATCGAATGCTCTTCTGCGGTAACGATAAGCTTGCATGTTTTTGCAGCATTCAGTAAGGACTCCGTATCGAGTGGTTTCACCGTGGACATATTTATTACGCCGGTATCTATTCCTTCCTTTGTGAGGATTCTTGCAGCCTCCAGTGCTAAGGATACCATAATGCCCATCGCTATGATATTTGCATCCCTGCCAGTAGAGAAGGTATAAGCCCTTCCTATCTTAAACTTGTAATCATCTGGCATGACGGCTGGAACCTTGGACCTTCCAAGCCTCACATAAACAGGACCACAATAATCTGCTATAGCATGAATGACCTGTCTTGTTTCATGAGCATCAGCAGGAACGATAACCGTCATATTGGGAAGAACCCGCATGAGTGCAATATCCTCTATTGCCTGGTGAGAGGCACCGTCCTCACCAACCGTGATACCACCATGTGTTGCAACAAGTTTTACATTCAGGTTCGAATAACAGATGGTCTGTCTTACCTGTTCCCACGCTCTGCCTGTCTCAAAAACTGCAAAGGTTGATGCAAAGGGAAGCTTTCCTGATAGTGCAAGTCCAGCTGCAGTTCCAATCATATCCTGTTCAGCTATTCCGATATTGTAAAACCGGTCTGGAAATGCCTTTGCAAACTTCCCTGTTTTTGTTGAACCAGAAAGGTCTGCATCAAGGACAACAATATCCTTCCGTCTCTTTCCGAGTTCAAGGAGTGTCTCTCCATAGGCATCCCTTGTTGCCACTGCAGCTCTTTTTATTGCTGTGCTCTGTATCCCTTTATCCATGAATTTCAAGTTCCTTTAATGCCCCTTCGAGTTCTTCAGGTGTAGGGGCTACTCCATGATACTCAACTTTCCCCTCAAAGAAAGAAACCCCTTTTCCTTTGATGGTATGAGCAATGATAACACTCGGTCTCCCCTTAACGGTTTCTGCCTCATCAAAGGCATAGAGAATTTCCTCCATATCATGCCCATCAATATCGATAACATTCCATCCAAAGGCAGACCATTTAGAGGTAACTGGCTCTATAGCCTTCACTTTTGACACAGGGCCATCTATCTGAAGGCCATTGAGGTCAACAATTGCACATACGTTGTCAAGCCTGTAATGTGCGGCCGTCATCGCAGCCTCCCAGACCTGACCTTCCTGTATTTCACCATCGCCTAAAAGGCAGTATACTCTTGAACTCAGATTGTCCATCTTCAGGCCCATTGCTATACCGTTAGAAACAGAGAGACCCTGGCCAAGAGAACCTGTTGAGATCTCAACGCCTGGAAGAACCCGTGAACAGGGATGGCCCTGAAGAGGACTGCCCAGCTTGCGGAGTGTTTTGAGAACAGAGATATCGAAATACCCTGCCAGAGCTAACACAGCATAGAGCAAAGGTGCTGCGTGGCCTTTTGAAAGGATGAATCTGTCCCTTTCCCTCCAGCCCGGCTCATCTGGTCTATGTCTCATTTTTGAGAAATAAAGGGCTGTGACAATATCAGCGGCTGATAGAGAACCCCCGGTATGGCCTGAACCGGCTAAAGTGAGCATCTTTAGTATCTCTATCCTCACCAATTTCGCCTGTTTCTTCAGAAAGGTTATATCTTTTTCTCTGCTGCTCTTTGAACGCATTTATTGAATTGCTTTCCCTTCTTCTTTTTCTTCAGTTTTGCCCTCTTCAGTATATCTCCCTGCAAGGAGCTCCTCTATCATGCTGCTGTGCTGTTCCATCATCATTCTCTTTATCTTTTCTTGATAACCAGGTTCTCCCACACTATCTGCATAGCTATTTTTTATTGTTACAATGATCTCACCCTTTAAATAAAGGCGGCTTATGATTACAGGGTTCTTTAATCCATTATCTTCTGTCTGTATATGATAGGTATTTTCGTTATATGTAACATTGGTGTTAAAACCGAGAAGCACCATTATTGACCTTTAAACTTATTTCCAAAATTCTTTTATTATACTAATTATATAAACGAAGGGCAAAAAAAGAAAGGCGTTTTCATTCGCTCATGGAGAAAGAAAAGTACCTGAGGGAACTATCAAAATGTGTGCGTTGCGGAAGTTGCAAGGCATTCTGTCCTACGTACGATGAAGACACAACAGAGGCAATGGGTGCGAGGGGAAGGCTCGTGCTCCTGTGGGGTCTTTCTGAAGGCCTGCTCAAACCATCTGCCGTTCTGAGGGATCGTATCTTCAGCTGTATATTATGTGGTGCTTGCTCGGAATCATGTCCGCCAGGGGTTGATATCCAGGAGGTTATATACCACGGCAGAAGCCTTCTCAGAAGGTCAGATGAAAAGAGAAGGTCTCTCCGTTTTTTTACAAAATTTTATACAAAGATGCCAAAGCTGAGTTTCAGACTTCTCAGGATGTCTCAATACTTATTCCCTTCCCGCGTAAAAAGATGGATATCCCCTTTTCTTCCTGAACTGCCTGAATACCCCCTGAAAAATGAAAGTCGGGTATTCACGGTTTCAAAAAAGAAAGGCAGAGTTGCCATCTTCGCAGGGTGTATTGTCAATTTCCTTTATCCCCATTTAGGAGAATCCCTCATCAATATTCTTCAGAGACTCGATTATGAAGTAATCCTTCCAGCAGGTGAGGTCTGCTGCGGAGTACCCCTAAGGACCCTCGGTCTCGAAGAAGAGGCCATGAAACTTGCGCGAAAGAACATGGATGTATTCAGCAGACTCAATGTCGAGGCGATACTGAGTCTCTGTCCGACATGCACATACGCCCTGAAAGTTGAATACCCAAAACTCATCGGTGAAGGCTTGGAGAAGGCAATGGACATATCACAATTTTTAATCAGCAGATTAGACCCTTCCCGTTTATCCTTGCTTAACTCTCATCGAACAAAAGCAACGTACCATGATCCATGTCACCTCATGTATGGATTAGGTGTTAAGAGAGAGCCGCGAGAAATTATTAAAAACATCGGCATTGACTTAGTCGAGACCGAAGAAGAGAGATGCTGTGGCTTTGGAGGCGTTTTCAGCTTTTCCTATCGAGAAATCTCTGAGGGGCTACTCGAGAAGCGCATCAAAGATTTAGAAAAAACAGGTGTTGAAACAATCATCACCTCCTGCCCAGGATGTATGATGCAGTTGAGGAGAGAAAGTGATCATACACCGGTAATACATTTAATCGAGGCCATAGAGGAGGCATTCGAAGAAGCCAAAAATTTTTAGTATAATGGGAGAAATTTTTAACTGAAGAGGAGGATGCATGAAATTCTTCATTGATACTGCAAATATTGAGGAGATCAAAAAGGCATGGGACCTCGGTGTTATAGATGGTGTAACAACAAACCCGTCTCTTATATCCAAGGAGGGAAGAGAGGCAGTTTCATTATTAAAGGAAATCTGCAATATTGTGAATGGCCCCGTGAGTGCTGAGGCAATGAGCATGACTGCTGACGAGATGGTCAAAGAGGCTGAGTCTCTTTCTAAGATTCATGAAAACATTGTAGTTAAATTTCCGATGAACGAGGAAGGACTCAAAGCCGTAAAGAAGCTGTCAGGAATGGGAATCAAGACAAATGTAACCCTCATCTTTTCTCCGACTCAGGCACTCTTAGCTGCAAAGGCTGGCGCAACGTATGTGAGTCCCTTTGTCGGAAGGCTCGATGATATCAGTCATTGCGGAATGGAAATTGTCAGTGAGATAATCGAAATATATGGAAACTATATGTTTAATGCCGAGATCATAGTGGCCAGTATAAGGAACCCCCTCCATGTTGTAGAGGCTTCAAAGATGGGCGCTCACATCGCAACAATCCCTTATTCTGTTATAATACAGTTAATAAGGCATCCTCTTACAGACATAGGGATTAAGAGATTTTTGGAGGATTGGGAGAAAGTACCGAAGAAATAATGAATATAAGTAACCCTCCCCCTTTAGCAAAGGGGGATTTGGTGAGAGAAAATGCCGATATTTGAATATAAATGTAATGGCTGTGGAGAAGACTTCGAGAAGCTCGTTTTTGGGAATCAGGAAGTCACTTGTCCAAAATGTAGCTCTAAAGAGATAAAAAAGAAATTTTCTGTTTTTAGTGCGACAGGCACAGAAAAACCACTTGCCGGCACAACATCAGGCTGTACATCCTGCAACAAAAGCACCTGCAGCTCTTGCCAATAAGAAGCAACGATTGACAAGTTATGAGTTAAGAATCAAGAGCTTCCAAAAAATCTTTAACTTTTAACTTGCCACTTACTCAGGTTGCTTGAAAGGATTTGCCCTTAATACCTTGGCGAGTTTCAGGGGCCTTCCCTCCATCACAAAGGTTGCCATACCCCTGTCTTCGATCCTTTTGCCCCTAACTGTCCATGTGCCATTCCACGAGAGATTAAGATTAACTGTAGAGCCATCTATCTCAACCCATCGAGGAGTAAAAGTAAGTTCTGCGCTGTCAAAACTTTTCCTCGCCTCAATAACTTCTCTAAAGCCGTCTTTTGTGGAATTCTTCTCGAGGGTTGAACGATCATTTTTTATATAGGCATCTTTAATGACCTCCGCGAGTCTAAATGCCTCCTGTGCGACCTTTGACTCATCAGAAGTCTTCTTAACCTCCTGCTTTCCACAGGATGTCAGGAGTAAAACTACCATAAACCCCGGTAACAAGTACCGAGTAACAGGTGATGAGAGACGAGTGACGGATGACAAATTAAACATCGATATTCCTTGCCTCAAGGGCGTAAGTAATAATGAATTCCCTTCTTGGATCAACCTGATCTCCCATGAGAACGGTGAATATATCGTTTGCCTGGACAGAGTCCTGGACGTTAACCTGAAGGAGTGTCCTTTTGTCAGGATCCATTGTAGTTTCCCATAGCTGTCCAGGGTTCATCTCCCCGAGACCTTTGTAACGCTGGATGGTAAGCCCTTTCTTGGCTGTTGTAAACACAATTTCGAGGAGCTCCGAGCTTGTGTATACCTCTTTTGGTCCTTCTTTTGTCTGTATCCTGTAAGGAGGCTCTCCGAGATCCCTTATGATACCATAAAGGTTCTCCAGTTCCCTGAATTCAGGAGATGTAAGGAAATTAATATCAAGATTGAGCTTGTAATTATGTCTCCTTATCTCGACCCCGTAGGTCTGATGTTCTTCATCGAGCTGGATATCACCTATCGTAATGTTTTGGTCTTTTTCTTTTATCCTCCTCAGGATTTCTCCAAACTTTGCCCTATCTTTCAATGCATCCTTATTTATCCCCAGAGAAAGTATGAACTGTAGAAGTTCAGGGTCTCTTCTTCTCCTTTCAAACCATTCTCTCAAACGCTGGAATCTCGATAGCCTCTTCAGATGAGGGATAAGGGCTTTTCCCTTCATGGTCTGGCCTTTTATAGGAATCTCGAGGTCATCTGAGGCGAGCTCAAAGAGCATGTTTTGCATTTCTGCTTCGTTCTGTATGTATCTTTCGGTCTTGCCCTTCTTCACCTTAAAGAGGGGGGGTTGGGCAATATAAAGATAGCCCTTTTCTACCAACTGAAGCATCTGTCTGTAGAAAAAGGTAAGCAGTAATGTCCTGATATGTGCGCCGTCAACATCAGCGTCTGTCATGAGAATAATCTTGTGATACCGTATCTTTGATATATCAAAATCCTCAGGACCTATGCTTGTACCCAGGGCTGTTATAAGCACCCTTATCTCCTCTGAGCTGAGCATTTTGTCAAACCGTGCCTTCTCAACATTGAGTATCTTCCCCCTCAGAGGAAGTATAGCCTGGGTCCTCCTGTCTCTGCCTTGCTTTGCAGAACCCCCTGCAGAATCTCCTTCTACAATAAACAATTCACTCAAGCCCGGGTCTTTCTCTGAACAGTCTGCAAGTTTTCCAGGCAACCCTGTATCTTCGAGGATACCTTTCCTCCTCGTCAATTCCCTTGCCTTTCGTGCTGCTTCCCTTGCCCTTGCTGCCTGGAGAGCCTTTTCAACAATCTTTCTCGCTATCGATGGGTTTTCTTCGAAATAGGTACCGAGTCCATCATTCACGATAGATTCTACGATCCCTTTGACCTCGCTGTTCCCGAGCTTCATCTTTGTTTGACCTTCAAACTGGGGGTGGAGAAGCTTGACATTGATAACGGCTGTCAACCCCTCTCTGACGTCATCGCCTGAAAGTGCCTCTTTTCCATTTTTCAGGAGTCCCGAGGAGGTCGCATAGCTGTTTACTGTTCTCGTAAGGGCTGATTTGAAGCCAATGAGATGAGTCCCTCCTTCTTTGGTATTGATATTGTTGGCAAAGGTGTACAAGGTTTCAGCATAGCCGTCATTGTACTGGAGAGCTACCTCAGCGATAATATCTTCCTTTTCACCAGACACATAAACGGGTTTGTGGTGAAGAGGGGTCTTGTTTTTATTGAGATGCTCCACGAAGGATAAGATTCCACCACTATAAAGGAATACATTCGTTTTTTCTGTCCTTTCATCTGAGAGGGTTATCTTGAGCCCCTTGTTCAGAAATGCCAGCTCCCTCAGCCTCTGGGCTAAGGGATCATAATTGAAATCTAAAATTTCGAATATCTCAGGGTCAGGCTTGAAGGTAACCTTTGTGCCCCTCCCCTTTGTCTTACCAACGATACTCAGAGGGCCTTTTGGTTCACCCTTTTCATAATGCTGTTGATAAACACTCCCGTTCTGCCTTATTTCTACGTCAAGCCATTCTGAAAGGGCGTTTACGACGGATACCCCGACTCCGTGCAAACCACCTGATATCCTGTATGCCTTTGATTCAAACTTCCCCCCTGCATGCAATTCTGTAAGGGCTACCTCTGTTGCAGAACGTCTTTCAGGGTCTCCAGGATGGGGTTCTGTCGGTATCCCCCTTCCATCATCTATCACCGTACAACTTCCATCAAGATGAATTATCACCTCTATGTTCTTACAGTAGCCTGCAAGTGCCTCATCAACGCTGTTATCGACTACTTCATACACAAGATGGTGCAGGCCTTCTGGTCCTGTGGAGCCTATGAACATTGCAGGCCTTTTCCTGACAGCACTCAGGCCTTTCAGTATCTTTATATCCTCAGCAGTATATGACTCGTTGTCGTTTTCCTTTTCCTTCATCTTCCTTCCTTCTCGTTATATCCTCATTGGCATAACCACGCACCGATAATCTTCGCTTCCTTCTTCTTTAACAAGTACAGGGCTCAACGGGTCCTGAAGCTCAAGGACAACTCTCTCTGCCATCATTGCTCCCATGGCCTCTATCAGATATTTCGCATTAAACCCAGCAGAGAGTTTGTCACCTTTATAATCGATGGCGACCTCCTCCCTTGCCTCGCCAAGGTCAGGGTTTGAAGATGAGATAACGAGGTTTCCGCCTGAGGCGGATTCTCCAAAGTCAAACCTTACAGCATTGGCCCTCTCCCGAGACATTACTGAGACTCTGCGGAGCGCCTTTGTAAAGGCCTCCCTGTTAATGGATACCTTTTTTTCATTTGCCTGAGGGATAACATGCTCATAATTCGGATACGTACCTTCTATAAGTCTTGTCAGAAACTGCACTTCGACGCCCACAATAAAGAGCAGATGGTTTTTCCCTATCAATATCTTGGTCTTCTCTGCCTCGCTGTTTAAGAATCTCCTCAGTTCAGAAACCGCCTTCCGAGGAACAATAATCTTTTTTTCATCTTTTCCTTCTCCTTCCATCTGTCTCATGATGAGTGCGAGCCTGTGCCCGTCTGTTCCCACAATGGTAAGCGCTTTGTCCTTTGGCTGTATATGAAAGAGAAGACCGTTCAGGGTATATCTGGTATCGCTCTCTCCAGCAGAATATATTGTCCTTTCTATCATCTCCATCAATACCGTGGCATCAATAGTTATCTCCTCTACATCCTCCATTGCAGGCCAGGCCGGGAAATCATTTGCAGAAAGACATGCAAGCCTGAATTCGCTTGTGCCTGCTTTTACTTTGAGCCATCCTCCGCCCGAGGAGGACTCATCTACTGATTCAAATAATAAATTCCCGTCCATCTCCCGAACTATCTCGAAAAGCTTTCGTGCAGGGATACAGAGCTTCCCCTCCTCCTCAACCTTCACCTCTACTGGCTCTTTGAGTGCTGTCTCGAGATCTGTAGCAACGATATATGACTCCTTCTTGCCTGCATCGAGAAGAAAATGGCTTAAAATGGGCATTGTGTTCTTTTTCTCTACAATATTCTGAATATTTGAGAGCTTTTCCTGCATCTCATCCTTTGACACATTGAGTTTCATAATCCCTCCTCACGGTTTTATCTTGCGTATAAGGTTCTCTATCATCCTGTTAAATGTCTCATCCTTTGCCCTCTTCTCTTCAACCTGTTTATATGAATAAATAACAGTTGCGTGGTCCTTTCCACCGAAGCCTTTTCCTATATCGCTTAGAGACATATCGGTAAGTTGTTTGGTTATGTACATCGCTATCTGTCTTGGTAAGGCGATCTCCTTCGTTCTCTTCTTCGCTTTTATATCAGATAGTTTGAGCCCGAAGTATTCGCAGACTACCTTCTGTACGTGATCCACGGTCATAGGCTTTTCGTCTTCCTCAATAAGGTCTCGGAGGATGTTTTTCGCCATTTCTTTGTCGATAGGCCTCCCTGTTAATGAAGCCTGGGCACCGAGGCGGATAAGACAACCCTCCAACTCCCTGATATTCGATTTGACTTTCGATGCAAGATAATAAGCAGTATCCTCAGGGATGTTTATCCTTTCCATCTCTGCCTTTTTGAGTAAGATGGCAATTTTGGTCTCGATCTCAGGCGGTTGTATATCAGCAATGAGCCCCATCGTGAATCTCGATCTGAGCCTGTCGGTAATAGCTGTTATCTCTTTTGGTGGTCTGTCACTCGAGACCACTATCTGTTTCTGTTTTTCATACAGAGCATTGAACGTATGAAAGAACTCTTCCTGTGTTGCTGTCTTGTTTGCTATGAACTGTATGTCATCCAGGAGAAGGACGTCCAAATTCCTGTATTTATCTTTGAATTCTCCCATCTTATCATGTCTTAATGCAGATACCACCTCGTTGGTAAACTGTTCAGAAGAGACATAGAGGACGATCATGTTAGGATTTCTGTCAATGACAGCATTGCCTACCGCATTGATGAGATGCGTTTTGCCAAGGCCCACACCTCCATAAAGAAAGAGGGGATTGTATGTTCTGCCAGGCGCTTCTGAAACAGACCGTGCTGCTGCCTGGGCAAACTGGTTACTCGACCCTACAACAAAACTCTCGAAGGTATATTTGGGGTTGAGATATATCCCCCTTCTTGCCAGGCTCTGTCTGCGGCTCTCTAGCTTCATGTCCATCTTTTTAACAACTGGATCTATCTTTTCTTCTGTTTTAAAAAGAATGTTTACCGGAAAACCAAGAACACTCCCCAGAGATTCAGCGATTAAATCCGGATAGTTCTCCTCTATCCAATCTTTGAAGAACCTATTCGGAATGTCTATAGTAGCCTGATGTTCCTTCAACTGAAGAAGTTTGATAGGTTTAAACCAGAGCTCTGTTATGCTACTGCCTACTTTTCCCTCTATCTTTAAGAGACTATTATTCCATATGTCCTGCAGAGTCATCTATGATCACAAATTTATCAACAGTTTATTAACACATGTTAGTAAGTCGAAAGGAATGGTACATAATTATACCTAATGTTAACAGGTAAGACAAGATAATCTGTTACTATTCTGTTTGTCACAATGTTATGTGTCTGCCTCCAGGAAATGTTGGAAATGAAACACCCTTTTATAACGCTTTTATGCACACGAAAAAACCTTTTTTTTACAAGGGCAAACTTATTTTTAAACTTACAAACACTTTCTACTATTACTACTATTTACTATTACTTTTTTAAAAATAATAGTAATAGTATTTACTTCACAGATTCTATTTCTTACCCTTTTTCATAAGACAGGCCTTTATAAATTCATCTAAGGAACCGTCAAGTACAGCATCAACATTGCCCACCTCAATACCTGTTCTGTGATCCTTAACAATCCTATAAGGCTGAAGGATATAAGACCTTATCTGATTTCCCCATGCAATGCCTTTTTTATCTCCCACAATGGTCTCCATCCTTTTCTCCTGTTCCCTTTGCTTCAAATCATACAGACGCGCCTTTAACACCTTCATCGCAATAGCCCTGTTTTTGTGTTGAGAGCGTTCATTCTGGCAACTAACAACAATGCCTGAAGGGATGTGGATAAGTCTTACAGCGGAGGATGTCTTATTTACATGCTGTCCTCCAGCGCCAGAGGCCCTAAAGGTCTCCATTTTTATATCATCCTCTTTTACCTCTATGTCTACGTCATCTTCAACCTCAGGATACACCAGCACTGCAACAAAGGAAGTATGTCTTCTCTTATTTGCATCAAAGGGTGAAATTCGAACAAGTCTATGAACACCTGCCTCAGCCTTGAGATATCCATATGCATAACGACCTGTTACGGTGATGGTAGCACTCTTAATGCCTGCCTCTTCTCCCATCTGTAGCTCAACGATCTGGGTACTAAACTGATGCCTTTCTGCCCATCTCAGATACATTCTCATGAGCATCTGAGCCCAATCCTGGCTCTCTGTTCCACCTGCACCTGGGTGGATGGTAAGAATGGCATTATTTTTATCAAGTTCTCCGGACAGGAGATTTTGGATCTCTAAGATATCAAGATTCTCTTTTAAATCGCTGATCTCTTTCCGCAGGTCATTCAGAAAGAGATCTCCACCTTCTTCTTCAAGGATATTTATTGATTCTTCTAAATAAGAGAGTTTGTCGGAAAGTGAGTCGAAATGGGATACGATATCCTCAAGCCTTGACTTTCTTTTCTGCAGTTCTTTGGTCTTTTGAGGAAAAGACCACACCTCCTCAGAAGTCAAGTCTTTTTGAATTTTTTCTATTTCTTCTTTTAATCCGGGTAAATCAAAGATAACCTCGTAAGGACTCAATCTTGCCTTTGAGAATAGAGAGTTCTCCTCTGAGTTCTTCCTGTATAAGCATGCTACCTCCTTATATTCCTTCTAGACTTGCCAAATATATCAGCCAACAAAAGTATGGAAAAGACCATACAGAGATATGAGAAAAGATCACCATACTTTGTATAAAAGCTCTTGGTACCATCAGTCTTTATATCGTTCGTGAGAATTGTCTGATGAAAGAGATCAGTCTTTGAGAGTACTCTCCCATTGCTATCAATAAAGCCTGATATGCCAGTGTTAGCTGCCCTTATCAAAGGCTTTCTGTTTTCTACTGCGCGGAAAACAGCCATGCTGAAATGTTGATAAGGACCTATTGTCTTTCCAAACCATGCATCATTCGTAATATTCACAATAAAATCGCCACCTTTTAAATAAAATTTTCTTACAAGTCCAGGAAATATTACCTCATAGCAAATCAGGGTAGCAAACCTCCCAAAGGGGGTCTCTGCTATCACATAATGGTCACCCTGAATATAGTCTCCAATACCAACAACAAGTTTATCTATAAAGAAAAAGAAATTTTGAAGGGGAACGTATTCTCCAAAGGGGACTAAATGTATTTTATCATAAATGTAAGAGATCTTTCCAGTCTTATCAAGAAGGAGAGCACTGTTTGAAAGGAGGTCCCTTTTCTCTCCCTTTTTCTTTACAAGAACACTTCCGAAGAGGAGATAAGCATCGAGCTTATTCTGAAAATAAGTAAGCTTCTCTGTATTTTCCCTATCAGTGCCAAAGAAGAAGGGAACGGAAGTTTCAGGCCATATAACGATAGTTGGAGAGGAAGAGACTGCTTTCAGAGAAAGATCGCTATATGTCTGCATCACCGCGTCTTGATATGTAGGATCCCACTTTCTGTCCTGCTCAATGTTTCCCTGTATGACGCTTGCCCGTAAAGATGCCCCGGGTCTTTCCTGTGAGAGCCTCCATTGACCATATATGAACGTTGTTGAGACAAATAAGAGGAGGAGGCATAATCCAATCACTGTTCGTGACAAGGGGAAGAGAGGCATTTCCCTTATACGCCTCTTTATGAGGAATATCTCTGCGATCGCATCGTTTACAGCGACTACAAGAAAGGAGACTCCATAGATGCCTGTAATATCTGCAATCTGGATAATACTCAGAAACTTATACTGCGAATATCCTATACTCGACCAAGGAAAACCGGTAAATACATAGGAGCGGAGAAACTCAAGAGCTACCCAAAGAAAGGGTGCAAAAAAAGGAGCAGGAAGACGGAAGGACTTAAAATTTATTGAGAAGAGCAGGGCAAAGAGGCCTGTATACAAGCTGAGGTAGAGACAGAGCAAGAAAACGATGACTAGACTTACGATAAAAGGGACGCCACCGTAATGATTTATTGAATGATATATCCAATACTGAGTTCCGAAAAAATAGGGGATACCAAGAAAAAGACCTGCTTGAAAAGCCTCTTCTGGTTTTTTGTTATAGAGAGAAAGGAGAAAGGGAACAAGGGCTATCCAGGCAAGGGGAAAAAGGTCTATTGTGGGATAGCATAATACGAGAAGGATGCCTGATATGAATGCAGGCAGATACATTTTCAAGAAGCTCTTGAGGTTTATCAGGTTCTCAGTACTCACCTTGCTGAATAGTTTATATTGTAATCTGTATAAACTCAAGAAACTGAGAAACGCAAGCTTGACAGTAAAGAAGTTAAAATTGTAAAGTTTTAAAATCATGGGCAGTTAGCTCAGTCGGTAGAGCAGAGGCCTGAAAAGCCTCGTGTCCGCAGTTCGATTCTGCGACTGCCCACCATGAATCTTCCTACCTTGTTTATCTTGCTTTATTCATGGCGAACTCTTTTCCAATGATTGTCATTTTCCGGTCGGAGCGACTCCTCGCGAGATCCGCTTCGGACTTGACCCTCGTATCAAGTACGGGCAGTCTCCAAATCCAGTTCCTTTCTCTGGATTCCCCGATCTCAGTTGCGAGTCGTACCGACAAGTCGGGGAATGACAGACATAAGAGATCTTAATAGTTTTTTAAGATCTTTACAGATCAAACACACATGAGCCCTCGGCTCACAAAGGAGTTATGAAAATGAGTAAAAGGGGGGATTTGTTAATTATTTTCGGGACAAATATTTCTGAAGTTGCTATGGAAACAGAAGGAGAAAAACTCTTTGGTGAGGAACTTTAACCCGATTGATCTGTTCGAAAAGGTAATGTTAAAAAGCGATAAAATGGTAGGCGATGCTGGGATTGAACCAGCGACCTCTTCCGTGTGAAGGAAGCGCTCTCCCACTGAGCTAATCGCCCAAGAAAAGCTATTGGAGCCGGTGGGGAGAGTCGAACTCCCGACCAGCTGATTACGAATCAGCTGCTCTGCCTCTGAGCTACACCGGCAGATGGTGAGCCGTGCAGGATTCGAACCTGCGACCCGCTGATTAAGAGTCAGCTGCTCTACCAACTGAGCTAACGGCCCTCCCCTTCAGCTCGCGCCTGAGAGGATTCGAACCTCCGACCCTCGGCTCCGGAGGCCGATGCTCTATCCAACTGAGCTACAGGCGCACTCAAAATAGTTTAAAGTTCAAAGTTATGAGTTAAAAGTTGAGACAAAAAGTAAAAGACAGATTTAAACTTTCAACTCTTAACTCTTTATAACTGTAAACTCCAATTTTGCTTCGCAAAATTGGTTGGGGTGAGTGAGGGGACTTGAACCCCCAACACCTGGAGCCACAGTCCAGTGCTCTAACCATTGAGCTACACTCACCGTTTTAAAAAAGTTAATAGTGATTAGTTATCAGTTATTAGTAAAACAAATAAACATATTTGAGTCAAATCTGACTAAATACTATTCACTATTAACTAACGACTATGAATTTCGCTCCGCGAAATTCGTGTGGCGCGCCTGAAGGGATTCGAACCCCTGACCCACTGCTTAGAAGGCAGTTGCTCTATCCAACTGAGCTACAGGCGCACTCGCAACAGTTACCAATAACTATTTATTAGTAAAACAGAAATACCTCTCTCAGTCAATCAGAACTCAGTACGAATATCAGAAAATGTGGTGCCGGTGGTGGGAGTCGAACCCACACGGAGTTGCCCCCACCGGATTTTGAGTCCGGCGCGTCTGCCAATTCCACCACACCGGCACAAATTCAATTCAAAAGTTATAAGTTCCAGTTACAAGTTCTAAAATGCCGAGACAGGCGGACTCTTTTTAAATCTCATTTTACATTCTTAAACTTCAGATTTACAATGCCGAGACATTGTTATTTTCCAATACAGAAATTCTTAAAGATACTGTCGAGGATATCTTCAGTTGTAACGGCTCCAACGATCTCACCAAGTCTATCGAGGGAATCCCTGAGCTCTAAGGAGATTATCTCAAGAGGTTTTTTCTCCGTGAACCCAGACATGGCCCTCCCGAGAGATGCAATAGAATTTTCTATAGCAATCTTATGCCTCAGATTTGTGATAAGAACCCCTTCCCTCTCTTCTTTCCAGTCCTTAAGAGAGGAATTGAAAATCCTATCCTTGAGTTCCTCAAGGCCATCACCTCTGATAGCTGAGATATTCAAGACAGGTGAATCGCAAGACGCAAGTCGTGAGGCAAGGGCAATTTCATCAAAAGCTGATGGAAGATCACACTTATTCAAGACGATAATTGCATTTTTCCCCTTAATCTTTTCTATAACCTCAAAATCCTCATCTTTTAAGGGTTCGCTTCCATCAAAAACGGCAATCACAATGTCTGCGTTCTCAATACTCTGAAGACTTCTTTTGACACCTTCTTTCTCAGCAATATTCTGCACATTTCTTATTCCTGCTGTATCCATAATCCGTAAAGGAAGGCCGTTTACGTTTAGGTACTCTTCGATCACGTCTCTCGTGGTGCCTGGAAGGGCTGTCACTATTGCCCTGTCTTTTTGAAGGATCGCATTCAGGAGGGACGATTTACCTACATTTGGTCTTCCAACAATTGCTGTTGAAAGTCCTTCCCTGAAGAATCGTGCTTCATCATACGTCTTAAAGAGTTTCTGGAGTTCTTTTTCAATCTCTTTCATTGACGCTACCATATCCTCTTTTGTAGCTATCTCTATATCATCCTCAGGGAAATCTATGTATGCCTCTAAATGGGCACAGATCTCTTTCAGCCCATCTCTCAGGGTAGATATCTTTTCAGAGAGACCGCCCTGAAGTTGTTCTATCGCAATCCTTCTGCTCTCGTCAGTCTTAGATTTTATAAGATCAAGTACTGCCTCTGCCTGTGTAAGGTCTATCCTTCCATTGATAAATGCCCTCTTCGTAAACTCTCCTGGCTCTGCAAGTCTTGCACCTTCTTTAAGAACCAACTCGAGGGTCTTTCTCAGAGTGACCATGCCCGAGTGGCAGTTTATTTCAACAACATCCTCTCGTGTATAAGAGCAAGGGGAGTGCATAACAGTAACAAGCACCTCGTCAATCCCTTCACCCGTTACAGGGTCTTTTATATGCCCGTAGATAACTTTGTATGAGCCTAAATCTTTCAGGGATTTATTTTTTGATGAAGAAAAGATTCTTTCAACAATCTCTATCGGATCTTTCCCGCTCAGCCTGACAATGCCTATACCACCCTCACCCAGGGGAGTAGAAATAGCAGCAATGGTATCATTTGTAAACATTTCTGGATCTTATCCTAAAGAGTTGCTAACAAGGTTCAAGTATTATAGGATTCAAGTGAAATGCCTTGGAAAACAAACACTCAGACACTTGAACCCTCGAATCCTTGAATCCTTTGAATTCACTAATATAGTATAACGTAAATAAATCAGGGATTAAGGGGAAGGTTTATGATGCTCCTTTGAGTTTCCTGTTCGTATAAAGCTGCTGGGTGATGCTGAAGATGTTGTTCATGAGCCAGTAGAGGACGAGGCCAGATGCAAAGTTCAGGAACATAAAAGTGAATACGATTGGCATAAGCATCATCATCTTGTTCTGGGCAGGGTCCATGGTGGTAGGAGTCATCTTCTGCTGGATTAACATGGTGGCACCCATGAGTATCGGCAAGGGACCTACAGCAAAGCCACCGATTAAGGGTAACCATGATGGCATATGTCCAAAAAGTGTATCAGGTGCTGAGAGGTCTTTTATCCAGAGCAGAAAAGGTGCTCCCCTCAGTTCTATGGCTATCAGCAATATCTTATAAAGAGCGAAGAACACCGGAATCTGGAGGATCATGGGAAGACAGCCACCGAGAGGGTTTACCTTGTATTTCTTATAAAGCTCCATTATCTCCTTCTGCATCCTCTGAGGGTCTTTCTTAAATTTTTCTCTTACCTCAGCCATCCTCGGTTGTAATTCTTGCAGCTTCTTCATTGATTTCTGACTTTTGTTGACGAGGGGTATAAAGGGGATTCTGATTATAATGGTGAGGAGAACAATTGCCCACCCGTAATTGCCAAAAAATTTGTAAAAGAGCTTTAGTGTCCAGAAAAGAGGCACGGCTATTACCGAGAAGAAACCGAAGTCTATGATATGTTCGAGCCCCACATTAAGGGCCTTCAGTCTGTTATATTCCTTCGGCCCTGCATAGAGGATAAAGTTATTGGTGACGGGTTTGCTTCTGAAAGCGATAGAAGGAAGATCGTTCTGTTTCCACGCCTTTGCCTCCTCCATAGTGGTAAGAGGCACAAGGGAGGCAAAGAAATATTTATCTTCCTGGGCTATCCATTTTAGGCCCCCTGAATAGCTCTTGGCTTCTTTCAGTTTCTTTGCGTCAAACTCGATTCTGTCACTCTCCTTGAGAAGCACAGGTCCTATATGGGCAGATCTGTCTTTGCTTTCATAGATGCCGAAATCAGTGCCAAGGGTTATCCAGTAGTCAGTAAGCCCCGAGACCTCATCTTTTATATCAATCCTGTAATCATCGTTATGGAATGTATATGTCCTTCTGACAGAAAATCCCGAATCTGAGTATTCAAAGGTGAGGAAGTCTGATTTCTTGTCCTTATCGAGCTTGACATCCTTCCCGGAAGTAGAAAAGTTAGCACCCGCGAGATCAAAATTTTCTTTTGAACCAATGCTGAGAGGAGGTTGCAAACCCTGACCCGTAAGGAGCACAACATTTTTACCGTCTTTATCCTTGTATTTCTTGATCTCATAGTACTTAAGCGTTCCACCTCTGGTTGTAAATATTGCTGAATAGAATTCAGTCTCTACCTTTATCTCTTTTTCTTCAGCCGGTGTCTTTTTAGGAACAGGGAGTTCAACAGGCTTTACAGGCGCTGGTTCTTCTTTCTTTACAACCTCCGCTTTTTTCTGAATTTGCGGGGGTTCAGGTTTAATAAAAAAGTACTGGTAGAGGAAAAGGAGTAAAAACGAAAGTGCTATAGCAATGAGGGCCCTTTTTTCCATTATCGTTTCACCTCGTTAGAAGGCCCCGACTGTGAGATCGGGGATGTGAATGATTTTCTAAATGGATGGCTTGACAGAGGTTTAAAGTAGTCCCCCTCAAACCTTCTAACGGGGCTCACAGGGTCATACCCACCGGGATGAAAGGGATGACACCTCAGTAACCTCCTTAATAAGAGATATGACCCTCTCATGGCACCATGTCTCTCTATGGCCTCAATCGCATATTCAGAGCAGGTTGGGATAAACCTGCAGCTCACAGGGAGCACGGGTGAAATGATAACCCTATACAACCTTATCAGTGATATAAGAACCTTTTTCATTTTAAAGATATCCTTTTGTCATTCAGTGCCCTGTCACCTTGTTGAATTCAGCCGAACGCTCAGTCGAACTATTGCTTTGGTCGACGGCGGTTAAAAGGAAGTTCCTTTGGCCTTATGAAAAGGAAAAGATAATGTTGAAGAGAAGGTGACCCCTCCTTGAAGACCGCCTCAAAATCCCGGTTTTGGTCAAGGGGCTCAAAAACTTTTGAGCTCTACACTGTCAATCTTTTCCGATTCTTGTTCCTTCTCCTCTTGAGAACTCTGCGCCCTCCTGGGGAACTCATCCTTTCCAGAAATCCGTGAGTCCTCTTACGCCTGGTTTTATGAGGATGATATGTAGTATATGTTCCCATGTTAGATAGAAATTATAAATTCCCATTGAAAATAAAGTCAAGTTTGCGAATTGCGAATTGCCTCTGATGGGTTTATACGAACTTTTTCCAGCCTGTGATGAAGCTGGTTGAAAAGACAGGGATAGGAAGCAAGGTTAGGAAGAGGTATGACAAACCACAGACGCCGCACAAGAGGGTTTTAGAGTCCCCGCAGGATAAAAAACCAAAATGGTTTTGAGTAGATTTTACGTGAAGCAACGGATAGTTATTTCCGGTAGATTTTTACGTGAGGCAACAGGGAATCTCATTCTTCCTTTTGCAAAACGCAAATTTTTAACTTGACAAGGGCTGATACTTTTAAGTATAAAAGTAAACGCTTATGCCTGGAACCTAT
>Ga0129298_10000167_pt1 | contig 23169 bp, 22 predicted proteins | sample I19B2metaG_FD_94707 | JGI IMG/M metagenome (GOLD analysis project Ga0129298, IMG submission 94707) | Lake sediment bacterial and archeal communities from Gulf of Boni, Indonesia to study Microbial Dark Matter (Phase II) - ​I19B2 metaG | ecosystem: Environmental > Aquatic > Freshwater > Lake >... | reverse complement strand
GTCCATCAGCGCGCAGGTCTCGCATGCGACCACATCGCCTTTGCGGCCCACTACCTCCGGTATAAACCCAAACGCCGTCGCCTCTGAGCGCGCATAGCGGTAGAGAGCGTCCACCCGGCTGTAGAGTACTGGGTCGCTGGTGTAGAGCGCGTAGTCAGCCGCACCTACAAGCGTGCGTAGATTTGAGTGCATATGTCCGCCTTGGCGGAAGGTGTTGTCAGGGGTGAAGGTCCAGTCCTCGGCAAAGACCTTGTGGATGAGCATCTTAGCCAGTTCCAGGGCTGTGTCGCACTGAAGAACCCTTACACAGGTCATCAGCGGCTTGATGATGAAGCCTCGTCCCCAGGCCTCAGGGAGACTCCCCGCGCGCACCCGCATCAGCAGTCCTTCAGTCATCTTGAGGATGGTCTCTCTGAGCTTGGGGTCACCTTTATCAATGTAGGCGGTGATCAGCGCGTACAGCGTCAGCGCGTTGTCACCCCAGTCGGCTTCGCGTCTGGAAAAGCCAGTCTCAGGGCGATAGAGTAATCCGTCACTCGGGTCAATGTAGGATAACAGCTTTCGGTACCAGACCTTCTCGGTGGCAGCCTCGCAGCCAGTCATGTGGCGAAGCATGATCGCGCCTTGGAGTTGCCGGGCTGTTACGTCGCCGAAGTCGGGCCAGTCATGCGCTGCCTCGGCGGGGTCGGTCCAGAAGACGTTGAAATACGGTAGGCCGTCGCGGTCCGCAAGCCGCTCATAGTAGTTGACGCTGTTGGCGGCGATAGCCTCCAGCGCGAAGGTGCACGGCGTGTTTCCTGCACAGGTTTGGTTTGTCATGGTTACACGTTCCACGTTATAGCTGGTAAGGACCGTCTCGAAACATGTACTTTTTATGGTCCGCTAGACTCCGCTAGACGGTTGCAGTTGATTATGAAGTCTGTGAAGTCGATGGTGCCCTCGTAATGTGTTTCAATAAATCTGATCGCCCATCTCGTCGCGTTTCTCTCTTCGAACCAGTCCGCCATCTCGACGCCCAGTGTTGCCTCGCGGATTAACAGAACCCGGTATCCAAGGTTGAACATAGGTCCTATGCCTCCGCCCGCGGATAGGATGCACATGTCCGTGGCGAAGCCCATGTAGATCAGGTTTACGACGCCCCGCTTTCTCAAGACATGGTCTAGCTGTCTGGTTGTGTAGACTACCGGTTCCTCCTTTAGAGGCTTGACTTCATTTGGAAAATCCATATCCTTCAGCGGGGACTTGGTGGGGTAGTCCTCACCGTGGTTTCGAGCTTGAATTCTCTCTCGATAACCTAGTATAGCGGGTTCAGGCGTTGAAGCGGGTTGAAGGATCTCTTCTCCCCCCTCCTCTAAGTGTTGACGGTATTTCTTCGCTATAAGCTCGTGCTGCACATGGCATACAAGTATCTCTGCTCGACGGGCAGCGTCCAAGGCGGGCTGGATAAAATCTCTTTCAATGCGGTGCGCTTCCTCCGTGGTCCGCGGGAAACCCATGTCTACCCAGTAGTTTACGTCCAGGGGGTTCTCGGGGCAGCCAACGTTCCAACAGTGTAGCGAGATGAGAGCCGTTTTACCAGCGTCTAGCTCAATAGCCTCTTCTTCGTAAGCGGGCGCTGTAATGGGAATCGTCCGGTAGTAGCGTCCCTTCAACCTTAATAGACGAACCGTAAGGGGTCATCTCCTATCCTCTATAAATCGCTGAGGTTTTTAAGTTACAGCCTGTAGTGGGTTAACACCTTCTCGATTCCCGTCGCTATATCTTCAACATCCTGCTCCGTGTATTTAGGCGTCCACATCCAACGGATCACTCTATCAAGATGAGCCTTAGCGTTAGGCGTCATCTCCGCACCATACCTGATGTTAGGGTACCTCTCGGAGAGATAAGTGACGCAGTCTGGTAGAAGATAGTACGGCGCAGGGCTGCATGAAAGCCCGCTTAACTCAGAGTTCAAGGCGTCGCTGACCTCCCATATTCCCGCCTTAAACCTTGAAAGATCCAGCTGCAGAGCATAGAGCCAGTGCAGGTGTGAACAATATTCTGGTACGTAGATGGGGATGGTTCCCTCAACCTCCTTTAACCTCTCGTCAAGGACCTGTGCAAGTTCAACCCGGCGTCTATTCCGCTCGGGTAAAACCTCGAGGTTCGCCAGGCCAACCGCGGCAAGAAGGCTTGCCCACCTGTAATTCAACCCGAAGCTCGTATGCTTTCTACCATAGCGGGGAACGTTCTCAGCGCCTCTGGCGTTCGCGAACTTGTCCATCTTCTCCGCCAATTCATCCGAATTCGTGATCACCGCTCCTCCACAATCGGCTGAGAGATGTTTCTCAGCGTCAAAGGAGAAACAGCCCATATCTCCTATGGTTCCAGATTTTCTACCCTTATAATCTCCTAGCGGGTTCTGGCAGCAATCCTCGATCACGGTTAAGCCTTTATCATGAGCCAGCTCCACGATGGGGTCTATGTTGCACATCAGGCCATACCAGTGGACGACTATCAAGGCCTTGGTCCTAGAGGTGATAACCTTCTCGATCTCTTCGGCTGTAACACAGCCGTTCCTCACATCAACATCGGAGAAGACTGGAAGAGCGCCCTCAGCGATTACGCCGGCTAATGAGCCGAAGTCGGAGATAGCGCTTACGACAACCTCATCTCTAGGTCCGAGTTCAAGGACTGCCACGGCCGCGTGCACCGCCGCGGTGCAATTTGCCACGGTCACAACGTTCTTTACGCCGCAGGCTGCGGCAAAGGCTTCATTGAAACGCGTCACCATGTCCGATGTGAAGCCGCTTTCAATAACCTCTCTCACGTATTCTAAAGCTTCTTTAGGTATTCTCCTGGGAAAGACCGATGGGAGGGGGTTGCCTTTCCCCCTAACGGGTTTTCCGCCTAGAATAGCCGATGCCTTTTCCACAGATTTTTTAATCATAACTTGCTTGATCCTCCTTTTGCACAATTAATCAGTATGTGAGAGTTTATATCTTTCCGTAAAGGCGGTTTGAAAATTTGTGCGCGGCGAAAACATCTCACGTACTTCATTGTTGCCTTTCCCCGAAGGATGAGCTGAGCTGCCGGAGGATAGCTCTCTCCCCCCTTCAGCTCTACTTTTCCTCTATGTGCTGAACCGCGTCTCTTAGGGTGCATATCCACACTTTTTCAGGTTTATGAAATGCCGCATCCAGTATCGCGGGAAGCATTTGATTTTCAGGGTCGTGTAAGTAGTGGCTGTATGGATGCCAGCATAAAACCCAGAGTAGACGGTGCTCATACGCGTAGTCTAGGCACGCCAAGTTGACTTTTACCCAGTCTCTTAGGGCGTTAGGCTCCGTCCAGGGGCACCTCCACTCTTTAGGTACTGGTCGGTGGCCGTACTTCTTTCTCCACTCTTCGTAGGCTTCGGGATCCGCGAGCTTAAACACGTCGAACCATGTTCTATCCGTCCATCCTTGAATGGGTATCTCTAGCAAGCCGCTTGGATAAGTAAAAGGTAGGCTGCGCGATGGGGCGCTGGTCGAGTAATCGGGGTCCCGCCGTTTCAACAGGTCATAGTCGAACTCTCCACTAACCCATCTATACCCATTCCTGAGGATTACTCGCTGGTTTTCAGGCTTCAATTCGCCGTGACTGTAGCCGCCTGGGCCTCTGAGGATTACAGATTTGAAGCTTAATTTTTTCTCGAACAAGCGATTTGCGTGATTGAGGTCGTTGTTCAACTTATCAGAGTGGCTGTAGGCCAGGTTGATGTGATTATACGTGTGGCAATCGACGGCGTGTCCCCTGCGGATGACCTCTTTCACATGGGAGACCACTTCATCAAGCTCCAAGCCGTTCGCTATCTGGAAGAATTGGAGTCGAACCCGGTAATCCGCAGCCGTATCGCATAGCTTCGTAATATAGTCTATTAAAAAGGGAGCTGTTCTCCCATGGCAGACACCGTTAGGAGCGTATCCGCCAGCCATATCTGTGTCGTATGTAATAGCTACAGCGCATCGGACACTACTCGGCAGCTTAACTTCTGCATTCAATTTGTTTTCCATCCATCAAATTACGCTCTCGGGGTTGCATCCCTTAAGAACGCGAGCAAATAAGCAGTCAACGTCGAAACCTTAATCCTCGAGAACATCGCTCACAGCCTTCGCAGCTTCCTCCTTGTTTCCGTTCACGTAGCACGTGATATATAATTAAAACCTTCACGTAATCATCACATACAATTAAAACTTAAGTAGTTAGCGCAGTAGCATTTTCATCGAATGTTTAGAGTTTACGCTCATAATTCGGGAGGGGAAGGCAATGTTAGTTATGTTCAGGGTTTCAACAGCACATTGGCTCACAGATGAACAGTTTGACGGTCTTCTAAAGTTCTTCAGCGATTACCGAGAAGCAGTCGACGCTCTCGCCTTCTTCACTTCAAACACCCATACTCCGCTGAAGCTTGAGGGAGCGTGTAGACGCTTGAAGCGCTTGAAAAACGTGATGAAGCGTACGCGCGAGGTCTTGGGCATAAGAGCAGGCGTCAACGTGCTGGCTACCATGGGGCATCATGAGGAGAACCTTGATGGCTCACTCGATGAGCCGTGGCAGAGGGTGGTGGACGCAAAGGGTAACGAGTGCCGTGGAACTTACTGCCCGAGCGACCGGCGATTTCAAAGCTATATACGTAAGCTGTATACTCTCGTCGCCGAAGCTGAACCCGATTTCATCTGGGTCGACGACGATGTACGCCTTGCAGGACATAAACCAGTCATCTTCACCTGCTTCTGCAAACGTTGCATCAAGCGTTTCACCCTGGAGACGGGACGTGAATTCACGCGTGAAACGCTAACGGCTGCTTTCAACGAAGCCGCAGCCGATGCCTGCCTGAACTTGAGGCAGCGTTGGCTGGAGCATAACCGCAGCGTGATCGCGGAGCTACTTTCCATCATCGAGGAGACAGTTCACTTTGCCGCACCTGATCTACCTATAGGGTTCATGACCGGGGACAGGTTCTACGAAGGCTACGCCTTCTCCCGTTGGGCGCAGGCGTTAGCGGGCGCACGTGAACGCGAGGTGTATTGGCGTCCTGGGGGAGGGTTTTACTGGGATGACAGCCTGCTCGGCTTGGTGGAGAAGGCGCATGATGTTGGGCGTCAAGTGGCAGCTCTGCCGAAGAGGGTTGAGGTTATTCAGTCGGAGCTGGAGAACTTCCCCTACCACCGTCTGAAGAAGAGCGTTCACGTAACCATGCTTGAAGCCGCCGCCCATATGGCCGCCGGAGCCACTGGCATAGCTTTCAACGTGCTCTCACAGCACTCAGAACCATTAGATGAATACCACCCATTCGCGGAGGCAACCGCGTCTACGCGTCCCTTTTTCACAGCCTTACATCAACATCTTGGACGCCGACCCGTGTTGGGCATACATCCAGCGTGGAATGAAAACTTATTCATAGCCAAAGGCTGGGGTGAGTCATGGTTCGACTCACCGAGTATCACGGATACGCTTTGCCAGCAATACGTGCTCGCGGAAATCGGTTTACCAGTCTGCTACAGCCGTTTTGGAGCCTACGTTACGACGTTCGCAGGTGCGACCCCGCTGGCGTTCACCGACGAGGAGCTGAAAGAGATTTTCCATGACGGGGTGTTGTTAGATGTACCCGCTTGGTACGCTCTCGATCACCGCGGATTCGCACATTTGACAGGTGTACGCCCAACCGCCGTTATTGAACGCGATGCCGTAGAGGTTTTCACAGACCATCCTATAAACGGACTCTATAAAGGCAGGCAACGCGATTGTCGGCAGTCGTTCTGGTTTAAACCGGCATACTGCCTCGAGCCTGTTGCCAACGGGGTTCAGGTTTTATCGGAGATGACCGATTACAGAGGGCGTCCGCTGGGACCATGCCTCATAGCGTATGAGAATGAGCTTGGCGGAAGGGTGGTTGTGGCAGGTTATTATCCATGGTTTCTACTCCATAACCAATCGAAGTCCACGCAGGTGAAGAGGATCTGTGCATGGCTCAGCCGTGACAGGTTACCCGTTGTCGTTGAAAGCTTCGCGAAGACTGTTGTCTGGGCACGTGGCGAACCAGATGAAGACCCAGCAATCGTGGTGCTCAACGCGTCTCTTGACCAGATACCACGCCTGTGTCTGAGAGTACGCTCCAGTGCCAAGGACTTCGAGGTTCTTTCCCTTAATGGTGAGCATGCTACCCTGCATTCTGAGCGAGGCGCTGACCTGCCGCCAAACTACCGTAGAATCGTGATTGAGGATGTAGCCCTATGGAACATCTATCTGCTCACATGCGTGAAAGGCTAGGCTACGGTAAACATTAGTTTAAGCGAGTAAACTAATTCGCGTTCAAAAGCATGGGGTTGAGCCCGCCTTCTGTCCTCAGCCCAATATCGATGAAGAGTGAGTAAGTTATGCGCCGAGGATACTCGATATAGCCATCGTAAGTAGAAGACCGACGACCATAGCAATTGTTGCTTCATGTTCATAGCCGTGGGCGTGCGATTCAGGTATCAGCTCATCACCGGTTATGTAGAACATGGCGCCCGCGGCGAAAGACAACGAAAGACCGAGGATTATCGTGGAAACCGAGCCTAGGAGTAGAACGCTTAACAGAGCTGCCGTGGGCTCGGCGAGACCTGATAGAAACGCGAGTAGACATGCCTTCGACCTGCACATTCCACCAGCGCATAGGGGGGCGGCGGTGGCTAAACCCTCTGGTACGTTATGGATCGCTATGGCTACGGCTATGAAGATACCTAAGGCTGGTAGGGAGGCGTAGCTCACACCGATAGCTAAACCTTCAGGTATGTTGTGAACTGCGATCCCTATGGCGATGAGAAGCCCCATCCTTATGCGGGTGTTATCACCGACTCCGAGGCGGCTTGAAATCTTGGCGTGGATATGGGGGAGAAAGTGATCGATAGCCAGCATTATCAGTACGCCCAAAGTGAAACCTACAGAGGCTGTTATGAGACCGATTGCATCAATTGAATGAGTAAGGAGTTGGAAGAATATCAAGGACAACATTACTCCGCTGGTGAAGCCGAGCAGTGTGTCAAGTATCCTTTCACGAGGCTTGAACATGACGGTTGCTATAAGGCCGCCGATTCCAGTCCCTGAAGCGGCTAACAGGCTGAGCAGCAACACTTCAAGGATCAAAGCTACGTGCTGCCTCCTTTATTCCCAGGCGGCTCCTTCCGTCTAACCCATACAATGGAGGCTACGTTGCGTGCAACGGCGTGAACATGTACATCCACTCCAACCGTTAGGGGTCCCTCAAAGGGCGCTCTTTCAACCACTGTAAGTTTTACGCCCGGTGTGAACCCTTTGGAGGCTAGGTATTGCAGGATCTCCGAGTTCTCCTCGATGATCATAACAACCTCTAAGGTTTCCCCAGCAGAGGCCTCACTCAAGGGCATAGTCTCTTCCATTTTAATTTTACCCGACTTTGATGGTATGGGGTTTCCATGGGGGCATGAAGCTGGGTGGTATAGGATTTCCTCTAAGCGATCAGCTATATCATCACATATTCCATGCTCAAGCCTGCAGGCGTGGCTGTGCGCCTCAGCCCATCCTACGCCGATAATATCGGTTAGAAGCCTCTCTGCAAGCCTGTGACGTCTAATCGTCATCTGAGCCAGCTTCAAGCCTTCCCCGGTCAGCTTAACACCTTTGTAAGGCTCATGTGTGACCAAACCCTCCTTCTCCAAGCGTTCAACGGTGTTCGTGACAGTCCCAGGGGCTACCTTTAGAGCGTCCACGATCTCACTGGTTCTGGCCACCCCGCTTTTCCGCTGAAGCCTGTAGATAGTCTCCAAGTACTCTTCCTTAGTCGAAGTGATTTCTACGCTCAACCAGGGTCCTTCTGCGAGCAGGCGCATTTTAAATTACGACTACCCGCATATATAAATTTAACACGGAAAAGGTATTGGAAAGCCGTCAACTCGTTCCCAGCAGGTTCGCCACATACACACCTAAAATCCTTCACTCATCCTCCTCGCGAATCCAGTCTCATAGGTTACGTAACAAAGAGTTAATGTATAAGAGTGTTCGGTTATTCTAACAGGGGGTTACTCTATAACTGGGTTATTCACTCTTAGACCTCTAATGGGTAGGGAGACAGTGGATTAGATGGGTGAAGAACGTCACAGCGGAGTCTCGCAGCGGCTTACCGAAGAGCAGTTGGAGACCTATTCAAGGCAGATCGTTCTCAGAGACATCGGATACGAGGGACAGTTAAAACTGAGGAAGGCTAAGGCGTGTATCGTGGGTTTAGGTGGACTTGGTTGCCCGAGTGCAGTGCAGTTAACAGCGATGGGCATAGGCGGTCTACGCCTCGTTGACAGAGATGTGGTTGAACGCTCAAACCTGCAGAGGCAACACCTCTACGACGTGAAGTCGATAGGTTATCCTAAGGTTGAGGTTGCGGCTGAAAGGCTGAAGAAACTTAATCCAGATGTGGACATGGAGCCTCTCCCACTTTCCTTGAACGCCGATAACGTTGAGGAAATCGTAAAAGACGTTGATGTAGTAGTCGATGGTTTAGACCGGATGGGACCACGTTACGCCATCAACAGGGCATGTGTTAGGTTCAAGGTCCCTTACATCTTCGGCGCAGCCATAGAATCCACTGGGAACGTTTCAACGATAATCCCTTATAAAACTCCATGCCTTGAATGCTTCCTACCTGAACTCGATGATGAATCCCTGCCGACGTGCGCTGTCGTCGGAGTACACCCAGCTGTAATCGGTATCGTATCGAGTTTAGAGGTTGCTGAAGCGGTTAGGGTGATCATCGGAGACACCCCACAGTTAACTAATAAAATCCTTTACTGTGACCTCCGCACCATGAGCTTTGAAAAAGTAAACGTCTCACGCGCTGAAGAATGCCCCGTCTGCGGCGTAAACCCAAGAGGGCAGCCGGCACCGCTGAAGTGGACGTTCGTCGAAGAAATCTGCGGAAGAGGCGGAAAGAGAACGTTCGTAGTTAATCCTAAAAAAGATTTAGCACTTAACCTAAATTCCCTACATAGTGTTCTAAGGAAAAACGGCTTCGCCGTCAAGATAAAAGCCAGGCTTGGACTCACCTTCGAGTACAGTAAGAACGTGAAGGTAAGCCTTCTTAAGAGTGGAGTGATGATCGTCGAAAGGGCTGAAAACCAAGACTATGTTGTGAAGATCTACAGAGAACTCGTGGGAGAGGGTGGGTTTAAGGGGGTTGAAGAATAGGTCTTGGAAAGGTGAACTGGACCTCCTTTAACCCCGCCTTTAAACCCATCAAACACTCGGTTGATTCGGTAGAAGTTTAATGACCTCGTCGTAGAGGCGGAGAGCATCCTGCTTTTCTACAACACCTTTAACCAACATGTTTCCAGTCTTCATCAGGCTTATAGATACGTCATCTGAGTAGTTGAAGGTTATACCAAACTGGGCTTTAATCCTCACTTTAAACCGCGTACCCAGAACGTTAGTAGCTTCAGTCATATCCAAGGCTGCAGGTAGCCGAGGGGAAACCATGAAGGAATGTTCACCGCAAAGTTCAACGACTTTAGGCTCCTCAGCCATTAGTGGTAGCGCTGTGCCGCCGCAAGTCTGGCAGCTCCCCGCCTTCGCCACCTGGAATACCTCGAAGCTCATATCGTTGATGTCGCAGAACAGAAGCTTATTCGCTAGGGAAGGCTTTCGCCCCAGGATGAGGTTTAAGGCTTCCCGCACCTCTATACTCGCGATAACGCCGAGAATTGAGGGTAGAACCCCGACGCGTTCACAGGTGGGTAAACCCTCGTCGCTGAGCCGTCCGACGATGCATTCGAGGCACGCGGTTTCCCCAGGAATGACCGTGCTTACGTTTCCGTAAGCCTCGATAGCGCCTCCGAAGACGTAAGGTACCTTAAGCTTCACGCAGGCCCTGTTAAGCGCGTACCTGGGAGAGAAACGGTCAAGCCCGTCGACGACGAGGTCGACGCCGTTGACGATGTTCTCAGCCGTGGTGTCATTGATCGTTAAGGGTATGGGTTCAACCTCGATGTTCGGGTTTAACGCCTTCAACCGTTTCGCGGCAACCTCAACCTTCGGGTAGCCTATGGAAGCCGTGTCGTACAGCGTTTGTCTATGGAGGTTTGTGAGGTCTACGACATCTTGGTCTACGAGGCGGATGGAGCCTACACCCATCCCCGCGAGCTGGGGTGCGGATATGCAGCCTAAGCCACCGACGCCTGCAACGCATATCCTCGCCTCCCTCAGCCGCCCCTGCCCTTCAAGCCCTATTTCCTTCAGTACGAACTGTCTTGAATAGCGTTGACGCTCTTCCTGTGAAAACGCCATAGGAGGTTAGCCTCCACTCACCGCGGGGAGAACTGTAACCTCATCCCCGTCGTCTAACGGAGTGTCCACCTGCTTCAGTAGCCTCACGTTCTTCCCGTTCACGTAGAAGTTCAGCAACCGTTTAGGTTTACCGGTTGCGTCTAAGATTCTCTCCTTAAACCCGTCGCCGTACTTCTCCGCGAGTTTGTCAAGGGCTTCACGCAGACTGGAAGCTGACACCTCAGCCTCCTTCTCTCCGATAGTTACTCCCGTTAACGCCGATGAGAAAACTACTCGAACCCTTGTCATCACCTCACCTCCTAAACCCCTATGGCTTTAAGCGCCTCCAGCCTAGGCTCCACTTCCCAGAGCCTTGGAACAGCGGTTGAAACGGCTTCCGCAGCCTTCAAACCGTTCCCCGTCACATAGCATACAACCCGTTCATCCCGGGAAACCTCCCCGGACTCCACGAGCTTCTTTAAAACAGCGATGGTAACACCGCCTGCAGGCTCCGTGAATACGCCCTCAGTCCTTCCCAGAAGCTTAATCGCCTCCACGATCTCCTCGTCAGACGCGGCTTCCGCCACTCCACCGGACTCCCTTATCCGCTTCAACGCGTAGAATCCATCCCCGGGGTCCCCGACGGCTAGGCTTTTAGCTATGGTGTCGGGATTTTCTACAGGCAACACTTCCTCGCCGCCCGCCTTGAAGGCGGCTACGACGGGGGAGCAGCCCTGAGGCTGGGCAGCGGATACCCGTATCTTGGAGTCACCGATGAGTCCAACCTTCCTGAACTCGTTGAAACCCTTACTGATGGCGCATAAGAGGGCTCCGCTTGCAACAGGGACGACCACGTGGTCTGGTGGATCCCAGTTTAACTGCTCGCACACCTCGAAGGCTAAGGTCTTCGAGCCTTCCACGTAGTAGGGGCGGATGGTGATGTTGACGAGGGCCCAGTCGTAGAAATCCATGGCTTCAGCCGCCAACCTGTTCGCATCGTCGTAGGTTCCCTTAACCGAGATGAGCGTTGCCCCATACGTGGCCGCCTGTAAAACCTTGTTCAACTCGATCCCTGTGGGGATAAAGATGTAACACGGTAACCCCGCCTTAGCGGCATGCGCTGCTGTAGCCGCCGCCAAGTTGCCGGTGGAAACGCAGCCAACGGCTTTAGCCCTGAACTCAGAGGCCTTGGAGACAGCGACGGTGGCAGGTCTGTCTTTGAAAGAATACGTGGGATTAACCGTGTCATCTTTCACGTATAAGGTCCTCAACCCCAGTGCCTCAGCTAACCTTCTGCAGCTGCGAAGAGGCGTGTATCCGGCGCCTAGATCGACGACCTTAGAGGTGTCGACGATTGGAAGCAGTTCATGGTACCTCCAAACCGTCCTAGGTCGATCCTTGAAGGACGCCCTGTCGAGCTCTATTGAATCGTAGGTGTAGGTAACGTCTAGGGGTCCGAAGCAGACATCACAAGCGTAGAGCTTGATGGGGGGAAACTCCTTGCCGCATTCCCGACATACGAGCGCTTTAATATGGGTTAGACAGACACCTCCTATAACGGTGTTAAGTAGATCCTCCAAATATATAAAGTTTTATATAAAATAAAGTGCATAAATTACTGTTAGTAATAAGTGTTGAGCCTCGTAGACGAGCAACCCCACCCAAATGCCAAGGCTTGAGGGGGCTGCTACATAAAAGGTTATAACACAGTTATAAACATTACTGTTATGAACCCCCAAGACGGAGGAATGGGTGTGAAGCTGCTTTTAATCCACTGCGACCATTTCTCCTACCTCACAACCAGGCGTACGGAGTCAGCCGAGGAGGTGGAGGGCGGCTGCAAGAGCTGTGCCTTCAAGGACGCCCTCGTCGTGTTCGTAACCGTTGAGAAAGCGGATGAAAAGGGCTCGGAGGAAGTGGCCGCTAAAGGCGTGGAGGAGATCGTGGCGGTTACCAAGAAAGTAGGGGCGAAAAACATCGTCCTCTTCCCATTCGTGCATCTCTCAGAAGACGTAAGCGCCACGGATATCGCGTTGAAGACCATACAGAGCCTCTATGAAGGAGTTAAGGCAATGAACTATGTAGTCGATAAAGCTCCTTTCGGATGGGAGAAGGTCTTCTCCATGACTTCGAAAGGCCATCCGTTAGCTGAGTTGTCGAGGACGATCCGCGTGTGAGAGGAAAGAATGTATGAGGAAGCCTTGGTTAGGTATAGGTTTCACTCTTTCCGCGATCACCGATTTCCTGCTGCTGTTTACCGCCCTACCTTTGCTGCTCGGAGCCTTCTACTTAGCGTTCGGAACCTATCCTTTAAGCGTCATTATTAGGGGAATCGGATGGATAAAATTGGGTAGGGAAAGTAGGGTAAGGCTCTTTAAGGCGGCCGGCTCCGCGGTTATAATACTCGGTCTACTATTCTACGTTTCATTACTGGCGGCAAAAGAACCTAGGTTCAGTATTATTGTGTGGATTGTTTACTCACTTATGGAGTTTTCAGCCTATGTTAAGGTAAGCTCAACCCTTGGCACAAGGCTGATCGGCTTTGCCTGCATCTCCATAATCGGAATTGCCACAGTAGTGTGGATTGCGGTACCTGACGCCGCTACCTTGAGACCGGAGGCACTTCCACGCCTTTCATACGCCTTCATATTCCTGCTGGCTTCAAGCCTTATAGCCGCGGTTAGTTTTCTAAGGAAATAGCTTAACGTATAAACGTTAAAGTTGGAGCAAAGTAGGTTATGGGGTAAGCTTTAAAACTCAAACAGACCACGGTGCAGTTATGTATGAGGCTTAAAGGTTGAGTGTAGGAATCGGTATGGTAAAGCAAAAAGCGTCATTAAAGCAGGAGCCCCAAGTGATAGAAATGCCCTCGGAGAAAGTGGCTGTCGTCTACGCTAGAGGCGACCCTAATAAGGTGGGGGCTCAAGCCATATCTGCGCTTTACGGTGCGGTTTATAAACTCAAGTTCGACCTCAAGAAGAAGGGTGTTGATTTCAAGGTAGGCTCTCTGCGTGCCCGTTGGCCTAATGCACACCTTGTGCCTAAGGACCAGTGGCTTGGTATCTGGGGTCTACCCATTCCCGGTGATACATCCGCGCTGCCGCAGAAGGTTCCAGGCGTCGAGGTTAAGGTTGAATTATGGGAATACGGTACGGTGGCCCAGATCCTCCATGTTGGGCCTTACGACGCTGAGTCTGCTACTGTACAACGCCTCCACGATTTCATTGCTCGAAGTGGTTATGAAATCGCAGGAGTTCACGAGGAAGAGTATCTTACAACGCCGAAGGCGAAGGTGCAGAAGACCATCATTCGATACCCGATCAGGGCGAAGAGGTAGGTAATTGGAGCCGAGGCTTTAAAGCTAGGCTTTAATGTAAAGGGAGTTCGTAGTGGTGCTCAACAACGTGATGGTACTGCTCCGGCGGCATGAGAGAGTGAAACGCTTTTTCAACCACCTCGCTTAACGCTGGATGGATGTGCATTCCATAGATTACAGGCTCCATACTCCTCTCAGGGGTATACATCAGGTTGACGACCTCCTGTACGAGAACTGAGGCGTATGGTCCAATGATGTGCGCCCCTAGGATCCTCATGGTTTCCCTCTCTACGATAACCTTGACGAAGCAGTCTTTTACGTTCATAGCCTGTCCCTTCGCGGTGTCCTGGTATCTATGGACGCCGATCAAAACCTTATCCTCGCCGTATTCGGTTAACGCCTCTTTCTCCCTGAGACCGACAGCCGCGATTTCAGGGTAGGTGAAAACAGCATGGGGAACGGCGTGGTAGTCAACCTTCACCCTATGCTTCAGTATAGCGTTGTAGTATACTATGAGGGCTTCATAGTTTGCCACGTGTTTGAAGAGGTACGTGCCGTCCGCGTCGCCTAAGGCCCATACACCCGGCTGCGAGGTCTCTAGATATTCATCGACGACGATCCATCCCTCCGCGTCCGTTTTTACCCCTCCTCTTTCCGGGTGGAGGATATCGGTGTTCGGACCCCTCCCTGAAGCCACCAGTATCTCCTCCGCGGTTACCTCAACCATCCGCTTATCCTCCCTGTTAACGGCTAAAAGTTTTTTCGCACCCATCAAGGTTTTCTCCACTTCACGTACCTCATGGTTTGTAAGGATACGGATATGCTTCTGCAGCTCCCGCTTCGCGAGAGCTGAGACTTCAGGCTCCTCATCTGGGAGGAACTGCGGGTTTCTACCGATCACGGTTACACTCGACCCCATGGCTGAGAAGAAATGCCCGTACTCCGCGGCGATGTATCCTCCGCCGATGATGGCGAGGCTTTTAGGCAGCCGGTTCACTCTGAGGATAGTGTCACTGGTATGATAACCGACGTTTTCAAGCCTTTTAACCGCGGGAATCACTGGTTTCGACCCTGTGCATAGAAGGATCATCCTTGACGTTACGGTTTCATCTCCGACCTTCAAGGTGTAGGGTGCGGTGAACTCAGCTACGGCGTGGTAGTAATCAATGCTCTCGGAGTGTGAAAGCCCCTCCTTTATCTTGTTTACATCCGCGTCTACTAGGGTCCTCATCCTCTCCATGACTTTTTCGAAGACTATCTTTTTCACCTCAACCTCTAAACCGAGTTCCCCCGCCGCCTCTATCTTCCTCAACAGCTCCGCTGGGTACAGCAACAGCTTAGAAGGGATGCAGCCACGTGTGAGACAAATACCTCCAGGTTCATCCTTGTCTATGACCGCGACCTTGATCCCCGGGTCCTTTTGAATCGCCGCATCCACGATGCTCATCGCAGAACCTGTACCTATCACGATTAAGTCGTATTCCTTCACGGGAAACACCTTTTCACCTACAAGGGAGAAGGTTGGAAACCCTATAAATACCCTTCCGCGGTAGGTGTCTTGTCTTTGTGAATGAGTAAGGAAAAACGGTGGCGGAGCAGAATGGGTGGATAAATTGAATGGTTTGAGGAAAGCGTGTTTTCAATGATTGAATAGGTGTTGGATGGGTGATCAGTGTCTTCGCGATTTGTAGGTTTGATGGGTTACGCGGGTTTGGGAGGCGAGTGTAGTCATCATTATGATGAAGCCGAGCTTCACTTGGTTCTGTAGAAAAGCCGGTATGCCTAAGGCTTCCAATAAGAGTGTAGGGTGTAGACAGGAGCATAGCTCTGATGAAAGCGTTGTGGTAAAGACCGAGGAGAACAAGCCGAAGCTTTTCATGGATTTAGCCCGCGGTTGAAACCGAAGCGTTACCAGCGTAACGTAAAGACCGGTGAGAGCCACTGATAAGATGAGTGAGAAATGCCTTAGGTTTTCGAAAACCGCCCTTACAGGGAGGCCGCTGTTAAAAAGAGCCACTATGAGAAACAGGATACCCGCGATGAAGACTACGTCTATGGACTTGAGGCCGCGAGACAGGACCATCGATAAAGGGAGGAGAATGGCTACTGCAAAGCCTGCTCCTATCGACAAGTATACCTGTGTCTGATAAGGGAGAAGGAGGGAAACGACAGCGAATATGACGATCGAGGAGCCGTAGAACGTGAGGGCTTTAGGATTCGTCATCTCGGCGAGGCTGCTCCTCAAACGTTTCGAAAAAAGTGTTGAATACCTAAGCTCCAACGTGTCTCATGCCCCTTCAACAATCCTCAACACAACAAAGACTTGAACACTTTAAACACGCCTTCTACCCAGTTTAGTAAACTGGTTCTCAACGACATAGTATTGCTTCAGCCTAACCCCTGGTCGTTTATAAGCCTTTACAGAAACAAGGATAAACAGGGAGATAGGGGCAGTCATCCCCCGTGTTTAGCCTAAGCAATAAGATAGGCTAATAATTCCATGTAATACTATCTCAACACGAAGGGAGAGTGTAGTGAAGAAAGCTGGACAACCCGAGCCTCGTTCAATTTCATTGTGGTAGATTTGAAACATTCGAAATGCGTATTCCTTATGGGCTCATTGGATTAGGCTCAACCAGCTTCGTTAAAAAGAAAGCCGGAAAAGAAGTCATTAAATGGATGGAGTGGGCCGGGCCGGATTTGAACCGGCGACCTCCGCGGTGTGAACGCGGTGTCCTAGCCGCTGCTTCGGTTAAGCTCTGACCAGCTAGACTACCGGCCCCGGTAGAGAAAATGCGTAGTTTCTGGAAATAAGGCTTACTGAGGAAGCGTTAGCCCATATCAGCGTTTAACTGAGAGCTCCCTTCTCTTCCAGCGGAGGTTGTGCGAATGACAGTTCCTGCATCGGATCGCCCTAGGCGAGTTCCTTGAACCGCACTGTCTGCAAACCTTAAGGAGCAGCCTATTCTGCTGGGCGAGCTGCTTCTTGAAGGGGTCCCTGATCGGCATCGCTTATCAGCCCTAGAGACACTCTCCCCTTTTATTTAGGTTTCGCCTAACTTTACGCGGCTTGCAACTCAAAGTTAACCCTGATTAGGCTTAAAACAGAGTTTGACCTCCCTTATTTTAAGGCTGATTTTCATGGATGCGGGGAGCCAGCCTAGACCTGAAAACCCTAGACCAGACTTCGCACGGGAGCCGTGGGTGAACCTTAACGGGGAGTGGGGTTTCCAGTTCGATGACTACGACTTCGGAGAAACTCAGGAATGGCAGAAACTGGATGCATTAGAGGATAAGATCACTGTTCCATTCCCGTACCAGAGTAAATTAAGCGGTGTAGGTGATGAGAGCTTCCACGATGTCGTCTGGTATAAACACGTTTTCAAGCTTCCACAAAGCTTCTCCGGTAAAAGGGTGTTGCTAAAGTTTGGGGCTGTAGACTACGAAGCTAAAGTGTGGGTTAACGGGAAGCTTGTAGGCGTCCATAAAGGCGGTTTCACTCCTTTCAACTTCGATGTAACTGAGGCTGTGAATCCTGATGACTGTAACCTTCTAACCCTTAGGGCTTTGGACACGCACGGGGAGCAGCCCAGGGGGAAACAGGCTTCAAGCCTTCATCCCAGCGGATGCCTTTACATGAGGGTTACGGGGATATGGCAGACCGTTTGGCTTGAAGCCGTTGGGAAAGCCTACGTAAAATCCTTTAGGGTGTACCCCAACTTAGCCGGGAAATCCGTGAAGCTTCAGGGTGAAGTAACAGAGATACGTGAGAAAGCCGCGGTGAAGGCGGATGCCTACTTTACAGAATTCAACGTCGGAAGCGCTGAAGCTGAGCTTCAAGGAAGCGAGTTTGCCCTAGAATTACCTTTAGACTACGTGAGAACGTGGTCGCCTCAAGCCCCAGACCTATACGAGCTAGGGCTCACCCTTAAAGGCGACGGGGAAACCCTAGACGTGGTTACCAGTTACTTCGGCATGAGAGAGGTCTCCGTTAAGGGTGAACGGGTAAACCTCAACGGGGAGCCCGTTTACCTATGCATGTCCTTAGACCAAGGCTATTACCCGGATGGGCTTTACACCGCGCCCAGCGACAACGCCCTTAGAAGCGATGTGGAAGCCGCGAAGAAGCTTGGCCTGAACGGGGTGAGAAAGCATCAGATGGCTTCAGACCCACGCTACCTGTACTGGTGCGATAAGCTCGGGCTTCTAGTCTGGGCTGAGATGGCGGATTGGGGTATGCCCCTGAAGCATAGGGAAGCCTTCTGGGAAGAATGGCGGGGCGTCATTGAAAGAGACTACAACCATCCATGCATAATCGCCTGGGTTCCCTTCAACGAGCGGAGCTCAGCCTACAAAGAAGCGGGGGACAGTGAAACCCTCGCCGAGGTTTACAGGCGGACTAAAGCCTTAGACCCTACAAGGCTTGTAGTGGATAACAGCGGTTACACCCACACTGAAACGGACATCGCGGACATCCACGATTACACCTACGACGCCAGGGTTTTCCGAAGGAACTGGATGCGTTGGCGGGGGAATGGCGGGGACCCGCCTTCACCCCATCGACCACTCATGGTTGAGGGCTACAGGTACCAGGGGCAGCCAGTCGTGATCAGCGAGTGGGGAGGCTGGGGTTTAAGAGACGTGAAACCCGTAGTTAAGAGGCCTTACATGTCCTACGGGAAACCCTTGAAGGATGAGTTCACGTTCGTAAGCAAGTACCGGGACATGGTTGAAGCCATGCTCGCCGAACCCCTCATCGCGGGCTTCTGCTACACCCAGCTCTACGATGTGGAAGGCGAGGTTAACGGGTTTCTAACCTATGTCCGAAGGTGGAAGATCCCAGCGGAGGCAATCGCGCAGATACATGAGCGCGTAAAGTTGAAGAGCCATGGCTTGAAAGCCGTGACTTAGCAGAGTCACCTGATCTCCTGTCTTGTGAACGCCATGTACGTGGCTATGAACGTGAGGACCGTCGCCAACGTTAGCACTAGAATATTCGGCCAAGCGAAGGCTAGGCTCTCCATCACCGAAACGTTTCTAGCATCATTCTGACCTATGCTGCCCATACCCATGCCGAACCCGGCGTACGCCTGTAGGATGTACTGGGCTATCTTGGTGAAGTGGCGGTTCGGCGATACGCTGCTTATGGTTTCAGTGATAGCCGCGCGTTTCCTTAACTCCTCTGCGAGGCGCGCCATCTCCACCCCCCCAGTGAGAGATTATGCCGTGTTTGGCTCAGGAACTTTTTACATAGCTGGGAATGCTACATCTTCAACTAAAACCAACCTTATCTATCCTGGGTCAGACCCGAATACGTGGCCGAAGCCATGGCCTGAGACCTATGTGTCTAATCCTGGTGAGGTTAGTGGCTCAGGTTTACTCGTTGCGTCCTGGATTGGTGGAGGCAAAGCACACACAATGCTACTTACTTTGCAACCAGCATCGTCTAACGGAGTTTTATATGGCTTCTTTTACCCTGTTACTAATTCCTTCGTAATCCTACCGCTTCATTATGAAGGGGTTCATTTCAACGGCTCAACGTTTGAAAGGATCAGTGGAGGCGCTACATTACTGGCTTTTTACTACCCGACTGATTGGGAATTTGTTCCACCAGAAGTTAAAGGATTAGCTATGATATCAATAGCGATCAATTATAAGGAAACAACGATGATAGTTATCGGTTGGACAAATAAGGAAATAAATATGCAAGTTCTCAACCCAGGCTTACCATTGCAAGATCTGGTAACTCCCGCCGCAATTGCTTTAGGGTCTAAGGTAAAAGTAACGGAAACCTAGAAACCTGAATATTTCCCTGTTTTTTCTTTAATCTTGGCTGCAATCTAAAGGCCATTAACTGTCTCTATTGTTCTGTTTGGTGCTGAGATGAGATAGCATGTATCTGAAATGGTATTAGCTTACGGCCTTAGCTAGCTAAAACCCATCCTCATTTTTTCTCCAGGGCTTTGGCAATCGTCAAGACGGCGCACTCTGTGCCCGTCCACCATTCACACTGATCCTTTTGGCAGTCACGCGGAACGCCTTTACCCATTATTCTCTCGCCAGGTACACCCGTTTCAAACGCAAAAGGACACATTTTAGGCAAAACCTCAACACCTCCAATTCATCTGATTGACCCAAAATAGGAAGTGTAAATATTTAAAACTGTTGGGGTTCTCCCATTGCTTTAGGTATGTGTGGATTAAATACCTTGAGACAGGACGCTTCGTAAAGAAGCCTTCCTAGATGGAATGGCTTTCCTAGATTAGCTACTGAAAGAAATATATGTATTGTGACATAGGATATTGGTTGGAAGTGGGATATTTTGTTGAAGAAACTTCCTACGGATAAAAACTTTCTGGCTGTTCTTTTGATGTACTCTGTCTCAATATTCATCGAATGGTTTGTCGTATTCACTTCTGTGTCTTCTAATCCAGGTCTTTACGACCCGAACTCAACAACTTGGAGCTTCTATCCTCCAAGTGTAAAGCCTACAAGATTCTATTTTTTTGGTTTCGAGCGCACAATTGTGCTTTTACTTCATCCAACAAGTGTCGTAGCCGCTTGGATTGCATGGCAATTCCTGGGTTATACAGCTGTATCATATGCTTTCATACCTCATCACAAGGGCAGCATCTCGGCTAGGCTTGCCCCAAAATTCTTTAAAGAGCGACCGAATCAAAGATATTTCATAGCAGGAGGATCATCGCATGGAAAAAACCTTAAATCAATAGTTAAAGCATCGACGCTTCCATTCTCTTTGCTCTTAAGCATATCTATACTATTGATGAAGAATATGCTTATAACATTTGTAAAACCTAAACCCTTCTCTACGACTATAATGATTCTGATGCCCTGCACAATATTTATTAATTTTACACTCTACGTAGTACTTTCTCTCTTGGCATTCATCACCCCCTCGATTTGGATACTGGAAGGAACTGGTCTGCGTTATTATGATCCAGACAAGAAGACTATAGTTGAAGTTGTAGCGGACTACAAAGGTGCTATCCACGGCTTATCTGGATTAGCCGCTGCAACCAGCTTCCTATCTTTGCTATATGACGTCATGATTGATTATGGTCTCGGGTTTGACTATGTCTTAAGCTACTTGTTCTTCACAATCTTCTTTCTATACCCTTCAACATTGCTGGTCACAGCCCTCTATATTCACTTCTCTGAAGCTCAATCCATAGAAAAATTACTCAAGAAGATGAGGTCTGACGGCTTCTCTCTTCCTCAAGTACCTTCAATAGATTATATCTAATGTAGCCAGCTCCTTTCTTGTTTGTTTGTGTGTGATACGTGGGATATGTGTGATGCAAGTAGTAAGAAGAAAGAAAGGGAATTGGAAGGAATAGGAAGGAGAGTGTAAAAGAATAAACGAGAGAGAGAAAGGTTAAATTTTAATGAAAGATGGAAAGAGTTCTTAAGTTATTTTAAATATTAATTGAATGTATATCAACTTTTTGAAAAGCCAATTATAAGTTAGGTCTTCGGGGGAAAACCCTCATAGGAATGGCTTAATTCAGGAACGGCTTCTTCCAGAACCTTCTTCGCCTCATCAACCACTTCCCCGCTGTATTCCCATCTCAACCCCTCTCGGAGGTTCCGTAAAGCCGTGGAGAGGTCTCTCATGGGTTTTCGAAGTCCCTCAGCCTTCTCAGGGTACGTCCGCCTACAGAGCCAAACGTCTTTTCAAGCCTTCAATCTCTTTTCAATCCTTGGTAACTTGAATGTCTAGAACAACCTGGTACCAGTTTGGGCCAACGTTTCTTACAACCCGCTTGACGGGTATCTGAAAACCCGCAACGAGGCTTCCCAGCTTCCCAGCAGCCCTCGAAGCTACTTTCTCCCCGGGGTCCTCATCTTTCCCCGCGTGGACGAAGTCGTAATAGTGGATCCAGCCTCCAGCTGAATTAAGTCCTACAACAGCGGATTTAAGGTATTGGTACGCCAGTTCGGGAAGTGGCATAAGAACCCTGTTGGAGGTGCCGGCGAGGCTTTTCTCTATAACCTTCGCTGCATCCCCTAGAATTGGTACAACCTTGCCATGAACCCTATTCAACCACACGTTTTCCTCCATGTACTTTAAGGCTTCTGGGTTAACGTCGATGGAGTAGACCTTTGAGGCTTGACTGTGCTTAGCGATGATTATGGAAAAGCAGCCTACACCAGCAAACATGTTTAAAACCGTTTCACCAGGTTTAATGAGCTCCGCAACCCTAGCCCGCTCATGCTGAAGCCTAGGCGAGAAGTAGGTCTTCGCCAGGTCTAGTTTGAAGAGGCATCCATGCTCCCTATGAACAGTCTCCGATCGTTTTTCGCCTGCAACCCACTCAAGCCTCCTCAACCTATAGAGTCCCGATACTGGGCCTGTCTGACATAAAACCGTCCGCACATGTCCGTGCAACTTCAAAACGGTTTCCCCAATGAGTTCCCTCTTGGTCCAAAGGTTCTCATGAACCCGTAGAACGGCGATGTCGCCTACTACGTCAAAGCCGCTGTAAAGCCGAGCGATTTCTCCCGAGGTTAAGCTTCCGCGAAGTGCTTCTCTCAACGTGTGTTTACGCAAATGCTTCCCAGCCTCTACGACCTCAAGACCCAGTAGGCTTCTTTACCATTACATGGTTGATCATGTTTCCTATAAAATTGAAAAGGCTGAACGTTAGACCATAGGTGGGTTTCAATTGGGTTGGCGATGAAATGGCTAGGGTTGAGGCGGTGCTTCTAGACCTCGAGGGCACGGTTGTGCAGATGCTGTACAGGTTTAGGGAAGCTAAGAGAGATGTGGTCAACTGCTTAATCCAACAATGCCTCCCAAAAGACTTGTTTAATCCGGAAGACCCGACTTTGAAGATCTTCGACAAGCTCAGGCAGTACCTAGACCAAACCGGGAAGCCACATGAGTTTGCGCGGCTGAAAAGGGAGTGTGAGGCGATCATCGACAGATACGAGCTTGAAGCCGCAGAAGGCACAAGTCTCATCGAAGGCGTCGTCGAAGCCTTAACTATGCTAAGGCAGGCAGGGTTGAAAATCGCTCTTGTGACCAACGATGGGGTTAAGGCTACTCAGCGCATCCTTGAAAGGTTCAGCCTTCACCCATTCTTCGACAGCGTCGTCACACGGGAAGATGTGGCAGGAATGAAGCCAAGCCCAGAACCTATACTGTTAGCCCTTAGGAGGCTCAGCGTCCTACCTGAAAACACAGTTGTTGTAGGAGACAGCGGCATCGATGTGGAAGCAGCTAGGCTAGCGGGCGTCCTCGCGGTGGGTGTAACCTCAGGGTTGAAGGATGAGGGAGCCCTACGAAGCGCAGGCGCAACACACGTGATCTCATCGGTAACCCGCCTTCCAGCATTAATCCACGAAATAGATGCAGCCAAGGATTAGGGTGAGGTTATAGGATCTGCGTCTTACCTGAAACCGGCTTTACCAAGGCATCGCCAACCTCTATGAGCTCAGGTACCTTCCCAACAGAGCCGACGAAGCCTCCACGTGCAATAAGGGCGCCATGAACGCCAGGTATCGTCCTAGCGGTTCTCAAACCTCTCTGAATAGAT
>Ga0129298_10000165_pt1 | contig 23242 bp, 25 predicted proteins | sample I19B2metaG_FD_94707 | JGI IMG/M metagenome (GOLD analysis project Ga0129298, IMG submission 94707) | Lake sediment bacterial and archeal communities from Gulf of Boni, Indonesia to study Microbial Dark Matter (Phase II) - ​I19B2 metaG | ecosystem: Environmental > Aquatic > Freshwater > Lake >... | reverse complement strand
GTATATTGATATTTTCTTAATCTCCATTAATACAGAAACATGCCGGAGACTGATCCCCGGTACTACAAACGCGCGGTAAAGATAATTATTTTAAGAGTTCAGACGGTCAAATACCCCTAAAATGCGCTCCATTTCATCCGGAGTATCAAAGGCGATTACTATTTTACCCTTCCCTTTTTCGTTAATCCTGAAGTTTACCTTAGCTGAAAAAAGCTTATTGAGATGTTCCGAAAGCTGGTGATAATCATCATTTAGTTTTTTCTTTTTTTCAGCCTTCTCCGGGTCTTTTATTTTCTCTGACTGAAGATGTCTGACAAGGTCTTCTGCCTGACGGACAGATAGTTCGCCATCGATTATCTTATAATATACTTCGATTTGCTGCTTTGCATCTTCAATATTGACAAGTGTACGGGCATGACCCATCATCAGGTGTTTATTCCTGATACCGAGCTGAATTTCAGCCGGAAGTTTAAGCAGACGAAGATAGTTTGATACTGTTGACCTCTGTTTACCCACCCTGTCACTGAGCTGTTCCTGGGTGAGCTTGCACTCCTCGATCAGCCTCTGAAAGCTTATTGCAACCTCTACGGCATCAAGATCTTCGCGCTGAATATTCTCAACAAGGGCCAGTTCAAGCATTGCCTGGTCATCAGCAGTCCTGATATACGCAGGAACATGAGTAAGTCCCGCCAGGCGTGCTGCTCTCAGTCTGCGTTCACCTGCAATCAGCTGGTATCTTCCGTGGCCCACATCACGAACAGTCAGTGGCTGAACGATTCCAAGTTTTCTGATTGACGCTGCAAGTTCTTCAAGCGATTGTTCATCGAATGTAATCCTTGGCTGGAATGGATTTGCCTCTATCGATCCTACAGGGATCTCTGTATTGGCTTCCACTTTCTTTTCAAGAACTTCCTTCTCCACTCCGTCTATCAATGCACCAAGACCTCTTCCCAACGCATTTTTCTTTGTCATATTCATTTTTCGGTTGTTGCTAAGTTCTGAAAATTAAGCCTTTACCCTCTCCTCCTGTTTCTCAATAAGTTCCTTGGCAAGATTGAGATAATTGACGGTACCTCTTGAATCGGCATCATAAAGAATAGCCGGTTGTCCGAAGCTGGGTGCCTCCGATAACTTCACGTTCCTCTGTATTATTGTCTTGAATACCATCTGCTGGAAATGCTTGTTCACTTCGTCAGCAACCTGGTTCGATAACCTGAGGCGTGCATCGTACATGGTCAGAAGAAATCCCTCTATCTCAAGTTCCGGATTGAGGTTGTTCTGAATTATCTTTATTGTATTAAGCAGTTTGCCAAGTCCCTCAAGAGCGAAATACTCACACTGAACCGGAATAATAACCGAGTCAGATGCTGTTAACGCATTCACAGTAAGAAGACCCAGCGATGGCGAACAATCTATCAGGAGAAAGTCATAATCATCTGCAATTTTCTTAAGTACATTTTTAAGTATTTTTTCCCTTTCCGGTCTCTCAAGCATCTCTATCTCAGCGCCAACAAGGTCAATATTCGACGGCATGATTGCAAGGTTATCAATACCGCTTCCCATAAGCGCCTCCCGGGGTTCCTTGCCATCGATAAGACAATCATATATTGTGCATCTTATCTGTCTTGTATCAATTCCGATCCCCGATGTTGCGTTGGCCTGCGGATCTCCGTCAACTATCAGAACCTTTTTTTCAAGAGCAGCGAGACTGGCTGCCAGGTTAATTGCTGTTGTTGTCTTTCCTACTCCACCCTTCTGATTTGCTATTGCTATAATCCGTCCCATGTATATCAATTAATAATTTCTGGTTTATTTTGAGCTTCAAATTTACTACATCTGCATCGTCTGCTGCCGGAACTCAAAGATGTAATTGTAAACATTTTTTTTGGGTTTTTCAACATTTTATTAACACAGCAAAAATCCAAATAAATTCATATTACATTGATTAATAATAAATTAATAATACGAATTAAGGGTTGATAAAGAAAAGGAGGCTTAAGAGACAGCCTCTTATTAATATTAAATCCTTTCGGGATTTGAGATAACGAAACCACGAATGTGGTTTAATATGAATAACCCCGTACGAAGTGCGGGGTAAAAAGAAATAAGGAAACCTGAACCCCGGAGTGGGTTCAATGAATATATACAATCTTATATGGATTAAAATTAGCTCATGATAAAACCCTCAATTCATATTAATATTTCACATATTTACTGTGAAATTATCTTAACACGATGAATAATAATTCTGTCATGTCTGATTGGACTGTAATTGTAAACCCCAATGCCGGGAACGGAAAAGGGAAAAAGGAGTGGCATATTATTTCCAAAGCACTTAATGACAATGATATATCCTTTGATGTAAAATTTACATCAGGGAAAGGAGAAGCAGCCATCATTGCAGCTGGAGCAATAGAGGCAGGTATCAGGAAAATTATATCTGTCGGCGGAGACGGAACTCTCAACGAGGTCCTCAACGGAGTTTTTGCAGCAGGACAAACCAAATCAGATGAGGTTACTCTTGCTCTCATACCTGTCGGTACCGGTAATGACTGGGGGAGAATGTTCGGAATTCCTCTGGACCATAAGAAAGCAGCCGGTATTATCAGAGAGGGCAGAACAATGCTTCACGATGTCGGATGGCTGACGTATTCGGAGGAAAACTCAGTAAAAAAAAGGTATTTCATAAATATAGCCGGTCTTGGTTTCGAATCGGTTGTTGTGAAAAGAACAAATTACCAGAAGGACAAAGGGAGAAGCAGCAAGCTAATATATTTTTACAACCTGCTGCTTAGCCTGCTTACCTATAAAAACACCCTTGCAGAACTTACAGTTGACGGAGTAAAAACTAGTGCAGAGATCTTTTCTGTAAATGTTGGCAACGGAAGATACTGCGGAGGAGGTATGAGACAAACTCCCGGAGCATTGCCAAATGACGGATTGCTCGATGTCACTGTTATTAAGAATATTAGCAAGCTTGAGATAATAAGGAAGCTGAAAATTCTTTATGACGGTACGATCCTCAGCCATCCGCTTATAGATGGTTATAAATGCAAAAACCTCAAAGTAACATCGGAATCGGTTATTTATACCGAGGCTGACGGAGAATCACTTGGACACACTCCTGCCGAATTCGGCATCCTGCCCCTGGCAATCAATATTATTTACGGGACCAGCATTATTCAGTGACACTGATCTCATAGAGTTTTGACCAGCGCTTGCCTGTAACAAAGATCCTTTTTGTTGCCGGATCATACGCTATGCCATTCAGCACCTCAGCCTCCGGATTTCTTTCATTCCGGGGAAAGAGCCCTGTCAGATCAATGTATGAATTAACTCTCCCCGAAACAGGATCAATACGTGCTATCCTGTCTTCCATCCAGATATTTGCCCAGATCTCACCATTGATATATTCAAGCTCATTCAGACTGTCGATTTTCTTCTCATTGTCAAAGACTTCAATCCTCGATACTGAAGTAAACATCTCCGGTTCATAGAAATACAGAACATTTGTCCCGTCACTCATTACAATCCTGTCGTTTAAAGTTGTAAGCCCCCATCCTTCAGTGGGATAATAGATCTTATTTATCTGCTTAAAAGTTTCCTTTTCATATACAAATCCAACTTTGCTCCTCCATGTAACCTGAAATATCCTCCCCTTGTAAAATGTAATCCCCTCACCAAACAATGATGCGTCAATATTAAGTTGCCTGATGATCCTGCCTGTTGTAAGTTCAACCTCCCGGAGTGATGATTCAGTCTCCTGTCCTGTGCTTTCATAAAGTAATCCCGAATCATAGAAAAGTCCCTGGGTAAATGCTTTAATATCATGAGGATAGCTTTTAACCACCCTATAACTGTAAACTTTTGGAACAATATCTGAAAAGATCACCATGAAACGGGCTATAGGATTCTGTATCTTTCCGTCCTTATAAGCAATAACCTTCACTGCCTTTCTTCCTGTTCTGGATACCATTGTCCCCGGAATGGTACATTTCCATGGCTCAGATTTCATCGTTATTACGGGTTTGCTGTCGAAGTAAACGGCTACTGAGTCAGGAATCCTGTTTTTAAATTCAGGTACCACCTCCACATCAATTGACTGATTCAGTATGTATTCAGCATTTTCTGCCGGACTGACAAGTTTTATCAGTTTCAGGGGGGCTTCTTCGCCTGCCGGTGAAGGGGAGACTTCTGCAGTTTTTGCTTCATCCATCCTGCCGGATCTTCCTGAACACGAAATAGTCCAGGCCAGAAGGAGGAATACGACGATTGAGATTATGTATTTGCAGCAATTAATTTTCATCTTTTTTAAATTTCTTTCTGAAGAGGCGCCTGAAAATGTTACCGGTCGCAGTTATTTTCTTTTCTGCTTCCATCTGCTGAAGTTCATATGGATTAATCATCTGCCAGATATTGCTCCATCCCGGGAAACCGCCAACGTTTTTGTCATCGATGAAGATATCTGCATTTATCTTACGGCTTACAGTCTCATCAAAAACCTCTTCCGGATAATTTTTATTAACAGCATAAAATTCAATCCCGTTTTTCCTGCAGAATTCCACCGCTTCATCAAGTTCCTTACCCGTCCTGAAGGTCCAGAGTATCAGGTTTGCCCCCATCTTATTCAGCTCTTTAAGCGTTTGAAAGGCAAATAGCTTCTCCTTACCTATTTCAGGATATTCATGATCAACGATCGTCCCATCGAAATCGACTGCTATTTTTATACCTTTCAGGTCAACCATCCACAGGTTGTTAATAGTGCAAAACTAATAATAAAGACGAAATTTATCTTAATTTTACCTCCGCTACACCGATACAATAACTTTTTTAATGAAGAAGTATATTCCCAATTTCATAACCTCTCTGAATCTTGTATCAGGGTTCGCCGCATTAATACTTGCAGCCCAGGGTAGTATTGTTACTGCCTCCTGGTTCATTGCAGCAGGTATGATCTTCGACTTTATGGATGGCTTTTTTGCAAGGAAACTGAATGCCTATTCTGATATAGGTAAAGAGCTCGATAGTCTTGCCGATGTCATAAGCTTCGGAGCTGCTCCTGCCGTAATTATCTTTATGTTCCTGACCGAGGCTTTCTCTTCAATCCCCATGAAACAGATCTATATCAGTGACCAGAGGGATCTCTTTCTGATATTAATTGCTTCCATAATGCCTGTATGTGCGGCCCTGCGTCTTGCCATCTTTAATCTTGATTCAAGCCAGACAAAGAATTTCAAGGGACTCCCAACGCCGGCAAATGCCATCGCCGTGATATCCATTGTCATAGCATCACATTATTCAGAATCGGGTTTTATTGACTCATTTATTTCTTCTCCGGCTGCTCTCATAATGCTGGTTATCAGCCTTTCGCTGCTCATGGTCAGCAGACTGGACCTTTTTTCACTTAAAATAACAAACCTTAAACTAAAGGGCAACGAGGGAAGGTATCTGATGATACTTCTTGTAGCTTTATCATTCGTGTTCCTTGGAATCAATGCAACTGCACTGATAATACCAATATATATTATCTCATCCCTGGTCTCAGTCTATTTCTGATTCACCCTATTCCCGGTCGGGAAAATTCTTGTCATATACTGTCAGGGCAAACTTAACAGTAAACCAGCTTATTAGTATAAAAGCCGGCCAGATCAGGTAGGTAAGTAATTCGGTTATATACATGGTTTCAATTATTCGTGTAAATTTCTGATATATCTTAAAGGCGTCAGGCGTTGGGATTTCCGATGAGAAAACCTGTCGCCTGTAGCCAAAGGCCTGTCGCCTTCTAATATTTATGCTCATTGTTACCCATTTCCTCCTGTGTGATCTTAGTCACATTTATCGACTTCCATGCATACCAGATATATGCCAGCACGAAGGGTACGAGAAACGAAACAAACATCATTGTTTTCAGAGTGAACTCGCTTGATGATGCATTCCTTATTGTAAGTGAGCTCTGAAGATCATATGCCGAGGGATAAAATGAAGTGTCATTGAACCCCGCCAGCATAAAAACGGCAAAAACAGCAAGTATTGTTCCCAGTGAAGTGAACCATACAGCGCTGTTGCTCTTTTTGAAAATAGCAATAAAAAGGCCGTAGAGAACTCCGGCAACTCCGGCGAGGAAAATAAGGAGCACAAGTGGCATCTGAATGAGATTATGCAGGTACTTATATTTTTCCATAGATATTGTTCCGCTGACCGGATCGGCAGCAAATCCCTGTGACAGAAGTATAGCTATAACAAAGAAAAGGAATGGGACAAGAAACAGAATTGCATTAAGCGGGAGTTTATTAAGTGCCCTCTTCTTAACATCCTCATCTTCAATTGAGTTAATAATATACAGCAATCCGTTTACCCTTGAAAGGAAGAGTACTGCAAGCCCCAGTGCCAGATTCCTTACATCAAGAACAGCCTCAAGTCCGTACCATGATGAGGCCCATTTTACCCTGTTCATATCGTCAAGACTGAACTGTGATCCGGTAAAAAAGGTAGCGACAGCGGTACCTATCAGAAGAGGGCCTAGCGCACCATTCAATAAAAGAAATGCATCAAAGGTATTCTGTCCGAAAACATTATTTGGCTTTGACCTGAATTCAAATGCAACTGCCTGAAGTATAAAGCTGAACAGGATTGCTATCCACACCCAGTAAGCACCTCCGAAACTTGTTGCATAGAAAAGGGGGAATGATGCAAAAAAGGCTCCTCCGAATGTAACCAGGGTAGTGAATGTGAGGTCCCATTTTCTTCCTACAGTATTTACGATCATTGTCTTTTGCATCTCATTTCCCGGAAGGGTAAAGATGAATGATTGTCCTCCCTGCACAAACATCAGGAATACAAGAAGACTGGCCAGCAGAGATACAATGATCCACCAGTAGCTCTGAAGAAAAAGATGTGATATCAATAAAGTTGTCATTGTATTATCCTCCTAATGTTTTGGTCCGATTTTTACCTGTTTAACCATAATTGAAACCTCTGCAATTAACAGAGCAGTGAAAAGGGTAGCAAAGATGAAGAAAGTTGCCATCACCGAACCTGCACCTATATTTGAAACTGCTGTTGAAACAGGCATGAGATCCTGTATTATCCATGGCTGTCGTCCCAGTTCAGCAACTATCCATCCTAACTCACTGGCTATATACGGGAACGGCATTGCAATAAGGCAAAGCCAAAGAAACCAGCGGTTCTGTGTAAGAGTACCTTTAAACAGGTAGAAAATAGCAATGACAAAAAGAAAAATAAATCCGAATCCCAGTATTACCATCAGGTGAAATGAATAAAAAGTGCCTGAGATATCAGGAATTATATCCTCTGCTTTTTCAACTGAGGCATAACCGAAGTATTTAAAATAGTTCTCCTGAAATGACTGGCTTGCAAAAATATTTTTTAACGAATCACGCTGCTGAATGTTCCCATCCTTTGAAGCTGATTTATATGCAATAAGGGTTTTCATGGCTGTTTCGCCGCGCGATTTCTTTTCCTCAAATGAAATTACATTGTGTGTCTGATTGCCATTAACCAGGTCAGTCATACCCGGTACAAATGCATCCTTATCACCTGCAGTAAGTATTGAAAGGAAAGACGGGAATTCTATTTTAAATAAAAAATCCTTAAGAGCAGTTTCACCAACCTTATTTTCGGAATCCTTAAGAACACCGAAAGCAACAAGTCCGGCTTCTGGTTTGCCTTCAGACAGTGCTTCCATAGCTGCAAATTTGACAGGCTGAACTTTTGAGATTGTCCTTGCGGAAGAGTCTCCGGTATAAGCATTCATCAGCGATGCAAGCAATCCAAAAACTGCTGCAACAAGCATGCTTCTTTTTGCAAAGTAAATTTCTCTTTTCTTTAAAAGGAACCACGCACTTATACCAATTACGAATACCGATCCCACAAGGTAACCTGATGAAATTGTATGAAGAAATTTGTCAACCGCCACCTGGTTAAACAGAACTGCCCAGAAGCTTATCATCTCATTTCTTGCTGTCTCCGGATTGAATTCCATTCCGACAGGATTCTGCATCCAACCGTTTGCAACAAGGATCCAGAGAGCAGAAAGATTTGAGCCTATTGCAACAAGCCAGGTTGATACAAGATGGAATTTTTTGCTCACTTTGTTCCAGCCGAAGAACATCACGGCTATGAAAGTAGATTCGAGAAAGAAAGCAACAATACCTTCAACAGCAAGCGGTGCACCGAAAATATCACCGACAAACCAGGAATAGTTTGACCAGTTGGTGCCAAATTCGAATTCAAGGATGATACCTGTGGCAACTCCTATTGCAAAGTTTATTCCGAAAAGTGTCATCCAGAATCGTGTTATCCTTCTCCACTCTTCATTTCCGGTTTTGTAATAAATAGTCTCCATAATAGCCACCAGGAATGACAATCCCAGTGTCAGTGGCACGAAAAGCCAGTGATAGATCGCAGTCAGGGCGAATTGAGCCCTCGACCAGTCCAATAGTGTCAAATCGATGTTTTCAGTCATTGTTATTTGGTGAGTTAATTAATTGATTACGAACATGTTCAGCCCTTTCAGCGTCGGTATTATACTTTTTATTCAGAATATCAGGGAAAAAGAAGATTTTAAGTATTACGAACATAATAAACAGCTTGATAAGAATGATTATCCAGAGCTTCTTTCCCCAGGAAGAAAGATTCCTGAATCCATCTATGTATAAGTAAATGAATCTGGTTATTTTCTGGTGTGGAAATTTCATCAGTTTATTTGCCGGTGGTAATATTATTGTGTTTCACATCTCGTTCAGGAGTCCTTTGATTCTTCTGCATCAGAGTCCATCTGCATTCTGTTCCTGCCTCCAATATTCTCCGGAGTCAAACCTGAAGTGATCTTCTGAACTGCTTTAAAATTATAGAAAAATTCTTTTGCAAAAACTCTCATCACAGTATAAGTAGGTATCCCAAGTATCATTCCGGGAATTCCGGCTGCAAGTCCCGAAGCAAGAACGACAATAAATATTTCAAGAGGATGGGCCCTGACACTGCTTGAGAAAATAACAGGCTGAAAAACAATATTATCAATAAGGTGGGTTATGGCTTCCACAATAACCATGTTTATAATAAGGGGTATTACAACTGTTTCGAAATCCATGTTTATATGCGATGCTATACCCATTATAAGAGCTATAAAGAGCCCTATCCATGGTCCTACATAGGGTATAACATTCAGTATTCCAAGGATAACTCCCATAACAAGGGCCTGCCTGAAATCAATTCCTATGATTGTCATTCCTAATGTAATCAGGATCAAAATACAGGTACTCTGAATTATAATCCCGATGAAATAGCGTGTCAGAAGTCTCTGGATTGAATTGAGAGCCCTTGTTACGTTTTCAGTGTACTTGTCAGGTACCCACATCAGTATTGATTCAAAAAACAGACGCTGATCCTTAAGAAAGAAAAAAGTGATGAATGATATTGAGAAAACTGCTACCATAAGGTTGCCCATTATTCCGAAAATTGATCCGAGAAAATTCTGGACCATATTGATATTGAGTACCTCTGAAACCTTTTCCCCGATATATGCGTCAATGGAAATCTGGTTTGAAATATCCTTGTTAAAAGCTCTGAAAAGCTGCTCAACCTGTGCAATGGGAGCTTCCACTATATGTACAATCTTTTCACTGTCTATTGTGGAAAAATAATTTAGCTGGGTGGTTACAAGAGGAATAAAGATATAGAAGAAGAGGACTATTACACCCCAGATAATCATAAGGGTAATAAAAGCACTGAGAGATCGTGGAAAACTCCATTTTCTTATCCTGATCCTGCACATGAGATCCACCAGCGGTCGGCCCATAATTGACAGTACCCCTGAAACCAGTATATAAACTACAATACTCCTGAAGTACCATGCGCATGCAAGTAACAGTAAAACTCCGCCGACAATCAGAATATTCCTCCAGGTTGTACTCATTGTGATTGTATTTCAATTACAAACCTAAGTTAATTTTTTTTAATTCACTAAAAGATAAAATGAAATACCAAAACTGTCAATATGTCTGTGCAATTTTGACAATATATGCCATTTTGTCATGGTTTTTACTTTGGAACGGAGTTTGAAAAATGGTTGTGTAAATAAATTTTAAATGTTAACTTAAAATAATGGAGGACAAAGCCATGTTACCAATAATTATGAGAAGAAGTTTCAGGCCGTTTTATATGCCTAATTTTTTTGATGATGATTTTTTCCCGGTATTAACCAACAGTACAAGTTCAATGCCTGCTGTTAATATTCAGGAAGATGAGAAGAACTATATTCTTGACCTCGCTGTTCCAGGAATGGACAAGAAGGATCTGAAGATCGATATCAATGAAGATGTTATTACAATCTCATCAGAGTCCGGGAATGAAACTTCAGAAGAGAGAGACGGATACAAAAAGAAAGAGTTCAACTACTCATCGTTCTGCAGGAGCTTCTACATTCCTGAAAATGTAAACAGGGATAAAATTGAAGCCGCTTATAAAGATGGAATTCTTACAGTATCGCTTCCAAAAATGGAAGAAGAGAAAAAGAATCTATCACGTCAGGTTACAATATCGTAATCGGAGGATTGAACGAAGCAGTGGCTGTCTCATAAGTCCGATTTTACCCCCAACCCCCCAAGGGGGGCTTTCAAATCCACTGATTTTAATAAGTCCCCCCTGGGGGATTTAGGGGTGGATATCGAAAAAGAGGCTTTTGAGACAGCCTTTATTTTTATTTCCTGCCGCATTCAGCCATAAACATTATGGCATATTTTCTTCCGTATTCTTTTAGCTGATCTTCTTTGCTCCCGGCAGGTGCAAATTTTATCGCTCCGGATTCCTCGAATATCTTGAACTTGAGCATACGGAAATTCTCAAGTATAATCTTTGCTGATTCCCCGCTCCATCCGTATGATCCGAAAGAACCGGCCAGCTTACCCCTGTCACGGATAGGATTTATAAGAGAAAAAAGCTTATACACCGGGAGAAGAGTGTTCTGGTTTATAGTGGGTGAGCCAACAATAATGCCATCACTGTTGATTACTTTTTCTTCAAGCAGATCAAGTGATATTTCCTCAATATCAATTACTTCTGTTCTTATTTCACCCGATTCTTCAATTCCGCCTGCTATTAAACCAGCAGCCTCCTTTGTATATCCGTAAGCTGAAATGTACGCAATAAGAATATCGTATCCTGATTTGCCGGTGGTTCTCTGAATATATTCTTCAGCCCACTTTTCAGACAATTTTATTGCTGTGGAAATGCTTTCACCCCTGTGTATCGGACCATGACCTGTACATATATATTCAACTGCAAGCGGTTTGATAAAGTCTATTGCCCTGATCATGAATCTGCTGAAAGGTTTCAGGATCACATCGAAGTAATATTTGAATGAACCGGTATATTTCTCATCGAAGCTGCTGAACATTTCCTCTGTACAGTAATGAGCCCCGAAGGAGTCACATGTAAAAAGCACCTTATCCTCTTCAAGCAGGGTATAGATTGAATCAGGCCAGTGCAGATTGGGAGCAGCAATGAATGACAGGGTTTTATTTCCCAGGTCAAGCTTGTCACCATGTTTAACAACCAGCGACTTAAATGGTTTATTTACAATATCTTCGAGATACCTAATGGCATTACCGGAACCGACAACAGTGGCATCAGGAGCAAGATCGAGAAGGATCTTAAGACTTCCAGAATGATCAGGCTCGGTATGATCCAGAATAATATATTTTATTTCAGACGGATCAGTAAGCCTTCTGAGCTTATCTATATAAACATCGCTGAATTTCTCCTTGGCCAGTTCAACAATGGCTTTCCTCTCCGCATTTATGAAATATGAGTTGTAAGTTGTCCCATATTCTGTCCACATCACTATATCGAAGGTTCTAATATCATAATCCAGAACCCCGATCCATTTGACGTCTTTTGTGACATCAATAATCTTATCATCAATAAAGCTCATCTTAAATCAATTTCAGATTTTGGCAATAATATCCTTATTTGCCCTTACCTGCTGGAGGATTGGTATTTCAATCTCAGTTCCAAGCGGTAAAAATATATCCACACGCGATCCAAACTTAATGAAACCCAGTTCATCACCCTGCATAACATCCTGATTTTCCTTAGCATATGTAACAATCCGCCTGGCGACGGCTCCTGCTATCTGGCGTACAAGGATTTCCGTACCCTCTATTGTTTCAATAACAATAGAGCTCCTCTCATTCAGCTCTGAAGATTTCGGATGCCATGCTACCATATAGCTTCCCGGATGATACCTGACATACTTAATCTTTCCTGAAACAGGGTATCTGTTGCTGTGCACATTAAAAGGCGACATGAAGATAGATACCTGGAGACGGAGATCCTTAAAATATTCATTTTCTTCTGTCTCTTCAATTACAACCACTTTGCCGTCTGCCGGTGCATAAATAAGTCCATGATCCGGTTCAAGAGCTCTCTCCGGCCATCTGAAGAAAAAGAGAAGAAAAACATACAGCATGAATGAAAGAGCAAAAAATCCCCATTTGAGAATTTCCAGATCGCCCCACAATACCTGTATAATAATATTCAGTACCAGGAGTGCAATAAATCCAAATCCCAGTATTTTATATCCTTCCTTGTGAATACTCATTTAACAAAAATTTGCACAAAACTAATCAAGTCTGGTTAATCATCCAAAAAGTGATATAAAAAGATATACCAGGGGAAAAGAAATTATCGCACTATCGAACCTGTCAAGAAATCCGCCATGGCCGGGCATAATGGTTCCGGAATCCTTTACACCAATGCTTCTTTTGAGCATTGATTCAATCAGATCACCATATGTCCCTGCAATTGACACAATAAGGGCAATCATTACCCAGTGAAACCTGTCAACAACTCCAAGCCAGCCTGAAAGAAACCATCCTGCCACTACTGCAAGTACTATCCCTCCGAAAAAGCCTTCCCATGATTTTTTCGGAGAAATCCTTTCAAAAAGCCTGTGTCGTCCTATACTTGCTCCAACCAGATAAGCCCCGGTGTCATTTGCCCATATCAGCAGAAAGAAACCGATTATTATGCCCGGTGAAAAACTCTCCAGGTTATGCGGGAGGAGCGTTTCAAGACCATTGCGTGAATATGCCGAGAAGGGAAACAGTGACAGAGGTATACCGGTATATAATACCGAGAAGAAAGTATGTGCCAGTGAATCAAATGGTTTATCCTGCTTACGATAGAGTTCAACAACCATTATTACAAGCATCATTGGTATCAGAATCAGGAAATAGTTTCCGGGGACAAAACCTGCTGCTATCAATGTTGACAATACATAGGCAGCTACTCCGGTTATCATTCCGGGCAGCAGCTGCGGCCTGACTCCTGTGTTCCTGATCATGGTATAGTACTCATACTGTGTTCCTGCAAGGATTACCAGTCCGGCAAGAAAAAAAGATACCGGGTGAAGCCAGAATCCACCCAGTATAAAGATCACAATATATGCTCCTGTTAATGTGCGTCTGAAGAAGTTATTCAAGATCACAAAAGTTATTTAGTCTTGTTTTTCGATTTTTTTTCCTGCTTTTTCTCCTTTACGGAGTTCTTCTCTTTCTTCTTTTTGACTTCTGCCACTAATTCTTCGGCAGGTTTAAGTTCCTCTTTCAGCTCCTGGCTCTTAAGTTCTATCGGTTTTTTCCCGTTGCCAGCCTCAGTCAGAGCTTTTTTCTCTTTCTCTTCCTTTACCTTATCAGCCTTGCGCTTTCCGAATATTTTCTCAAGATCTTCACTGAAGATCACTTCTTTTTCAAGAAGTATTTCGGCAAGTTCTGTAAGACCTTTCAGATTGTCTTTCAGGACTTCCTTAGCCCTCTGATAGGATTCATCTATTATTTCCTTTACTTCCTGGTCAATAACTTCGGCAGTCTTTTCACTGTAAGGTTTAGTGAAACCAAAATCTGACTGTCCTGATGAATCATAGAAACTTATATTTCCTACTTTCTCGCTCATCCCGAAGTATGATACCATTGCATATGCCTGTTTGGTAATCTTTTCAAGATCACTGAGTGCACCTGTGGAAATTTTTCCGAAAATCAGCTCTTCTGCAGCTCTTCCACCCAGAGCATAAGCCATTTCATCGAGTATCTGCTCCCTTGTTGTAAGCTGTCTTTCCTCAGGAAGGTACCAGGCTGCACCCAGCGCCCTGCCTCTCGGAATAATGGTAACTTTAAGAAGCGGGCTTGCATGTTCCAGCAGCCAGCTTACAGTTGCATGTCCGGCTTCATGGTAAGCAATGGTCTTTTTCTCAATGGGTGAAATAATCTTTGTTTTTCTCTCCAGTCCGCCAACAATACGGTCGACGGCATCGAGGAAATCCTGCTTTTCAACTACTGCTTTATTTTTTCTGGCAGCTATAAGCGCAGCCTCATTACATACATTGGCAATATCGGCTCCGGAAAATCCGGGTGTCTGTTTTGCCAGAAATGCAATGTCAAAATCCTTCTCAAGCTTTATGGGTCTGAGATGTACCTTAAAAATGGCTTCCCTCTCAGGCAGATCAGGCAGTTCAACATGTATCTGCCTGTCAAATCGTCCGGCTCTCATAAGGGCACGGTCGAGAATATCTGCGCGGTTGGTTGCAGCAAGGATAATTACACCCAGGTTGGTACCAAAACCATCCATCTCAGTAAGAAGCTGGTTAAGAGTATTTTCCCTCTCATCATTTGAACCAAAGTTTGCATTACGTCCCCTGGCGCGACCTACCGCATCGATCTCATCGATAAATACAATACACGGGGCTTTCTCCTTAGCCTGCTTGAACAGGTCTCTTACCCTTGAGGCACCAACTCCTACAAACATTTCAACAAAATCTGATCCGGATATAGAGAAGAAAGGAACATTCGCTTCTCCTGCCACAGCTTTTGCCAGCATTGTCTTACCGGTACCCGGAGGTCCTATAAGCAGTGCTCCCTTGGGTATCTTGCCTCCCAGCTGGGTATACTTCTTTGGATTCTTAAGGAAGTCAACAATCTCCATAACTTCGGTTTTGGCTTCTTCAAGTCCTGCCACATCACTGAAATTAAGCTTTACATTGTTATCCTTATCGAATATCTGTGCCCGGGATTTACCAACATTAAAAATACCACCGGCACCACCGGCACCTCCGCCCGACATCCTTCGCATCATGAATAACCAGAATGCAATAAGTATTGCAGGCAGAAGCAGCCATGAAAGTGTATCGGCAACCCAGTTCCTCCTCGTCTGATAATCGGGATAAATGAGGTCCTTTTCAGTATAACCTGCATTCTTCTGCGCTTCAAGCAGGAATGGTTCAAAGCTGCTGATATCGCCGATATTATAAGTAAAATGGGCCTTTGGCACTGACATACCGAATCCGGTACCCGGTTTTGGTACTTTCGGATACCTGCCTGATTCCAGGGCTTCTTTCCTGAGATATATCTCAGCCTGATCCTTGTTTATAACGATAATCTTCTCGATATCGCGGTTGGCTATCATCTCCTTTATACCGCTGGTTGTGGTTTTCTGTATGCTCCTGCCTGTATATAAAAGATTGACAGCAATAAATGCGAGTATGATAATTGCAAAAATCCAGTTTGAATTAAAACGGGGTCTTATGCTTTTATCTGTTTTCTTATCAATTCCCTTATTGTCTTCGCTATTCTCCATTATTTAATCTGCTTTTTTTTATCTTCAACTGATTCAATTTTCGCATCTGCCCAGAGAGATTCAAGGCTGTAAAAATTCCTGTACTCTTCAAGGAATACATGAACAATAACATATCCGTAATCAATCAGTACCCAGAAACAGTTATCAAGTCCTTCAATATGAAGTGGCTTTTCTCCTGCTTCCTTCATTACTATATCATCAATTGAATCACTAATTGCACTTACCTGAGTAGTTGATGATGCATGACATATAATAAAATAATCCGTTATCCTGTTTTCAAGTTTTCTGAGATCTATCTTGAGTACATCATGACCTTTTTTTTCATGGATCCCCTTTATAACTCCTGCCAGCAACAACTCTGTTCCGTCTGATCTTTTCTTCATTAATATATTAATACATTGATACCAAGCCGCAAAAGTACCACTTTTATCTGTACTTTTAACACATAACCAATGCTCAATTTCAGTGCCAATATATGCCGGGATGAAATATAGTTGGAACTTAATTATTATTAATAATATAAATATCTCATTACTAAAATGATAGGTTCGGAAATTCTCTCATTTGAAAAACTGACATCCACCAATACATATGCTTCGGAACTTCTGAAAGCTGAAGAGGTGAAGGAAGGTACTATTATCCGGGCCTCATATCAGTCGGCAGGACGCGGGCAGGCTGGTAACGGATGGGAGAGTGAGGCAGGAAAAAACCTGTTAATCAGCATTATACTCTATCCCAAAACCATTTCTCCATACAATCAGTTTTATATCTCAATGGTAATTTCCCTCGGAATTTCAGACTTTCTGGGAAAAGAGCTCAATGAGTGTAAAATCAAATGGCCTAATGATATTTATGTAAAGAATGACAAAATAGCAGGCATCCTTATTGAGAACTCAGTTATGGAGGATAAACTGGTGAGTTCCATAGCAGGCATCGGATTGAATGTAAACCAGAAAGAATTCAGGGGGAGTGCACCGAACCCGGTATCAATGGGCACAATTACAGGAAGGGAATATAATATTGACCAGTGCCTTACTGAACTTGCCGGATCTATTGATATGAGATATGACAGCCTGATCAGTGGAGAATTTGAACGTATCCGCAGCGACTATAAATCAAGACTTTACAGGCTGAATGAATGGTGCAGTTTCCGTGATCATGAAAAAATTTTTACGGGCCGTATAATTTCGGTTAGTGAGTCAGGAATGCTTAAAATTGAAAATCGTGAGGGTATTGTAAATGAGTATGCCTTCAAGGAGATCGATTTTATTCTCTGACCGTATCCCAGTCCCTGAAATTTTCAATCTCCTCCATCAGCAGTTCCATAAACTGCCTTATTGGCTTGTCGGCCATCATCTTCATAATGGGATTAAGACTGGCACTCAGGAATAGTTTAATATCAGCCGGTCCTAATGTATCTCCGGTCAGATCTACATTTATTGTAAAATCATTTTTACTGAGCGCATCGCCCTGGTACACAACCCTGCTGCCTGCATTTTTTTCTACCAGCCTTACTTTAACGGTGCCAATTACCGAGACATTAAAGCTGCATGATTCTTTATCAGCCTGCCAGTTATTTATGGTTCCTTCCCGGACAAAGCGTCCGAAATTTCTGAGATCGGTTATAAATTTAAAGGCCACATCAGTTGTGCAACTCAATTTTCCCGGCCTGCTCTCGTAGTATGATAGTTCAGACATTATAATTCAAGCAATATTATTTGATAATCCATCCACCCCTAAATCCCCCGCTCTAAAGCCCCCCCTGGGGGGTTTGGGGGTGATTTAAATAAAAAAATACTGAACAGTTTATTTTCCCCAGTTTGCCGGATCAACTCTCCATTTCCTGAGTGTCTCAACTTCAGCTTCACCTATATATCCTGTGGCAACTGCAGTGTCAACAAGAACAGAGTAGTTACTGAGAGTATTCAGCTTACAAACTGCAGCTTCAAAACCGTCTGATGCTTTTTTAAATTCATAGGTAAAAATAGCAACCATTCCAAGTACCTCACAACCTGCCTCCCTCAGGGCTTTGACTGCATTGAGACTGCTGCCTCCAGTGGAGATAAGATCCTCAATGACAACAACCTTTTGTCCTTTCTCAAAATACCCTTCAATCTGATTACCCAGACCATGTTCTTTTGCTTCGGACCTGACATAAATAAAAGGGAGACCAAGCCTGTCAGCTGCCAGGGCTCCGTGGGCTATAGCTCCGGTGGCAACTCCTGCAATCAATTCAGCCTGAGGATACAGCTCTTTCACCATAGCAGCAAAAGAGCTGCAGATGTAAGATCTTACTTCAGGGAATGAAAGAGTTTTGCGGTTGTCACAATAGATGGGTGATTTCCATCCCGAAGCCCATGTAAAAGGATTTGATGGTTGCAATTTAATTGCTTTAATTTGTAACAGATATTCGGCTGTTCTTTTTGAAAACTGGTTCATATGGATATTTTTAAAATTCACTTCGAGAACAGATTCATTGTATTAAGCCCTGAACCCGACAGGCTACAAAAATACGGCTTATTCCATAAATTCAATGACACTTCTGAACTTTATAAGCTGATATCTGATTTTCAGGAAGATAAGAAATTGCCCAGCATCAATATTTACTGTCCGGACATTAAGCATCTGTGGAGGATATTCAGAATCTATTTCAATGAAGTCGAAGCAGCAGGAGGTCTTGTAAGACATACCACCGGACGATACCTGTTTATAGAGAAAAAAGGGAGGATTGATCTTCCGAAGGGACATGTAGAACATGGAGAAGAACCTGAAAATTGCGCACTCAGGGAGGTCACTGAGGAGTGTGGCATTTCAGGACATTATATTATAAAACCAATAGCTCCCACCTATCACACATATGCATGGGAAGGGATCTCATATCTTAAAAAGACCTTATGGTTCCTGATGGGATATGATGGAAAAATGATCACCGAGCCTCAGACAGATGAGGGAATCACAAAAGTTGAATGGCTGCTCCCTGACGAGATCAGCAACATGAGAAGTAATGCCTGGTTGTCACTTATGGAAGTGATAAATTCTTCGGTACTGAAGGGGTAAATAATTACTCTTCTCCCTTAAACTTTTTAAGATCAATTGCTTTTGGAACAAAAACAGAAGCATCACCGCCACTTCTGATTATATCCCTTACTATAGTGGAATTAATATGACTGTGCTCAGGAACAGTAAGCAGAAAAACTGACTCTATATCAGGTGCGAGTACCCTGTTTGTCTGGGCAATAGCCCTCTCAAATTCAAAATCAGCAGCCGTACGAAGACCTCTTATAAGGTAATTAATACCGTATTTTTTACAGTAATCAACAGTAAGACCCTCATAATGTGAGACTTTAATCCTCGGCTCATTTTTAAAGACAAGGCTGATCATCTTCTTCCTTGTTTCGAGTGAGTAATAGCTTTTTTTGAGGGCATTGGCCCCTACTGCTATAATGATCTCATCAAAAAGACTGAGTGCCCTCATAACAATCGCCTCATGGCCTATAGTAAAAGGATCAAAAGATCCCGGGAATACTGCTATTTTCTTCATTCAAAAGAGATTTTTTTGGGATTTTTTACTTTTTGTTTAAGAAGCGCCAGTTCAAGCACTTCCATGATATTATCAACATAATGAAACTTTAATCCCCTGATATAAATTGCATTGATGTTTTCAACATCCTTACGGTTTTCTTCCGATACAATTATTTCCCTGATACTGGCCCTTTTTGCTGCAAGTATTTTCTCCTTGATACCTCCTACAGGCAGAACTTTGCCACGGAGTGTTATCTCACCTGTCATGGCCAGATATTTCTTCACCTTACGCTGGGTAAAGGCAGATGCAATTGAAGTAGCCATGGTAATCCCTGCCGAAGGTCCATCCTTGGGAATAGCACCCTCAGGGACATGTATGTGAATATTCCATTTTTCGGAAAAATTCTCGGGAAGATCGAACATTGAGGCATTTGACTTAAGATACTCAAGGGCAATCACAGCAGACTCCTTCATAACTTCACCAAGGTTTCCGGTCAGGGTTAGTTTTCCGGTACCCTTACTGAGGCTGGTCTCCACAAAAAGAATCTCACCACCGGCTGCTGTCCAGGCAAGACCCGTTACAACACCTGCCTGTTCATTTCCGGAATAAAGGTCTCTGGTGAATTTATATGGTCCCAGTATTTCGGGAAGATTCGGAATCTTAAGCTCCCTGTCATATTTTCTTTCCGATGCTATGTTTTTAGCGGTCACCCTGACAATTTTAGCCAGCTTCTTATCGAGCTCCCTTACTCCTGATTCCCTTGTATATTTTTCAATTACAGTTTCCATCACTTTTTTGTCGATAGTGATCTGATCAGGTTTGACTCCGTGATTTTCAAGCTGACGCGGGAAAAGGTGCCGTGCGGCAATTTCAAGTTTTTCCTCCACAAGGTAACCGGTAATCTCTATAAGCTCCATTCTGTCACGCAAGGCAGGACTTATCGCAGCGAGATTGTTTGCTGTTGCTATAAAGAGAACCTTCGAAAGGTCATACTCCGTTTCAATAAAGTTATCGAAGAAGGTGCTGTTCTGTTCCGGATCAAGCACCTCAAGCAACGCTGAAGAGGGATCTCCCCTGAAATCCTGACCAACCTTATCTATCTCATCAAGAATAAAAACCGGATTCGAAGAACCTGCCCTCCTGATGTTCTGGACAATCCTTCCGGGCATTGCCCCGATGTATGTTTTTCTGTGTCCCCTGATTTCAGCTTCATCGTGCAAACCGCCCAGTGACATTCTGACATACTTTCTGCCAAGTGCTTTTGCAACCGATCTGCCAAGAGATGTTTTACCTACCCCCGGTGGACCGTAAAGGCAGAGAATGGGTGATTTAAGGTCACCTTTAAGTTTCAGGACGGCAAGGTGCTCAAGAATTCTTTCCTTAACCTCATCAAGCCCGAAATGATCTTCATCAAGCACTCTGCGTGCGTTATTAAGATCAAGATTATCAGTAGAATAAATATTCCATGGAAGGTCCAGCAGTGTCTGAATATAGTTCACCTGAACGGAATATTCGGCAGCCGCAGGATTGAGCCTGTGGAGCTTATCGAGTTCCTTATTGAAGATCTTCTTTACATCCTCGCTCCATTTCTTTTCTTCTCCTCTCTTCCTGTACTCTTCAATTTCCTTCTCGATTGGATTGCCCCCCAGTTCATTCTGTATGGTTTTCATCTGCTGATGAAGGAGAAATTCCCTCTGCTGCTGATCGAGATCGCTTTTTACTTTCGACTGCAACTCGTTTTTCAGCTCGAGCACCTGGATCTCCTGTACCAGGTATTCAAGCAGGGCAAAACCCCGGTCACGAAGAGTATTGATCTCCAACAGTTTCTGCTTGTCCTGTACTTTTATATCAGTATTTGAACAGATAAAATTGATGAGATAGGTATTATTCTCAATATTTTTGATTGCAAATGAAGCTTCAGGACTGATATTCGGATTGATCTTTATGATTTTGAGTGACAGATCCCTGAGCGAACCGACGATAGCATCAAAATCCTTGCTCAGGACCTCAGGTTTGGTTTCAGGCAGATTACGGACCTTAGCTACAAAATATGGATCATTTGATACCAGTTCTGCAAGAGACATTCTCTTTCGTCCCTGAATTATGGCTGTTGTGGAACCGTCGGGCATCTCGAGCAGCTTGACAATCTGTCCGATTGTTCCAATATTGTGCAGGTCGCTGAAATCAGGATTCTCCATATCGGGATCCTTCTGGGCAACAGTACCTACAATCTTATCTGTTCGGTAGGCATCCTTAATAAGCTGGATTGACTTCGGACGTCCGATTGAGATGGGAAGAACGACACCGGGGAAAAGAACCGTGTTCCGCAATGACAGAATAGGCAGGATTTCCGGGACCTCAACATCATCAAGTTCTCCGTCGTCTCCATCTGCAATAATGGGTATTATATCCCCTTCTCCGTCAAGAATATCAGGTATTAGTATCTCACTGGCCGGTTTCCTGAATTTTTTTTCCATCTAAGTCTTACTCCTTCCTTCCAAATTTACAATTATTTTTTGCATACAGACTGAAAAGTGGACGAGCAATGATTGTGCCACAATATGAAAAACAAAAAAAGGGGCTTATGAAAAGCCCCTTATCATAAGAAAAATATTTTATTACTTCTTTTTGCCTACGTGATCCTTGTAACGGTTCATGAATTTGTCAACCCTGCCTGCAGTATCAACAAGCTTCATCTTACCTGTATAGAAAGGATGTGAAGTATTAGAAATTTCAAGCTTCAGGAGCGGATATTCTTTTCCATCTTCCCATTTAATAGTATCTTTTGAAGGTGCGGTTGATTTGCCCAGGAAAGAATAACCATTGGACATGTCCTGAAAAACCACGAACCTGTAATTACCGGGATGAATTCCATTTTTCATTGCTGTATCTTTATTAAAACCTTAATCGTCTATACAAATTCCTTTTTCTTAGGGACTGCAAAATTAATTACTTTATTTTAATATACAAACAGAAATGCAAATTTATTGTTCTTTTCCTTGATCTGCATTTTTATGCAACTTATGGTATATCTCATCCTTGTATCTGCTGAATGTGAGGTTCTTATTGACAAGATACCTGTAGGTAATATGTGTTTTTGCCCTTTTTGCGCCCAGAGCTTCATATATTGATATCATCTTTGGATTAAAATCTCCTGTCCATGATAGCTCCAGCTCCCTGAACCAGGATTTCTTAACAAACATCCTGTAAAGATTATAAAAGATGGCTGATTCGACACCACTGTTCTGGTAAGAAGGATGAACACCTCCCGCAATTGCCCTCATCCTTGTCATTTTATGTGTCTGTTTGTAGTAAAGGAATCTCAGTTTATTCCACAGATGCAGCTTTCCGTTGAAGTGTTTAAAAATCTGGTTGGCGTCAGGGAAAAGAATGAAGAAGGCAACCGGCTTATTATTATGGTAACCGAACCAGATAAGCTCCTCATCAATAAGTGGTTTGGCCTTTTCCAGAGATTCGTAGAGGAATGCCTTCTCAAGAGGTGTAAAATCCTGCTTGAAAACAGCCCAGGCTGAATTGTAGATCTCCACAATATCATTTACATATTTATCAACATTCCTGATTTCAAAATGACTGAAGGTATAACCCGGGCGATTGGCAAGCCATGTAGCTATTTTCATTATCCTCTCAGGAAACTCAATAATCGAGTTCTTATCATCTCTCAGTAGCCTGTGGTAGGAATACTGTTCAAAATAGTTCCCGAATCCATATTCTTCGAAGAAGTTTTTGTAATACTGTTTATTATACGGCATCCCGTAGCCCTGCTGCATGAAGCCATCAACCAGGAGGCCCCAGTTGTTGTCATTCTCACCAAAATTTATTGGACCGTCAACAGCTTCCATTCCCCGTTCTTCAAGCCATTTTACTGCTGTACCGAACAGGAGAAAGGCAGCTTCGCGTGAATCAATTACTTCAAAATACCCCAGACCACCGGTAGGCTGACTGTATGCTGCTGACCTTACATTGTCGATAAAAGCGGCTATCCTGCCAATTGTTATGTTCCTGTCGTCCTTAAGTATCCATCTGGTAGCCACACCATGTCTGAAGGTATGG
>Ga0129298_10000164_pt1 | contig 23275 bp, 16 predicted proteins | sample I19B2metaG_FD_94707 | JGI IMG/M metagenome (GOLD analysis project Ga0129298, IMG submission 94707) | Lake sediment bacterial and archeal communities from Gulf of Boni, Indonesia to study Microbial Dark Matter (Phase II) - ​I19B2 metaG | ecosystem: Environmental > Aquatic > Freshwater > Lake >... | reverse complement strand
TGCCAAATAAGACAATCTTCGGTTCATTGAACTGAAACAACTGATTGTGGCAGAGGTTGAAACAACCTCTGCCACAATTTTACGGTAAAAATCATTTCATTTCTATAGAAAGATGAGGCGAGGATGACAGTGAATATTTTGTACATACACACTCACGATAGCGGAAGATGGTTCCAGCCGTATGGATACAATATACCTACCCCAAATATCATGCGACTTGCCGGTGAAGGGATTCTGTTCCGGCATTGTTACAATGCCGGACCTTCCTGCTCCCCAAGCAGGGCTGGATTGCTGACGGGGATGTCGCCCCATTCCTGTGGCATGCTGGGACTGGCGCACAGGGGATGGAAGTTAAATGATTATAGTAAGCATATTGTCCAATTTTTAAAGGCACAGGGCATGGAAACTGTACTGTGCGGCATACAACATGAGGCACCGGAGGAATCCATGATCGGGTACGATCAGGTACTCCAGGATCAGAACTATAACATGGGAGCCACGAAGGATGATCGGGCGGACTGGGATAGAATGAATGCCAGGGCGGTAGCTTCCTACATAAGGGAACGGGGCAGCACCTCCTGCAAAAAGCCATTCTTCCTTTCTTTCGGAATGTTCAATACACATAGGGAGTTTCCTCCGGTAGATGAAGAGATCAATCCGGATTATGTCATTCCACCGTTTCCACTCTATGATTGTTCTCAAAACCGGGAAGATATGGCGGCGTATATTACGTCGGCAAAAGTTGTAGATAAGTGTACCGGTATCGTGCTGGAGGCTCTCAGGGAGTCAGGCATGGAGCAGAATACACTGGTGATTTTTACAACAGACCACGGGATTGCTTTCCCAAGGATGAAGTGTAATCTGTATGATACCGGAATCGGGGTTACGCTCATTGTCAAATATCCGGGCAACAAAATGAAAGGCAGGGCTACGGACGCATTGGTATCACAGCTTGACATATTCCCGACCCTGTGTGATATGATGCAGCTTGAAAAGCCTGAATGGCTGCAGGGGGTTTCCCTGCTTCCGCTTCTCGAAGGGAGGGCGGAGAAAGTTAGAAACGAAATATTCTCCGAGGTTACGTATCATGCAGCCTATGAACCGATGCGCTGTATCCGGACCGAAAGATACAAGCTGATCCGTTTTTATGATTACCATAACGATGTTGTCCCGGCGAATATGGATGACTGCTTGAGCAAGGATTTTTTACTGGAAAGCGGATATTTGACGGAATACAAGGAACGAGAGATGCTTTTCGATCTGTATACGGACCCGGTGGAGAGGGAAAACCGCGTCCGGGATCCAAGATATAAGGAAATTTACAAGGAATTATCCCTGAAGCTTGGGCAATGGATGAAGGAAACGGAGGATCCCCTGCTCACATCCGGATACAGGATACCCAAACCGGAGGGAGCCGTAGCAAATAAGTTAACTATCATCAGCCCAAGGATGGATGATTTTGAATAAGGAAGGATCGAATTCGAGATAGTGCTGACTTGGAAAGGCAAGGGTGTTATCCCGAAAGTTTACTTGACTATGGAGGAGACGTAATGAATGTTGAAAAAAAACCGAATCTTCTGATTTTTATGACGGATCATCAAAGGTGGGATATGGCGCCTCCGTTTAAAAGAGCCTTTACTCCCAACCTGGACCGGTTTGCAAAGGAGGCTGCAATATTTACCGAGGCCTACTGTCCTGCGCCTCACTGCTGTCCATCCAGAGCAACCTTTTTTACCGGCCTCTATCCTACGGAGCATGGAGTGTGGAACAATGTGGAGGTAGGAAACACGCTGTCCAGGGGATTGTACGACAATACCCGTCTTTGGAGCGATGACCTCCGGGAGGCAGGCTACAGGCTTTTCTATACGGGCAAATGGCATGTCAGCGCAGAGGAAACCCCGGCGGACAGAGGATGGGAAATGACATATCCCGTTTATGAATGTAAAAAGTCCGAAGGACACCGGATTCCGCCCGATCCCTATGAATGGGAAAAATATTATGGACAGCCGGGTATATGCAAAGGGGAAGAACCCCGGATGGAAGCGCAGATCATTAGGCCGGGTTACCCTTTGTACGTCCAGTATGGTGAGCGTGAGAACCCTTTCAATGATGGGACGGTCGTGGAAAATGCAGTGAGAACTATATTGCAAAGAGAGGCTTCCGAAAAACCCTGGTGCCACTTTGTCGGTACACTGGGCCCGCATGATCCGTACTATGTCCCCAAAAGATTTCTTGATATGTACAATATAGAAGATATTAAGCTTCCTGAAGACTTTTACGATTCCATGGAAAACAAGCCGGCGCTTTACCGCAGGACAAAAGACCGGTACAGCCAGCTGACGGAAATGGAGCACCGGAAGTCCATTCTCCATTACCTTGCCTTCTGTACCTATGAGGACCATCTCTTTGGAGAACTGCTCAAAGCGCTGGAGCAAAAGGGAGAATTGGAGGATACCATTGTTATTTATACCTCTGACCATGGAGATTATGTGGGAGAGCATGGCTTGTGGGCAAAAGGCTTGCCTTGTTTCAATTCTGCCTATCATATCCCATTATTGATACGCCGGCCGGGATCGGGGGGGATCAAAGGGGAGCAAATAAATCATTTTGTGACGCTGGCAGACATGGCGCCTACAATCCTTGAAATGCTGGAAATTCGTGCGGATAGGAGCTTTTCGGGATACAGCCTCGTGCCACTGCTGGAAGGGCAAAAACCTGTAAATTGGAGAAGTGAAATATACACTCAGACCAATGGAAATGAGCTTTATGGAATCCAGAGATCCGTTATGACAAAGGAATGGAAATACGTATACAACGGATTTGACTATGATGAGTTGTATCATCTAACGGAAGATCCACATCAGATGTATAACCTGATAGGGGATCCCCGATATGATGGGGTAGTCAGGGAAATGTGCATGAAGCTTTGGCGCTTTGCCTATGAACATAAGGATGTGTGCATTAATCCTTACATTATGGTTGCACATGCTCCGTATGGGCCTGGAATCATATTTGAAGAAAATCTGTAAACTATCATTCCATAGGGAATTTAAACAGAGATAGGAGGTCTACAGTATGAACTTTGTATTTTTCTTTCCGGATGAGATGAGTGCTTCGAGTGTCTCATGCTATGGAAACCCTACGGTAAAAATGCCGAACTATGACCGGTTGGCTGAAGAAGGAGTACGCTTTGAAAACTGCCTTGTACAGAACCCTGTGTGCTCCCCGTCCCGGTGCAGCCTCATGACGGGTTTATATGTACATAACATGGGGCACCGATCCCTGTGGCATCTTCTCAGAACCCATGAGCCCAGCCTATTCCGGTATCTGAAGAATGCAGGCTATGATATCCAATGGTTTGGTAAGAACGATCTATATTCTCAGGAATATCTGGATGAAATCTGTGGTGATATCGAGGAAAAGCGAAATGGCTACCGTACCAGACCCAGCCGGAAGCATGGGCACGTCCACGGTTGGACTAACCCCTACCAACTGGAAGATCCCAAGTATTATTCCTTTCTGTTCTCGCCGGTAGAGGATGACGGAGAAGAGGCTGCCCTGGATGAAGAAATTGCTAGAGCTATTGACTATCTTAATAACTGGAAGGAAGGCGATAAGCCTTTCATGTTGTTCCTACCCATCATTATGCCCCATGCGCCCTACGATGCACTGGAAAGGTTCCACAACATGTATGACCCTGCGCTCTTGAAGGATCATTTGGTTCAGCCTGAAGAAACTTCAGGGAAGCCCTCCTACGTGGAACTGATCCGCAAATACAGGAGGCTTGATCAACTGGAGCCGGAATTTATGGCAAAGGTCTATGCTACCTATCTGGGAATGAACAGCTATGTGGACTTCCTTCTAGGGGAGTTGATGAACACACTGGATGAAAAGAGACTCTTTAAAAATACCACCCTCATTGCCTCCTCGGATCATGGGGACTGGTATGGTAATTACGGGCTGGTGGAGAAGTGGCCTAATGCCATGGATGACATGTTACTCCGAGTGCCTTTACTGATAAAGACTCCGGGCAATAAAGCCGGGCATGTGGTCGGTGAGCAGGTAGAACTTTTTGATATCATGCCTACTGTACTAGAACTGGCAGGAATCAAAGCAGGACACACCCATTTTGCCCAGTCTCTGGTACCCCAACTGGGAGGAGAGGCAGGGGATCTGGAACGGTATGTGTTTGCGGAAGGGGGCTACGACAACCAGGATGAACGGTGCTTCGAATATCAGCCACGAGGGAATGGACTGTTGAATGAAAAAAACATTTATTATCCAAAAGTAATGCAACAGAAAGAATATCCCCAGAGTGTATGCCGCACCACTATGATACGTAGCCTGACCAACAAATTGGTGTTGAGAACGTCAGGTGAAAATGAACTATATGATTTGGTAAAGGATATGAAAGAATGTAATAATGTATACCATGACAAGGGTTACAGTGAGGTAAGAGCTGCACTGGAAGCTCAAATGCTCCGCTGGTATATCCGTACAGCAGATACAGTCCCTTTGAACGATGACTACAGGAGTTTTAGCACAAGAGGAATGTAGGTTAACAATATAAAAAGGCAATTTCAAATCCAGACAAAATTTCTGCTCTGTTTGAGATTGCCTTACTCTCATTAGAATTTGTAAAACTGTGAAAACCTTGAAAATCAAGACTTGTTAAAAAATGATATAACAGAATATAACTGGTTAGGACGCGGAAAAAGCCTTGCCTGTGACTTTTAATCAAGGTATCCCGCGTTCGAGTCGCGAATGGCTCACCAAAAGCTTGCAAAGTGTTGGAGAAATCCGACACTTTGCAGCTTAAGTACGTTGGACAAGGGGGATTGCAAGCTGGTATAAAATTCTTGATAATTTTTGAACATTTTGCTTGACTTTTTACCCTTTCCCCGTTAGAATATATTTTGTCGGTCTGACAGCCGGCAAAACAAGTAGTCGGCCCATTGGTCAAGCGGCCTAAGACACCGCCCTTTCACGGCGGTAACAGGGGTTCGAATCCCCTATGGGTCACCAAAAAAGCAGAGAACAGAAGTTGAAATATTTATAAATCTTTATTGGAGCAATAATTCTGATTTCTGGTATCTGCAATATCTGGCCCGGTAGTTCAGTTGGTTAGAATGCCAGCCTGTCACGCTGGAGGTCGAGGGTTCGAGCCCCTTCCGGGTCGCCAACAAGCAGAGACTGGAAACTGGAAAGAAGAGACTGGAACAAGAAGACTCTTTGGATTTTTCAAAGTCCGGTATCTAGTGTCTATTCTCTAGTATCTGCGGTATACGCTGGTGTAGCTCAGCAGGTAGAGCAGCTGACTTGTAATAGAAAGTTGCTTGTGTTTGATGGTAAGAACTCTGTAATCCTTGTGGATTATGGGGTTTTATTTATTTCTGGGACTTCTGATTAATCCTATCCAAATCACAGGATAAGGAGAGGGTTAAAATGGCAAGGTTAAAGCTGAACAATGTAACAAATGGCAAGACTCTGGAAGTAGGTGTGGAAGAGTTTATCACATTCTGTAAGGTGAAGAAACTTTCTGACAAGACCATTCAAAACTATAATCTATGGTGCAAGGACTTTACATTATTCCTCAAGGATGTTGGAGTACAGCAGGTTAAAGACATTTCACAAAGCCATATGAACAGCTATTGCATAAATCTACAGGCAAGGCTACAAGATGCCAGTGTCAACACAGGGTTAAGGCATTGCAGGGCAATATTGAACTACTGGAACAGCCTTGGATACCTACCAAAAGTCAAAATTACACTCCTGAAGGTTCAAGAAACAGTCAAGGACTGCTATTCCAACACAGAACTATCTATTTTGTTGAAGAAACCAGACACAAAGACCTGCAAGTTTGCTGACTACAGGAACTGGGTTATTGTCAATGTGCTTACTGCTACAGGACTGAGAGCTAACAGCATTCTAAACCTCTCCAAGCAGGATGTAGACTTTGAAAATGGCTTCCTGAAAGTCCAGATAACCAAGCAGAGAAAGGCACAACTGCTGCCATTGCCAAAGCAGTTATTGACCATCTTAAAGCAATACATCAAGGCAGTTCCCTCAGACATAGACCTGCTGTTCCCCTCTGAACTGGGAAAGAAGATGCTGACAACAACCCTTTACCACAGCATGGAAACCTACAATAAAGCAAGGGGCATCATGAAGGTGGGACTCCACAGGTACAGGCATACATTCTGTAGGAACTACCTCTTAAATGGTGGCAATGTTTTATACCTCCAGAAGTTGTTAGGGCATTCTCAGTTGACCATGAGTCAGAAATATGCCAATATCTACAGCAGTGACCTCCAGAACACTCTGGAATGTAACATCTACAACCAGCTTGTATCTGGTGAGGAGAGGATTAAAATGCAGAGCAGGAAATAATATTGATAACTGTAGGGCTGTGGGTATCCATAGTCCTTTAATTTTACCCTTCTACATAAGGTAGGCATTCAGCTGACTACTAATCAGTTGTCACTCACATTACCCCTTGCCTGCTGGGTTTGATGGATGTTGATGTTGTGAAAAGCATTGTTACAGCATCTGACTCAGCATTCACAGACAACTTTTTGGCTATCAACAAGGGGGTAACCTTCTTTTTTGCACTTATGCATTGTTGATAAAGTAGGTTTAGGTTTTTTGAGAGTTTTACTCAAAACTTTCACCTATATATAATAAACTCATACATGAATACCCTTGAACAAAGATGATTATGCCAATTAGTGGAGGCTTTATATGCTTAACTTACTATTCAACAACATTTTACAATTTTTGATATATTGTGGTATAATGTGAGAAGTGTGTTTTGGAGGTGATGAGGACTTGAGTGAAATAGACTACAAGAAAGAAATACCATTATTAGAGAACCAAATTAATATAGAGGTATCAAACTTTTTAAATAAAATCAATAAGAAAATCAACAAAGAGGAAGTATACTTTAAGCATCTAAAGAATAGATTAAGTTTTGTTCAATGGATGAATAAAAAGTTTGATTTATCTTTTTCTGATATTCCAGCAAGGGTTATGCAGAGGGAGATTTTCTATTGTCAGTTAGGCAATAATTTAGGCAGTGAACAAGGAACCAAAAGACCAGTAGTTGTTCTACAAAACAACATAGGAAATAAATTTGGGAATACTACAATAATTGCCCCAATAACAACATATGAAAATAGTAAGTTTACAAAAACTAATGGAGTATGGTATATTGAATATGAAAAAGATGGGGCTCTTGTAAAAAGGAAGTTAGATTTCTATGAAGTACCTGTTGAGCTGGAGGAAAACCCTGTCCAAACAGTAGTTGGAATTACAAATATTGTACATATGAGGGAAGTTAGCAAAAAAAGATTAAGCAAAACACCTGTTGCAAAGGTAACAATAGATAATTTCAATGAAATAAAAAATGCAGTAATAAAAAATTTAGATTTGCTTTGACATTTTAGATTATTTTGAGTATAATGATAATGTAAGTGGAAATAATAATAAATGAGTTTGATACTAATAATGAGTTTTGGTACTGTGTACTGAACAAATTTTTTAATAATGAGTGTTGATACCATGTATCAGCCAGGAATGAGACCTCCATAACAGGAGGTCTTTTTCTTTTGCATTTTAATGATTTGAATTAGGTTGTGCATGGCAAAAACCTCACAGTGCTTATGGCTGTAGCACTTCAGAAACATAGGTGTACAAAATACCCTGCTTTTGTTAGGGTGAGATTTGTGCTGCACATACTGCCCTCACTGCTCTTAGCCCACTTTGTTATGATAATCTGTGTGCAAATATTACCTGTAGAGTTGTGGGGGTATATGATGGTATACTCAGCTATTGAAGGTTTGTGGGAAACTATTAATATAATAATAGACTCTCCTAACCCTTCAACTTTGGAGTATGACTTATAGCCCACAAATCACATAGAAGGGAGGAATGTAGATAATGAGGACTATAAAATTCTTAATGGACACAGTTTTTTACAGCAGTAAGCCCCAAAATGCAAAGGATATTCAGTTAAGGATGTATGGGGCTGTATGTAGAGTAGAAGGAACACCAGAGGAAATGCTGCAGGGTTGTTTAGAGGGATATACCATTAAGCCTGCCTTCTATGAGGTTGGAGGGGTAAGCAAGGCATATTTCAAGAGTACTGATGTTATTGCCATTGATGTTGATGATGCCAATGTTACAATAGCAGATACTATTGAGAAGTCCAAGAAGTACCACCTGCCAATGATAGGAATATACAAGACATTCTCATATTCTGAGGAACACCAGAAACACAGGGGATTAATGCTGCTGCCCTATACTATAACTGACTACAGGGAGTATGAACTTCTTATGGTAATGGTTCAGCAGGTATTTAATGGAGATGGGCAGGCTACAGATGCAGCCAGACTGTTCTATGGAGCAAAGGAAGGCTCAGAGCCTATTCATACAAACTATGAAGAATGCATCAACCTTGACAACCTTGTAGCTGCCTTCTATGAGGCAGTCAGAGCCAAATCAGGAACAGACAATTATTCCAGAGACTTAAAGAATATTGCAGGTAAGGTGGGGCTTGATGTTGTTGGTGGTATGCTTGATTTGCAGGTTGAGGATGGGAAATTGAAGGCTAATTTCAAGGTGGATAATTTCCAGAACACCAAGTCTGGCAAGTTAAAGAAGGTATACAGCCCCTCCAGCATACCAGTTACAGGGTATGGAAATGAGGAATATGATTTCAAGGGTAAGTTGGTTGGAGAATGCAGCCTGTTCACAGAGTTTACAAATGGCACTCATTGGGTTGACCATAGTGAGATATTCTTTTTGGTATCCAACCTCCACAGGTTCAAAGGTGGTATGGAGTTTATCAAGCAGACCATGAGGGATAATCCCAAGTACTACAATGACCAAGCTTTGTGCATAGATGCTTATATGAATAAGGTAAATACCTGCTTGAGTCAGGTAATAAACCATGAGAATACAGCCAACTGTGATAAATATTGTGAAAGAGAATGCCCCCTTGGTTCAAAGTATGGAAGTCCATACAAGTCAGTAAAGTCAATGACTCTGACAAGTGTTGATTTTGCTGGAGGAGAATACAATAGAGTTGAAAGAAAAGCACTGAAGGATGTAAGGGAAAGCACTTTCAAGGCTATTCATGACCTGATAGATAATGCTGCTACAAACAAGGTGGGGATTATCAAAGCTGCTACTGGTATTGGAAAGACAGAAGCACTTGTTCAGTACCCTTGGGAGAAGGTTGAGGGAGTTGTAGCAATTGCATTTCCAAACCATGACTTGAAGGAAGCAGCAGTACAAAGGTTCAGGAATGCTGGCAGAGCTATTGCAGTACAGCCTAAAATGGTACAGCTTCACAATGGAGAAGCACAGCAGAAGGTAAATGCTCTTTATGAGAGAAGGATGTATAGGGAAGCAAAAAGGATTTATATGGATGAAATCAAAAAGGGTAAAGACACTTTTCTTGAGTATTCCCAGTACCTTGCAGATGTTGAAGGCTTGAGTGGATGCCAGTTAATTGCTACAACCCACATGGATGCTCTGCTCAATGGGGGTAAGTTTAATCTTATCATCTATGATGAGGATGTACTTTTTACATCCATGAGTCAGGGTACTGTCAGGATGGATGCAATTAAAAGGGATGTAAAGGTAATAGGCAGGATATCCAAGGATTACAGCAGGACTGAGGCTATACTCAATTTCCTTGAGAGTGATACAGTTACCTTGAAGCTAATGGACATTCCTGCCAATGATACTGAAATGGAGCAGGTAAGGGGAGGTATTGACTCAAGCATATGGGATGATAACCTCTATGCCATTTACAGCAGTGATTACCTGTTAAAGAGTGGGGATGAACTGGTATATGGTACAAAGATTAAGCTGCCAGAAGTGCCAAGTATCATTATGTCAGCCACTTTGAATATGGATGTTTTTAATAGAGAGTTTGATAATCCTAAAATGGTTGATACTGGGATGGTTGGGGATGGTGGTAAGCTTATACAGTTCTTTGACCATTCATTCAGCAGGCAGATGCTGGGCAATGAAAATAACCATGATGAATACATCCAGTACCTGAATGAGTGCATTGATAGTCAGGGGATGAGTGTTGTTGATGTTACTGCCTTAACCTACAAGACTATGAAGAAGTTCAATGAAGTACTGGAAAAGGAAGGCTATACAGTTGAGGACAGTGTTTACTTTGGCAAATCCAGTGGCTTTGACCATTTGAAGGGAAAAAACCTTGCAGTTATTGGGAGTCCCAACATTACAGATGCAGCCTACAAAATGTATGCCCTGTTGCTGTTTGGAGATGGCTTCAATGTGCATGAGAAGATAAACACCAAAACAAAGCTTGAAAACACAGGGTTATCTGTGAGATACCCAACCTTTGAGGATAAGACATTAAGCACAGTCCAGAGGTATGTACTTGAAAGTGAACTGCTACAGATGATAGGCAGGGCAAGACTTGTAAACTATCCAGAGTGCAGGGTATTATTGTTTTCAAGATATCCATTGCAGGAAAGTGAGGTTGTTATCTACAAGGATAAGGCTACAAATGAGTATCACACATTAATAAAATAAGGGCTGTTTGGTAAAGTATGTTTGTTGGATAAAAAAATTCATTGTGGGTATAGGGCTAATGACTCTGTGCCCTTTTATTTAATGTCTGGAATATATTTCAAAGGAATGATATAATGCACATAAATTTTATTTTGGGGGTGCTAAGATGGCAGACATAGATAATAATATGGTTGACTGGTGGGACAAAATGGCAAGTAAAGAGGAAGTGGATATAGATGATGAACTAATCAATAGGCAGCTAAGGTGGAGAGAGATAGAGAGGAATTTAAGTGGTGTTGAAACTATTTTGGATATAGGAGCTGCTACAGGTGCTTTTTCTATTCCTCTTGCCCAGAAAGGATACAAAGTTACACACTTTGATTTATCAGAAAAGATGATAGAAGTTGCAAAAGAGAAAGCAGAAGGGCTTGATAATATTACATTTATCAGAGCTGATGCCAAAGATTTGTCAATGTTCAAAGATAAGCAATTTGATATGGTTTTGAACTTGGATGGGGCTGTTTCCTTCTCTGGGAAAGATGCAGGAAAAGTAATTGCTGAAAGCTGTAGGGTAGCAAGGAAAAAACTCCTCCTATCTGCTTCTAATAAGGGTTGTATGACAGCTACATGGCTAAACTACAGCATGAACCTATTCAACAGTATTACCCCTGCTGTACATGAAATGATAGATAATGGTTATTGGGAAAAGAACCAGTTTGAAACCAATAAAAAAATATCTGAGAGTTACTTCAATATAGAGTCTTTTAAGGCTTATACTCCAATTGAACTGAAGTCAGAACTTGAAAAAAACAATATGAATGTAATATTCTCAAGAAGCCTTGGGAGTTTAACTCACCTCTACTTGTTGCATTTGTACAGACAAAATCCTAATGCAGCACAAGCACAAAATTTCAAGGCTACAAAAGAGTTCATTGATTTATGTGAAAAATTTGATACAGAAATCATGCCAGAAGGTCCTGGGTCATTCAGAAGAGCTGGTGTTATAGCCTTGGCAGAGGTACTTGAGAAATAGTTCTATTCAATATACCTGTTGTGAAATTTATACCAATAGTTTACATATAAAATCCATTCTAAAAGTGTTGACATACATGGCTTCCCCTGCTATACTATATCAGGCAGGGGGAGTTAATCAGAAGTTGTAAATGATACAAAATCAGATTAACAAGCCTTCAAACATAGTTAAATAGTGCTGGTGTAGCTCAGCAGGTAGAGCAGCTGACTTGTAATCAGCAGGTCGGGGGTTCGATTCCGTCCACCAGCTCCAACATGGGGAGGTTCCCGAGTGGCCAAAGGGGGCAGACTGTAAATCTGTTATCTGACGATTTCGATGGTTCAAATCCATCCCTCCCCACCAAAAAAGAACGAGTGAAAATAACTCGTTCTTTTTTTATAATAAAATTCGGAACGACGAGGGCGTCGTTCCCTACGGTTATCTTTATCTCCCGTCGTCTATTTTTTTATCATCGGAGAAATTTTTTATCTGCCTGACTATATAGAGAGGCCGTCCCTTGGCTTCGTCATATATTCTTCCAATATACTCTCCAATGATACCGAGTATGATTAATATGATACCGTTAAAAAAAAGATTCACCGCAAGTATTGAAGCCCAGCCAGGCTGTGTCCTGTCTGTAAAAAGCTTTTGGTAGACCACGACCAGCAGGTATACAAAACTAAATACGGATAACAGCATTCCGGCATATGATGCAAGTTTTAAAGGCTTATATGAAAATGAGGTTATTGCATCAAAAGCAAACCTTAGCATTTTCTTAAACGGGTACTTGGTTTCGCCGGCAAAGCGTTTATCTCTGGTAAATTCAACACCTGTCTGTTTAAAACCAAGCCAGCTTATTATACCTCTTATATATCTGTTTTTTTCGTTAACTTTTTTTAGTGCGTTGCATACCTTACGGTCTATCAACCTGAAATCTCCCGTATCAAGTGGTACATCCACATCTGTCATCCTTACGAGCAGCCTGTAAAAAACCTTTGCCGTAAATTGCTTGAAAAAGGTTTCGCCCTTCCTCTGCGCCCTTTTTCCATAGACTACGTCATAGCCCTCCTTCCACTTTTCAATCATTTTCGGAATTACTTCCGGAGGGTCCTGCAAGTCGGCATCTATAACTATTACAGCATCACCTTCGGTATAATCCATACCTGCAGTTATTGCGATCTGATGGCCGAAATTTCTTGAGAAATCTATAAATCTGATGGTTTTATCCATTTCACATATTTCATTTATTATAATTGCGGTTTTATCCCTGCTGCCGTCATTTACAAATACTATCTCATAAGGTTCTCTGATTGTATCCATTACAGCTTTCAACCTTTTATACGATTCAAGGATAACCTCCTCTTCGTTGTAAACCGGCACTACAACTGAATATTTGGATTTCTCTGACATTTTCATCCCTCCAGATGGGAATTTTATCACTTATGTTATATTAAAACCTTTAAAAAATCCAGCTTTTAAACCACTTCAGGTGCTCCACATAGGCTGATGGAACTTCCATGCCCGACAATACAGGATAGAACCAGATGAACAGCAGTGCCACCATGCCAAGATATACGTATATAGTATACCTTAATTCACTGTATTTTTCTAACAGAATTTTCATCATATAAACTATTGATATTATTATAAACGGTACAGTAGAAAAGAAGTGATATATGAATGCAAGCCTTGTTATAGATACCCATGGCAGGTACTGGAAGGCCATGGCCGCAAATGGTATGGTGAGTTTTTTGTCAAAACTTATTACAACAATAAGAATACAAACCGCCAATAAGTATACTCCAAAATTCCTTACGGCGGTGCTGCCAAATACTACAGCAAGAAGAGACAGAGAAATTGCCGGGAACAGCGGCTTTTTATATTTAAAGTGTTTAATTGCCATAATGCTGACAGCGAGAACGCTGATAATGCCTGTCCACCAAACTGCCGGATTGCCCATGGAGACTATGCTGGATACATATCCTTCAGGAAGGTCGCTGCCTGTATAAAACCAGATGGGCTTGTACATGACAGGCCACTCCCACCATAAGGAGGAAAAAGGGTGGGTCGCCTGAAGGGTGCTGTGATAGTTATACATATCATATTGGTTTCTCAATACTCCGTTCAGGTCATGTCCAGGTCCGGGCACCAGCATAAAGGGTATATATGAAAGCAGGTATATTGCAGCCGGAATCAGTATGAAAAACAGGACGCAATACAATGAGGTTTTTATTATATAGTCCGAAACGAAATATTTGGTCCAGCCTTCATTTCTGGAAGGATTGCCACAGGAAAGTTTTCTGTAGTCCTGGTACTCATTAAATTTAGCCAGGATAAAGAGGAGTGCCAGACCACCTCCTGCATATAAGCCTATCCATTTACAGGCCGCGCCTATTCCCAAAAAAAGCCCGCTTAGAAACAATGGCTTTAATGAACTTTTGAAGCCTAAAACATAGGACTTGCTGTTATAATAATCATACATGAAATAATACATGAGAATTACAAAAAAAGTTCCATACACATCTATTGTTGCTATTCTGGTCTGGACGAAATGCATGAAATCGAACATCATTAAAAAAGCTGTACAGAAAGCATAAATTCTCTTGTGGAAAAGCTTTTTACCAAAGAGATACATTACAGGAATCATGGCAGTGCCGAATAAAGTACCGATTATCCTCCAGCCGAAAGCGTTCATTCCAAATATTGCAATTCCCAGGGAGATGAACACCTTCCCAAGAGGAGGGTGTGTGTTTTCATAAGGCTCTATCCTGTGCAGATATTCATAAGCCGTTCTTGCGTGGTAGATTTCATCAAAATATGTACTGGTCAGATATGAAGGAGAATATTCAATTGTTTTTTGCTCATCAAAAAGATTTTCTACTGATCCGGAGTCAATGGAAGATGTCTTTTTATCAAGTATTCTGAAGTTTCCCAAAGGCTTGCTGCTGCTCTTCTCAAAAATGCCCAACTCGTTTATGACCCCTCCGGGAGAATCAGCTATGAACTTGAGGTATTTTGCCTTTACTGAAACATTAATGTACTTCCATTTGTAGAAATCATTGGTTTCCACGGTTGAAAGGGGTTGAAACCTGCCGGAGGCATCAGCATATTCCACCCTGTATCGACTTCCCTCATATTGTCTTTCAGTCAATCCCAAATAATAATAGACCCTTGAAAGCGCTTTCTCGCTACCCAGGTCAATTGTAAAGCTTTCACCGGAATTCGCAGGCCTCCAGCCCGTTTGCGGTACTTTGAAGCTTCCAAGGTTTATTAGTGCTACTATAAGGTAAATCAAAGTCATGGAAAGCATTATTACGAAATCCCTTTTATCCGGTTTAGCACCTCTATTTTTTAATTCACCAGAGCTGGGGACTGCTTTTGAAAATGCATAAGAAGGATTTTTGCCGGTATTCTGTGTTTTCATCGCAAAAAAGATCAGAAAGGCAGTAAGAACAATGGAAAGAATGACCAAAATCATCCAGGGAGTGTTGCTGCTGCCGGCTGTGCTGCCTGGAGAACTTTCTCCGTATAGATTTACAGCGGTTTTACCTTGAGGCAGGCTGCTCAATTCTATGACAGAAACATCATCAAACCATGCCTTTCCAGTGTTGAGACTTCCGTATCCCCCCAGACCCAAAGTAAGAGTGAAGCTGCCCTGGTTTTCACGGGTTTTACCATATAGCTCAACATATCTCCATGTACCGCTGGTGCCCCGTATATCTTCAGATGTATCCAGAAGGCCGTCTACGGAAATATTTGCTCCCTTGCTGCCTTCCCCAACATTGTCTGTTTTTATCCAGCAGGATATTTTGTAAAAAGAGCTGCCTGAAACCTTAATCTCCTGCTTGTAACGGGCATCATTCGGTAAACTGTTTATGATACATCCGCTTTTATCTCCGGAATGTCTATTATTCGAATCGAGAATAAATTCGGTAACACCCTGTTTTTTCTCCCACGCCTGGTTAATCCAAAAATAGGGATCATTGCCCGAACCTTCTTCGAAACCCGGATTTGAAATGAGATTGATATCTTCAGCGAATGCGCACGTAAAAGGTAATATGACAATTATAGCGACAAGCAGCAACAGCCTCATTTTCACCCAAAAGCACCCCCAGGAAAGCGTAATGACACCAAGAGCAGAAATTCTTTATGCTAAAAAGCACTGGTAGACAAATTATATCAAAGCAGTGCAGATATTGGCAATAAGAGTATTATTTCTGCCGGTATGAAATCCCGAAGGTACATAGAAAGCAGCAGATGACAGGCGCTATGCCGTTTTAAAGCTATATACCGCTATTACCCTCTTTAAGCCTGGCAAATGAAGCCTCATCAGCCTCCTCCTGCTTTTCCTCCTGGTATTCTTCATCGGTATTTATTTCCCATGTATCATGGATACAGCTGCCGTATATGATGTTTTTGGCGGCTTGAAGGCCGGTAATTATGGAATGGTCCATGTTGTTGTACTTAAACAGCCCGTACCTCCCGATAAGCTGCAGGTTATCAAAGCCTTTCAAATAGCTTTTTATTATGTCCACGTTTTCCTTATAACCCGTGGAATAAACAGGATATGCCTTAGGGACCCGTATAATTGTAAAGTCTTCTATATCCGAAGCTCTACAGATTTTTATCCTTTCAATTTCCGCTGCGGCAATTCTGAACAACTCAGCATCGGGCATGTTCCAGATCTCATCATTTTCATTACAGAAATATTCCAGACCAAGTGAACTCTTACGGGCATCAGGAACCATCCGGCTGCTCCAGTTCTTGAAATTTTGTATCCTCCCAAGTCTTACTTCAGGTGAATGAATATATATCCAGTTATCCGGGAAGAGGTTTTGTTTATTGACTATGATATCTATGGTGATAAGGCTTCTATATTTCAGCTTTGACGCTGCTGCAAGCACGGCCTCATCAGCGGAGGGAGATAATGCCTTTATCAACTCTGTTACCGGCATACTGGATACAAAGTCTGAACCTTCTCCGGTGTGATGTATTCCATTTTTATCAATATACTCAACGCTTTTTATGCTTCTGTTATCGTGATATACCCGTGTAACCCTGCAATCTGTATGAACCCTGCCTCCCATTGCCTCTATCCGGTTTTTCATCTCATTGTACATCATGCCTGGTCCAAGTACGGGATATTTGAATTCGTCTATCAGAGTTTTAATGTTTGAGTTTCTGGGTTTAACAAAAGCGTTTATTATTGCAGTTTTCAAAGAAAGGCCTTTTATCCTCTGTGCTGCCCATTCAGATCCGATTTCAGAGCAAGGGATACCCCAAACCTTTTCTGTATAGGTTTTAAAGAAAATTGAATAAAGTTTTCTACCAAATCTGTTTGAAACCCATTGTTCAAAGTTTTCTTCAGACTTACAGGGGAGGACCTTGGACTTAATGTAACTTCCCAGTATAATGAAAGTGTCAATGATGCCTACACCAAACAATGCATTAACGGGGGTGAGGGGATAATTAAAAAACCTGTTTTTGTAAAATATTCTTGAAAGTCTTGGAGTATTTCTAAAGTCCTTATCCAGAATTTCTTCCCATAGCTTGTTAACTTCATCAAATTTGGTAAAAAACCTGTGACCTCCAAGGTCAAAAAAATAGCCCTTGTATTGGATGGTTTTACTTATACCGCCCACCTGATGCTCACTTTCAAACAGAATACAGTCAGTATTGTTCTTTTCAAGCAAGTAACCTGCTGAAAGTCCTGCAGGTCCTGCTCCGACAATTATAACCTTTTTCATTTATCCGGCACACCTCGCAATATCAATTTATGGATTTAAAGACAAACTTCCTCCGGGCAGTGAAATTCCAAAACAGCACTACAATAATTGTCATAAGTTTTGAAAAAAACGTTAAAGCTTTTGTATTGATATAACCGAGAAACACATAGATTATCCTGCAGTCAATCAGGAAATAGAGCATCAGGTTGCTGATCAGAAGTCCAATGATACCTATAAAGGAAAAAGATATAAAATCCTTTTTGAAATTATGCTTTTGCTGGTTGAAGACCCAGTCCCTGCTAAGGAAATAGTTGACAAGCAGACCTGAAACAAAGGATATGGTATTGGCTGGTATATGCCTTATTTGAAGGTAGTTTACTGAAAGCAGGAAAAGGGATACGTCTAAGATTGAGGCAATCCCTCCAACAATCGCATACCTTAAAAACTGGACTAATAAGTTATTGTTGGAAGCTGTTAATAGTTTTTTGATGTTTTCCATAATGTTAAACTCCTGCGCTGCGAATTCAACATTATTATTGTTCAAAACAAATTATTTATTACAAAAATTATATTTACCTGAATTTTTTTGGAGGAAGATGAGCCGGGCTTTTATTCGGGTTGGCCGGATTTATAGGGAAGAACCTGCCTTTGAAGGCCATATCGGCGGATATCACCGTAAGATAAACAAATATGGCCGTATTTGCGAGGGATGTATATCTTAACAGCTGATTAACCGGCTCTATATGGGGATTTCCAGTTGCCAGCATTCTGAAAAGCACCATGTGAATATTCACGAATACCGTGAGTGTTAAAGCAGAATGCAGATAAAGTATTCTTTTATCTTTTGTAAATATGAACAGCAATATCGAAAGTGCGATAGCAGGATACATATATCTTTCATGCATTTTTACCGATATCATGAAAGCACCGGCATTCAGCATTAATGCTGCAAGTATGGGAAGTGCCGGGATAAATTTTCCCTTTATATGGAGCAACAGTGTAAAAATGAAAAGCAGAACATCCAGCAGCAAGCCCCAGTTATGATAGCTGAACAAAAACATCGTATTTGATTCATTTTCAAGGTTGGCACCGAAGAGGGAAAAAAGATTAAATGCATTCAACGAGGCGTACGGATACTGAGAAGCCGTGTTGGTAAACAGTTTTACAAGCCATAAAGGCTCCTGGGTAAAGGAAAAAGGTGCTGAAACAACCAGGGCTGTAATTACCGAATAAAGTGAACACATAAGAAACATCCTGATTTTTCTGAGCCTTATCAGTTCAAAAAGCAGTACGGGGACAAAGAAAATACCCTGCGGTTTCATAAGAACCGATAGTGTAAATAGAACTGCAGAGTGGGTAAGTTTTCCCCTGGTTAACAAGATCAGTGCAGCTACAACAAGCATAGTAAAAAAAGAATCCACCTGTCCCCAGATTGTTGAATCTATAAGGACTACAGGGCTGAATACATATGCTGCAGTTACAAAAAAACGCATGTTTGACGGAAGATGATCCTTGCTGATATTATAAAGCATATATGCGGTTACCACATCTGCAATAATCGAAGGAAGTTTCACCAGCAGGGTAAAATCAGCGTAAAACATTTGAATGCCGGCGAGTTTTCCCAAAATAAAAAGGACATAAATATACACCGGAGGATAATCACAAAAGAGCCCGGAATTATAGAAACCTGGGAGGTCTTTTGCGGCTGTCAGGCTCCATGCTTTAAAACAGTTGATGTCGACAGAAAAACCTTCGATCCAGGGTGCTGTAAAAATCCTGAACAAAAGACCGGTAATGAGTATACCGAAAATAATATGCTTTTCATCGGAAGCTTTAATATTGTCGGAGCTGATTTTTATAAGAAGGTACAATATACTCAGAAAAGCTGAAAATACAACAAGGTATACCAGTATGAAAGTGTTGTAATTTTCAGCAATATTCACGGAAGAACCTATAGCAGTTAAGAAAGCATTTGTTTTCATATTTAGCCCCTGTTTTTATAAGAACTTATATGTAAATAATTTTTTTATAGATGATAAAATTCCAGGGTGTTATCACTGCAATTACTATAACCTTGGAAATCAGGTAAACAACACCGAAAACATCTGTTATTATATACAGCAGCATATTTGATATGCACAGGTTAATGACAAACAGCACACCGTAACTGAGCAGCTGTTTGGGAAAGCTGTATCTGGACTGGAAGGACCAGTATCTGTTCAGAAGAAAATTAAACCAGAAGGATACCAGAAATGCTATGGAATTGGAGGCGATGTACCACAAACCGGCATATTCGGTTAAAACGTAAAGGAGGAGGTATTCCAGTCCAAAGGACGAAAAACCGGTAACAAGATATCTACCAAACTGTGACAGGGCAGAAGCCGTAAAAAAATCCGATATGAACTTTTTGAACAGCGAACCGGAAACCTGCGAGTTTTTGAACATATTACCCTTTCACCGGCGGTAGTCATTATTAATATCAAAGGACAAAGTCTTTAAGAGGGGTATATCGATATACTCCTCTTTATTGTTAATGCCATTTCACATAATTTATTTCTAGAAATAAATTATGCTTTCGGCAGGTTTTATAGGTTGTGCTTTTTAACATTTAAAAGACTAGAAATTTGTTATGTTAAAAAGCACTAATTTGCGTCGATTCAGAGCGGGCGGACAGGGTCGTCCGCCCCTACATTTGGTCTGCAACATGTGAAGACAAAAGTTTGCGAGGCTCGATGCCGAGCAAATTTTAATCAGGTCATTTTATCAGCGGGATAATATGATTCTCAATATCTTTTTCAACCTTTGGAGTCTGTACGCCGTCAAAGAGGTACCAGGTTTCGGTATGCTCTATTGTACTGCCGGGCTCCAGCAATACAAACGGACTGAGGCTTTCCATCTCGGTCATGAAATTACAGGTATAAGTTTCATAAGATGAAGCATAGTCGGGATATACAGCATCTTCAAAATGCTGGAATTGCTTGACGAAGAGATGGCCGTTATTTACATAAGCAGCCCATCCATCTTCGTTGGATAACCCTAATTTAAATGGAGTGGAAGCATTTATGTCGTGTTGAAGCATTATGTATTTTTCGCCCCAGTATACCCTGGGATCATTCAGCTTCGCATATGGCCAGAGGGACATCATACGGTTTGGAAGCAGACCTGTATCCCTAGTGACCTGTGGTATTACTTCCTTCCCACCCGGGGCCATAACCGTAAGTGCCCATACAGCAAGCTCAACCGCCCACGCGCCCATGTTGGTCAACCTGTGTATCAGTTTGACTTTTGCCTCACCATCTGACACTACGACTTCAATTTCCTTTTTGATCTGAGTCCAGGGTTCGGTAGGCTGACTCAGCACAATTCCATTCTTCTTTTTCCTCCACTCTATTTTGGAGTTGTCCAGTTCATATGAACGTTTGCTGTCTTCAGGACTGTGCCACAATCTATGGCCTCCGTAAATATTCCAACTGTTTCCACCGGTTGTGCCGATTTGCTCGGAAACTTCGCAGAACTCGTTTTCCTTGCCCTGGAAACCGAAACGTATTATTCTGGGGCCGACGTCTGTGGTGGCAATCAAATCAATCAGTCCGTTGGATACTTCTATACAATTCTTCCAACCCTTGTATTCCTTTTTTGCAATACTTATATTTCCCATGAAAAGCCCTCCTGTTCGTATATGCCTGGATATTCTACCAGATAATTATATTACACGGGATTATGCATAGCAATACATATTTAATATCCCACTTATATACAAAAATGTTGGGCAACTTGTATTGTTATGCAGTAATTGTATGTTATAATATTACTACCGAACTTTCCAAAAAGTATTGTTTTATTGAATAAGCCCATATATGATGCTCTGTTCGTAAATATGATACTATAGCCGAAAACAAGGTAAAATTGATTATTATGCAGGATTAATTCCGGGAGGTTGCAAAATGAAGTTTACAAAAATGCAGGGTTTGGGAAATGATTATATATATGTGGATTGTCTGAACGGGGAAATAAATAATCCCAATGAGGTTGCCAGAATCGTCAGCGACAGACACTTTGGCATCGGCTCGGATGGACTTGTCCTGATACTGCCGTCAAAAACAGCGGATTTCAGGATGAGAATGTTCAATTCCGATGGCTCTGAAGCTGAAATGTGCGGCAATGCCATAAGATGTGTAGGAAAATATGTGTATGACAACAGGTTGACTGAGAAAAACATAGTGACAATAGAGACACTTGCAGGAATCAAGATACTGGAAATGACTATTGAGAATAACAGGGTCGCTCTGGTAAGGGTCGATATGGGAGAGCCGATTCTGGAGCCTGGAAATATTCCGGTGGCTAGCAGCAAGGAAAGATTCATATCTGAACCTGTCACAATTGATGGAAAGATATACGATGTTACCTGTGTATCGATGGGAAATCCTCATGCTGTTACTTATGTTGATGATGTTTCAGGGTTCCCCCTGGAATTGACAGGACCTAAAATGGAAAAACACAGCCTTTTTCCCAAAAAAATAAATTCCGAGTTTGTTCAAATAATAGACAGGACAGCTTTGAAAATGAGGGTTTGGGAAAGAGGAGCAGGAGAAACACTTGCATGTGGCACAGGCGCTTGCGCGGTGCTGGTGGCATCGGTATTGAACGGTTTTTCCGAGAGGAAGGCGGCAGTCAGGCTGCTTGGCGGGGATTTATTGATAGAGTGGAACGAAAAGGACAATCATGTATATATGACAGGTCCTGCAGTAAAGGTATTTGAGGGAGAAATCGAAGTATAAATTAAACATATGACCAGGAGGAGAAGATATAATGTCCAGAGTGAATGAAAATCATTTAAAACTGCCAGGAAATTACTTGTTTGCAGAAATTGGGAAGAGAGTTGCAAAGTTCAAGGAGGAAAACCCAGGTGCAAAAATCATCAGGCTGGGAATCGGTGATGTGACAAAGCCACTCCCGCAAGCTTCCATTGAGGCTATGCACAAGGCAGTTGATGAAATGGGTAAGGAAGAGACCTTCAAGGGGTATCCCGAATATGAAGGATATGACTTTTTAATTGAAAAGATCATTCAAGTAGATTATATGAGCCGGGGTGTAAAGGTTGAAAGAGATGAAGTGTTTGTGAGCGATGGTGCAAAAAGCGATACGGCGAATATCCAGGAGCTTTTTGATGTTGACAGCATTATAGCGGTTACAGATCCTGTATATCCTGTATATGTAGACAGCAATGTAATGGCAGGGCGCGCAGGTGTGCTGGGCGCTGACGGAAAATGGAGCAGGGTGGAATACCTTCCCTGTACTTCGGAAAACAGCTTTGTTCCGGAGCTCCCAAAACGCAAGGTGGATCTTATTTATCTCTGCTTCCCTAATAACCCCACGGGTATGACACTTAAAAAAGAACAGCTGAAAATGTGGGTAGACTATGCAAGGAATAACAAGGCCATAATATTATTTGATTCGGCATATGAAGCTTACATACAGGAAATCGATGTACCGCACAGCATATATGAAATTGAAGGAGCCAGAGAGGTTGCCATAGAATTCAGAAGCTTTTCAAAGACGGCTGGTTTCACAGGTACCAGGTGTGCATATACAGTAATACCCAAGGAGGTCATGGCCTATACTGCAGCCGGAGAAGCCCTGCCTCTAAACAGGCTGTGGTATAGAAGGCAAGCTACAAAATTCAATGGAGTCTCTTATATTGTACAAAGGGGCGCAGAGGCTGTTTACTCGGAAGAAGGCCGCAAACAGGTAAAAGCTACCATAGAATATTACATGAATAATGCAAAGATTATACGGGAAGGTTTGAAAAGTATCGGCATAGAAGTATATGGTGGAATCAACGCTCCTTATATCTGGTTAAAAACACCGAAAGGAACGGATTCCTGGGCATTTTTCGACAAGCTGATAAATGAAGCGAATATAGTAGGAACACCAGGATCAGGTTTTGGCCCGAGCGGACAGGGATACTTCAGGCTTACTG
>Ga0129298_10000163_pt1 | contig 23327 bp, 25 predicted proteins | sample I19B2metaG_FD_94707 | JGI IMG/M metagenome (GOLD analysis project Ga0129298, IMG submission 94707) | Lake sediment bacterial and archeal communities from Gulf of Boni, Indonesia to study Microbial Dark Matter (Phase II) - ​I19B2 metaG | ecosystem: Environmental > Aquatic > Freshwater > Lake >... | reverse complement strand
ATGCATTGCTGCATCATTCGATGCTTTCGCCTTTAATAATCTTCAAAGGATTCGTTATGAATAGTCTCTGTGCCTCATGTTCATCAAATTCCCTTGCAATCTTCATGTACGCGTCAGAAAGTATTGGGGGCCTGTTTTTCTCGTTATGGGCATCGGTTGCAACTACATGGACATAGTTCTTCCTAATCATTTTGAGTGTAGCTTTCTGTATGTCACTTCCCAGATGATTCGTGATACTCATTGCTGTGACCTGAAAATAACCACCCTGCATGATAAGCTTTTCCATAATCGATATATTATTGAGTATTGCTACGTTTCTTTCTGGATGAGTAAATATGGGGGTTATTTTGTTTATGACAAGGCTTTTTACGATATTCTCTAACACAGAAATTGGAGGTATGGCATAAGTAGGTAATTCGAGCAGAAGATATCTTTCATCATTAATTAAAGGTAGCTCGTTATTCATGATTCGGCTTGTCAAATCTCTACATATCCTGATTTCAGCGCCTGGATAAACAGGGAACCCGTTTGTCATTTTTTTCAGTTCTGAGACCGCTTGAATTATTGTTTCTCTGGTATTGTTGTAAACTCCGCTCATGATATGAGGGGTAGCAACGATACCTGAGATACCGTCCTCTTGAGCAATCTGAAGCATACACATGGATTCCTCTATGTGAGAGGCACCTTCATCAAATCCGGGAAGGATATGACAGTGTATGTCGATAAATCCACTATTCATCGTATCTCATTTGCCGAAGTTTATACCGTTCATGCCGTGCACATTACTCACTAGTTGCATACTTCAACTCTCCCCCTTTGGAAAAGGGGGAGTACGGGGGATTTTAAGAAAAAGTGTTTTAATAATGTTTATAAAATCTCCCCTAACCCCTCTTTACCAAAGAGGGGTATTTTCGGGTCAATGACGTTCTATTGATGAGCTTGTTTTATGCAACATTTAGGATTAATCAGATTTATCAGTCTATATTCTATGAATAATGAAGACAGCTATAGTGAACATTGCGAGAAAAACAATAGTTACTAATATGAACTTTGGCAGATGTTTTACATATTTATTATGAAATATCTGGGAAGAAGTTCTCCTCATATCTGTCTTAATCGGGATATAACCCCACTGTTCTCTAATATCTTTCCCAAGAAGATGTGCATTTGTCCCTTGTAGTTCACTAATCTCTCTGTATGCTTGATTGATTTTCTTCGCCATTTCCTCATATCCCTTTTGATTGAACGATCTATCAGGGTGGTAAATCATAAGAAGTCGTTTCCATCTTTTTTTAATCTCACTATCTAATGCATCATTTGATAAACCAAGAGAAAGAAATGGATTATTCTCCTTGTTGAACAGGAAAAGGTTGACTATTTTAAAAGCAGAGCTTCGTATTTTTTCTGGAGGCAATTGTGCAAACTCCGAAATTTCCTTTGCAACCTCAGGGGTTTCAATAAGATCAAGGAGAACTTCATAACACCGCATGCCTCTTTTGTAAATTTCATCTACAGGAAAGCCTTTCGTAAATTTATCAATGAGGCCTGCTGCTGAGAATATTTCTAACTTTCTGTCTTCGTCCTTGAAAACTCTATACATCTATCCATGCTCTACCAAAAGAATCTTTCTTTTCAGGGAACTATTGATACCTGCATAACAAGTCCCCCCAATTGGTCATTGACCCGAAAATACCCCTCTTTGGAAAAGAAGGGAAGGGGGGATTACTTATTTTCATACGCCCTTGTGAGCATATAGATCATGATAATTCCCCCGAAAGCATTCGGGGAATCCAGAAACAGAGCATGAGAAAATGTTGAAAATATCGACAGATATAGGACATTAGTTTTACATGAATCAATAATAAAAGAAAGGAATTACTGTTCCTGATCCTTGAAATATGAAGAATAATAGGAAGAATAATAATAATTATAAGAACCATACTTAAGGTCTTGCTTTTTAACTCCGTTTAATACGACTCCAAGGATTTTAGCATTAATGCTTCTGAATACCTTTTTTATCTCTATTAATTCATTCTTCGTTGTTTCACCAGCTTTTACAACTAAAACTGTTCCTTTAACAAGCTTGCTGAGATAGATAGCATCAGGTAGCCCCATTACAGGAGCGGAGTCTAAGATAACAAATTCAAAGGCTGATTCTAAAGCATAAATTAAATCTTGCATTCTTGTTGATCCTATGAGTTCAGATGGATTCGGGGGGATAGGCCCTGACGTTATAATACTGAGACCTTTTACAGAAGTTGATTTTATCAGTTCACCATTGGTACCATCAAAATCAATATTGCCCGAAAGGAAAGTCGAAAGACCAATCGAATTCTTTAATTTAAATGCATGGTGAAGCTTTGGCCGCCTTAAATCGGCATCGATGATTATCCCACTTCCTAATGACTCCAGAAGTGCCTTGGCAATATTTACGCAGATTGTGCTTTTACCAATTTTTTCTCCCGGACCTGTGACAAGTATTGTTTTCGGAGGTTTCGATGCGGACGATAATAATATAAATGCACTAATAGATCGAAAAGCCTCTGCAACAGGAGTTACTTTCTCTGGATATACAATCGTTGGCAACTTTGAAGAATCGGATTCTTTTTGTAACAGAGTCGTTTCAGGTGCGGGAAGATTAACCCTCCTCTTAACATCGTTAAAATCTGGAATCATCCCGAGCGTTGGAAGACTCACCCCCTTTTCGATATCTTCAGTGTCTTTCACACTATTGTCAAAATATTCAACTAAAAAGGCCAACCCAATGCCCCCTATGAGCCCGAAAACAATTGACAAAAGAAGATTAACGGGTACATCAGGTTTATAAGGTGTTTTTGGAAATATAGCCCTATCAAGAACCTGAATATTTGTTGCACTGCTATTAGCAGAGACACCTACCTCATTAAACTTTTTTAGTAAACTATTATATAATTCTTTGTTAGCATCGACTTCTCTTTTGAGCACCTCAAATTGAGCGGCCGTGTCCTGAAAGGAAAGGACATTCCTTTTTTGTGCATTAAATGCTCTTGTAAGATTTTCTTCTTTCTTGAGAGAAGCATTATAATCAGACTCTAAAGAAGCAACAATTTTAGACGACTCCTTTTCAATTCTGTTTTGAATTGTATCTATCTGGCTTTTTAAACTTTTCATTTTTGGATAGTCAGGTGTATATATTTTTGAAAGATTAAAATATTCTGCCTCTAAAGTGGCCATCTCTCTTTTGAGCCCCAGTATTAAAGAATTATTTAAAATAGCAGGGTTATTTGCTCCTGATACCTTTACTTCTCTGTATAAAGCCTCCTTTTGCATCCTTTCAGTTGTGATACTGTTCAAAGCAGCAGAGATGTCAGAAAGTTTTTGCGTGAGTAAACTTACGTTATCTTTATCCAGGATTATCTCTTTTTGTGAAGCATATTTATTCAGTTTTTGTTCAGAGTCCTCCATCTTTTTCTTCACAATTTCAATCTGCTTTTCAAGGAAATCCCTTGCATCCTTGCTCGCACCGACTCTGCTTTCTAAATCAAAAGCAATGAATGTTTGAGCAATTGCATTGGTAACGTTCATGGATATTTCAGGGTTATGAGATATAAAACTCACCCGAACAAGCTGGGAGTTCTTGACAGGAGTAATTTCAAGTCTTCCGATCAGGGCATTAATGACACTGTTTGGTATTTCATATTTCACAGGACTGTTTGGCAATTCATCTTTCTTGGGTATATTAGAATTAACAGGTTTTTTCTTTGCAGGATTCTCAGGAGCAATAAAAGAGTATAACTTTACTATGATACCTATTGTGTTGTCAAATATGAATCCTTTCACTTTATCAAGTATGCTTTCAATGGGCATAAAATCATTATTCTTATCCAGATTTAGGTTTCTAATCACACTTTCTGCAAGACTTCTGCTTTTAAATATCTCGTATTGAGTCTGATAATAGTCAGCACCTGATGTCATAAACTGGCCCGAAAAGGGAAGGACATTTGGAGTATCTTTATCAATTTTTACAACAGCAGTAGATTTATATAAAGGCGTCATCATAAAAGTTAAAATTAAAGTGGTAACAACAACAGAGATTAAAAAGGCCAGAACAATTTTCTTTCTTTTAAAGATAACATTTAAATAATCTCTTAAATGGACCTCTTCTTCAGCTTTATCACTGAGATATTCTTTCAGATATTCTAGATGCGTAGAAAGAGGTAAATCCCTTTGCTCATATTTTTTTATTTCATATTGATGTCTTATGTCATCATCTTGATGTTTTCTCATTTAACACCTCTCTAAACCCACTTTAAACACTCTTTTAAGATAGAAATAGAAACCCATAAAGCTAATAGGGGCGTGCTCCTAAACTAAAGATACCAAAATTGAGAGTGGCTGCAATCCCTTTTATGAAGCTTTTAATGCCGCTTCTGGAAATAATTATAATGTCTTTATCTTTAATTTCAACATCAGGACTCTTCCCGCCTAATATAGAATCGTAATCTATTGCAATCACTTCTCTTTCTGGTTTTCCATTATCCCTATAGATTTTCATATCAGAACGTAATGCCTCATAATTTAGTCCCTTTGCCATGCTTATAGCCTGCGTAAATGTTAATTTACTTTTTAACTGGTATGAACCAGGACTCTGGACAGCTCCGTCCACAAAAAATATTCCAGCCTGTGGAACATGTAATACATCCCCAGAATATAGTGGTATATTTAAATCAAAATTTCCTTTTATTAATAGTTGACTCAGATCTACAACCGTTTTTTCGACATGTTGGTTGTCTTGATGATTATTCCCAGAAGTCCTTTGTAAGATACATATATCTCCTGCATCTTGATTTAAACCTCCGGCCATTGAAAGCAAATCAAGAAGAGATCTCTGTCCCGTAACATAGTAGACACCAGGATTTTTCACTGAACCTAACACTGCGATCTGCTGGCTTCTATACTCTTTTATAAATACGCTGACCACAGGCTCTGTCAAATACTTTTCTAATTTTTTGCAGATAAGGGATTCAACTTCATAAACAGTAAGTCCAGCAGCCTCGATCTTGTCAATTAAAGAAAGCTTTATAAAGCCTGAAGCACTAACACGCGCTACTGTGTCTAACTCACTTGCCTGAAAAACTTTAATTTCAAGCAAGTCCTCGGGTCCTATCTTGTAATCAGCAGTAGAAAATGTCTTTTTTTGAAGTTCAATACTTTTTTGAGTAAGTTCCATATTTAATTTTTCAGCTTTTGTTCCAGATGAGGTCTGTTGTATTAGCGTTGATCCTGGTCGAACAGCATTGCCTGTGCCTGCGCAAGAGGTCAGCAATAGTAGAAGAAAGACCATTGTTATAATAATACCTTTGAAAAGTTCATCCTGTATTGTCTTGTGCGTTATCATCTCATCTTTCCCCTTCCAGTAGCTAATGCGCTGCTACTTTTTATAATACATCTCAATGTTATGTAATGAAAGTCATAGTATTCTAAAAATCTGTTGTCGCAATTACAGGAGAAAACCTTCATCCTTTTGTCAGAAAATCTCCTTGAGATTCAGTTTCCTCATTTAAAAACCGTTCTAAAGCCTTCAGTGCTATGCAAACGGAGTATTCTGACCAACAACTCTCCTTCCGGCAGTAACTCCTCTGCGCTTCTTCTCCATCTCTGATCTCATGAAATTTGCACTGAAAACAAGGCTTAATAAGCATGGTTACTATCTATATTTTACCAATCCTCCGCTGTTGTTTTTGCCATATGCGTTATTCCATATATAAAACTGTCTTATCCTTACCTTCCTTCTTCCCTTTATAGAGCGCCCTGTCTGCATTCCTTACCAGATTCTTCATGCCCCTTCCATCAGATGGGAAAGTCGCTACTCCTGCAGTGATGGTAATATGCTCTTTTGGAAAAGTCCTCCATGTGTGGGGCAATTGTTCTTTGACAGATTTCCTTATACGTTCAGCAACAAAGAATGCCTCATCTTTCTCTGTTTGTGGCATGATAATCGCAAATTCTTCCCCCCCAAATCGTGCTATGATGTCAATAACACGTGTGCTCTCCTTTGCAATATTTGCAATATTCTTCAATACCTCATCTCCTGCAAGATGGCCTTCTGTATCATTGAAGAGTTTGAAATCATCTATATCAAGCATGGCAACGGAAAAAGAGAGATTGTGGCGCTCTGAACGCTGGAGCTCTTCAAAAAACCTCTCCTCAAAATAGCGCTTGTTAAAAAGACCTGTCAAAGAGTCTGTGATGGATAGCTCCTTTAAGTGAGCTACAAGACTGTAGTACATTGACCTTTCGAGTGCAATAGATGCATATGATGCAAAAGAACGGAGTAAAGCCATGTCCTCTTGTGAAAATACCTCTCCTCTTACCTTATCAGAGATATTGAGAACACCTATGGTTCTCTCTCCAATCTTCAAAGGAATGCTTATGAAAGAGCCTGTCTTGTAACTTGGTTTCCTTGGAAGAAGAACTCTCTCGTCCCTTTCGATGTCATATGCCATGAGTGGAACACCTTCACCAAATACCTTTCCCGCAACTCCTTCCCCTATCTTGATCCTTATCTCCTTGAAAAGCTTTTTGTTGATCCCCTTCGCAGCTTTTATGGTAAGATAGGACTTGCCATTTTCGATCAACATTAAAGAGCCCCTCTCCGCATCTGCTAGATGTACTGACATATTCACTATAGTCTCATAAAGCACCTCTGGTTCTTTTACCTCATTAAGACGTGTAGTGACCATATCCAATATATCTATATGCTTCTTGCGTTTGTCATAACTATCATAGAGTTCTATGAGTCTCAAGATGAAAGCTACAACCTTACACAACTCTAAGATGATATCTGCATCCTCCTGAGAGATATGGGAGTTAAAAATGCCCAAGACTCTGACTACCTTATCTTTTGCCATAATAGGAAATGCATGGATAGATGTAACCTCATCAGGTAAACCCAATCGCAATATCTCCATCACGTCCTCAGAGTATATCGGTCTTTGCTTTTCAGCAGTCTCGGATAGAATGCCTGCTCTCTTTAATTTCAGTGATTGCAGAGGCCCTCTCAGCCGACCCACAGCCCTTTGTGGACTGAATGTGTCATCATCTTTGACCATGATTGAGACACTATCGGCATTGAAAAGGAAAAGGAGGATATCAGCTAAAATGTTATATACCTCATCCACCTGCATATCGAACTCTATATCTGAGATGAGGCTCAGGATAGTCTTTGTTAATCTATATCTCTTCTCACTGAGGCTGCCTTCATAGCTATACCTGAGAAGGAGATTAAGCATAGATTGGATATGCCGAGCAATCTCATAAAGGGTTATATAATCTTTGACAATAATCTCATGAGACCAAGATTCAAGTTGTTCTGGTGGCAGGCCATAAGACTGACCATCTCTTAGATAAAAATCCTCAAATTCCTTTAAGGAAAGGTATATACCACTGCCTGTTACAACAAAGATGACGTTATTAATGCGTACAGGCACAAAGAAATAGTGCTGCCCTGCAGGGCCCTTGAGGATAGAGACATCCCTTTTATGGATTGCCTTCTCTATGCAATCCTTGAGAAAATCATTATATTCATCTCTACCTTTTGGAGACGCCTTAAATGCTGACAGGAATTTATCTTCAACGACCGGGGGCACGATGATATTCCCTTTCTCGCCATAGAGTGAAAGGGAAAGGCCTACGAGCTTTGACAGATGGGCCAGGACAGAAGATATATTATTGATATCAATAATCTCGAGCACTTGTTTTATCTCACTCATTATTTTAGAGTTTTATATCGAAAGATTCTATTGAGTTTCTTATTATCATTAGGACTAAAATTTCTACAAAATATTAAGACCGTTTGTGTCAGACATGTCACAACTCACTATCTGTTTGACTAAGGATCTGAACTCTTGATAATCGAGAGGCTTTACCATGCAGTATGAATTGTTGAAACCCTCCAGGAGATTGATAAAAGCTCGGTTAATATGGTCAGTCAATATGATGGTGGGGAGATTCGTTTTCTTTATATTCTCGAACAAAAAATAACCAAAGGGATAGCTTGTTATTATCAGCCCAAATTCCTTATTGTAAAACCCCGGTAACTTGCCTTCATGGTCTCCGAATATCTCTGTCTTGAATCCTTCATGTTCAAGAATAGCTGAACAGATGCGCGAGAATCTGTTTTCATCAATTATTAATATCTTTTTCATAAGAGGCCTCGCTACATAAGAGTATTGGGAGAAACGCTTTGAAAATGATTAACATGTTTATACATTGATAACTTCACTCACACTTTTTATACTACCTTTCCAAAGGTAGAGGGAAATTGGTTCAACAAGCAATGCTCCGCCTTCTCAGTTACATTTGTAACCGAGAAGGTAATGTAGGTCATCGCGAATCGCATTTTAAAAAAGGAATAGCGTATAGGAAAATAGTGCTTCTATAGATGACAGAAACTAATTATCAGCACAAACGCTGATTGCTATACGCCTCCTTTATCTGTTAAGCGCTAAACACTATCTCATCTTTAAATACTTTCAATATCATCCGCGTAAATCTTCACACCCACACTTCTGCCGAGAAGCTTTATATTAACCAGAAATACATATTGGTCTTCTTTCTTCTGCAGAATCCCTTCTGCACCTTGAAAAAGTCCTCTCCTCACTCTCACCCATGTTCCTTCCTTGAGATCAGGATAGATATCAAGTTCTTTCCCGCTGTCGATCAAAAGTCTCAAGGAATTTATCTCTTCAGGGGGTACCGGCGCTGGGTGACCTAATTCAACAGAAATAAGGGTTACAGCTCCTCTTGTCTTGAGCACATCCAAAAACCCTTCTGGATTCGGGTAGATGTGGACAAAGAGGTAGCCAGGGAAAAGTGGGAAGTTCACGAGTTTTTTTCTGTCTTTCCACTGTCTCCACTTCTTTACAGCAGGCAGAAAAGTCTCAATCCCTTTCTTCCGCAATTCACTATCAGTAAAAAACTCATGCCTTGCTTTAACATATAAAGCAAACCATTCCATTAGCTACCTATAACAGCAATGATTATACCAACCTTAAAGACACTGCTTTAGATTAAGTGTACATATTCTACCTGAGGAGGAAACCAATAGTATGTAGGACATTGACTTAGGCGTCTGTCAGTTTTTGTCTTACAAGATTATTAAAAAGCCCATAAATATTCTTTAAAAATAAATATTATTCTTTTAAAAATTTTTTATACAATACCGCGAAGAAAAGTAATTCAGTATTTTCTAAAAATATTTTGGAAAAATAAATTATTATGAAGAATTTTGGTGGGAATATATGTATCTTATGGAAACAACTGTTTTTGGAATATTGTATCTAATGGAGACAATTTAAAGGAGCTGAAATTCCCTGAGTCTTTTATAAAATGCCTTTCTTGATATTCCGAGCGCCTTGGCAGCCTTCGACTTATTTCCTTTACACTCTCGAAGTGATTCCTTTATCGCCTGGGCTTCCAAATCCTTTAAGGTTTTCTTCGAAAGGGTCTCATTTTGTTCTTGATGAGATAAAAACTCCTCAGGCAATTCTTTTATGGTAATCATGCGCCCCTTAGCCAGAACAATTGCCCTCTCAATAACATTTTTGAGCTGTCTTATATTTCCAGGCCAATGGTAGCTCTGTAATATCTTCATTACCTCATCTGATACCGTAAGCGCTTTCTTTTCCCTTATACAGAATTCCTTAACAAATTCTGCTACAAGAAGAGGAACGTCAGGGGATCTTTCTCTCAGAGGTGGCAAATTTAACTGTATAACGTTTATCCTGTAAAAGAGATCTTCTCTGAAATTATTAGACTCAACCACCTTTTTGAGATCACGGTTGGTGGATGATATAAGCCGAAAACTTACCTTTATCTTTTTGTTACTCCCAAGTCGCTCGATCTCATTTTCCTGAAGAACACGCAGCAATTTCGCCTGAAGCCCGATTTCAAGCTCGCCTATCTCATCAAAGAAAAGTGTACCGCCAGAGGCTTCTTCAATCTTCCCGATCCTTCTTGCTACAGCACCAGTAAATGCCCCCTTTTCAAAACCAAAAAGTTCTGACTCCAAGAGTTCTCTCGGGATAGCAGCGCAGTTCACGGCAATAAAAGGTTTGTCTCTTTTTGCACTGCTATAATGGAGGGCCTTCGCAATTAATTCTTTTCCCGTGCCTGTTTCACCATAAATAAGGACACTACTTGCTGAATCCTTTACCGCCTCAATAGCGTCAAATATTTTGAGCATTTGGGGAGTATTGCCGATAATACGGATATGGTTTTCTTCGCCCGCGAGTCTCTGCTTCAGGATCTCAAGCTCCTTTTTTAAAGAGCGTTGCTGTAATGCCTTCGCAATAATGCTCCTGAGTTGTAAATAGTCGGGGGGTTTAATGAAATAATAAAAGGCGCCACGCGTCATTGCATTTACAGCAGATTCAACTGTTCCATAGGCTGTAAGAAAGATAACAGGGATATCAGGATAATTTTCTATAACATATTCGAATAATTGCATCCCATCCTTTCCTGGCATTTTGAGATCCGTGACAACAACATCGATATCCTTCTTAGAGATTATTTTGATCGCTTTTTCCCCATTTGAAGACTCAACGACATTATAACCTGCATCTGAAAGTATCGCAGATAAGACCTTCGTAGCATTTGGCTCATCATCAACGACTAAAACTTTTCCGTTGTTATTCGTATCAACCATTTTTATTTATGGGAACATACAGCTTTGCCGTTGTGCCCAAGCCTCTTTGACTTCTTATCTCAAGATGCCCCCCACAGGATCGGAGGATTTCCCGGGTAATAAATAACCCTAAACCTTTTCCTTTGCCGTTAGAGGATACAATCATATCATCACTCCTGCCTCCAGCTATTCCATGTCCAGTATCTGAAACCTCAATTGTTGCAAATTCGATACCAGAACGAAATTCAGACTGGGTCTTTACCATAAGTTTCCCGCCCGAGGGCATAGCCTCTATGGCATTGTTGAGAACATTCAGAATTGCATGTTCGAGGTGGAAAGAATTTATCGTCACGGGATAGGTGTTACCATATTCAAAAACGGTCTCAATGTTGTTAGATTGTGCTTGCAGGGATGTTAAAATCTCGATCCTTTTCAGGAGTAAATTTATGTCTGTTTCAGATAAACCTTTCTCTGAAATAGAAGTACTGAGAAATTTAGCGATGAAGTTATCGAGCCGTGAAATCTCTTCCTCTATTATCCTTGTAAACTCAATGAGTTTCTTCTCACTGGCATATTTTTCTCTGAGATACACCACAGCTCCCTTTATTGCATTGAGGGGATTTCTCACACCGTGGGCAAAGGTTGCCGCAATCTTGCCAATATCGAGCAATCTCTGTGATTGTTTCATTCTCTTCCAAACTGTACAGCTTGGGTAGGCACTAATGACGATATTGGCTCCGCTGATTTTGCCCTTAGTATCTTTCAGAGGGGTAACGCGGATAGTCCCTTTCACTTCTCCGCATAGGCAGGTAACATGATACTCGTTCAGTATAACTGGTTTGCCATGCTTTAATGCCTGTATAATTGCATCTTTATTGCCTTTATGTATCCTTGGTATGATCTCATAATAGGGGGCCCCTTGAACCTCGGTAAGGGATTTCCCATAAATTGCTTCTAACTCCCCATTCCACGAGTTAATTCTGAGCTCTTTATCTACACTGAAGGAAAAGCGAACTCTATTCGAATTCTGCGAAGACATATTAGTTTCTCTTTGAAAAGGCAGCGTTTTTATATTTTTTACAATATATAATAAATATTACTAATAAGTCAACTAAACTTGTTAAGAACAGCGGGCATTGATTAGTTATCTTGGTTAATTTAGCACATTGGAACGATTTTTGCAATAACATATGTGTAGCTTTGGTGAAATACCATGGGAGAAAAGGCAAATCTGATAACAGAGTCTTGGGACAGGAGCAGTTCGGAGGAAAGAGAGGAGTTCCTGAGGGAAATACACAAACGGTATGGGTTTGAAAGAATCTGTTTGGCCTTATCCGTCGTAACAAACTGTGAACTAAGGGACAGGTCCTGGTGTAGGGAAACCGAGCGAGGGTATTGATTGCTGTCATAAAGTGCTCGGTTTCTGATATAACCACTTTGTTCCTCCTTCAAACTCATGTTCTGGCTTCTTTAAACCATCAAAGAGGGTCTCGCCATATTCAAAACAATGTTAATTTTCGGGAAAGGGTTTGTCAATCGAGAAAAGGTTTGAATTTTTTAAAACTAAAGTTTTAAATTTCTTTGGAGGAAGGATTAGTCAATCGAGAAACGGGTTCAGTCTTTTTCAATACAGACTAATTTAACCTCTGAAGGCCAGCCAGGGCTCCACCAGAAAGCATTTTTACCCACATAATCTTTGCCATTAGGGAGAGGTCTCCGATAGTGAGATTTACAACATCTCCTATTGTTATAGGCAGTTCACCAGGTATCTTTATGCCCACTCCCTTTTCAGAGAGGTCAAAGGTACGTGCTTCAAAATCCCGATCTTGATAAGAAAAGACAAGGGGAATTACCTTTTCTGTTCGGGATTCCTGCCTCCTATCGGGGCCGTATTTTCCGCTGAAGATAAATCCACAGTAGTTACATGAGTAAAAAGACTCTACATTAGCAGTATATGAAATCTTGTGGCACTTCGGACAGGGAATCCTTAACATTATGTACCTCCTTTCTCGCTGATCGGGTTTAGTATTGTACCTTTAATCCTTTTAAACCCTCGAATGACTCCAATCGGGCCACAGTTTATAGACATAGATAGCAAGCTGAAGTCTATCTGAGACACCAACCTTTTTATAAATTCGATTGCAATGAGACTTCACTGTCTGCTCGCTGACATGAAGCTTCTGCGCAATTTCCTTGTTCCTGTATCCCTGGCAAATGAGGGAGACGATCTCCTTTTCAGCTTCCGTAAGCTTAACCTCTCTCTTTGAAAAGCTCTCGTAAGAAAGAATGTTCCTCATTGTTTTGCGGTCTAACCACAACTCACCTGAAGAAATTGCCTTTGTTGCTTTCCTGAGAAGATATGAATCAGCACCCGGGGGAAGAATTCCAGCCACTCCCTTCGAGACTAAGTCCGCTATCCTCCTATCCGATACAGAGTAAAGCGTCTTGTTGCCTATAATAAGGATTTTTACTTGGGTGTCATTCGCAAAATCCTCAGGAAGGTCACGAAAAATATTAAAGTCAAGAAGGGCAACGTCAGGTTTGATCTTTATGATCTCTCTAAAGTCTGTTCCTTCATTGAATATTCCGACAACATCTATCTCCCTCTCATCTTCGAGAAGCCTCTTAAGCCCTTCTCCAAAAAGGTAGCTATAACATCCTATGGCAACTTTTATTGGCATACGTCTCCAAGACTTAAAAATTCTGCGAATGTATTTAAACCAATATTGGGGTCTTTGTCAAGAAATTGCATATACAATTCTCCCTCAAGTAGGGAAGGAAAAGTTTATATTTATTACAGCCAAGATTTCCGGCAATGTCAATCGAGAAGAAGTTTGAAATTTTTTAAAACCAAAGTTGTAATTTCATTATATTTCCAACTCTGTGTGACAACGTTGCCATCAAATGTCACATGAAGAACTTAATCTCTGAGCATAGAATTCCGAACTTCAAGTGCAGATCCAGAACCTCTCCACCCCTTAAGAGGATCAGGACAAAGGAGAAACTTCAGTGGGTCACAGTCCCATTTTCCTCAATGCCTCATCAGCGGAATCTTTTGAAGAGGTCACCTCTTCAGGGAGATAGAGCATCACCCCACCTTTAACCGGCCTTATCACAATCTTTCCTTCCTGAGCTAATTTGTTTGTAACCTCGACGGGATTTTCACCATTAAAATATTTCTTGAAGGCACTATTAAAACCAGAATATACAGTATGAATTCCCTTGTATCCCTCCTTCCTTAAACTTACAATCGCCCTCCTTATAAACTCTTCATAACTCAACTTCTCTGACATAGTCTGCCCCCCTTTCTTTCTTCTCCAGGCAAATTTGCGCAGGTTCTATCCCTAAAGACTTCAGCCATTCTATAATTACCTTTTTCATAGCCTTTGCATTATAGCCATGCCATCTCTTCCTCTCCTTCGGATAATTGATGAGGACATTCTTGAATCTCTTGAAAGCACCTTTTCCGTGAAGGGCATGAATAAGTTCTCCTTTGATGACAGGATCTTTAACGGTCTCGAGAAATTCTGTCATGACATGATGTGCCTCGGAGGAATATCTCTCTGGAATATGGACATATCTGCCATTTTCATTGAGGAGGACCTCAAGCACCAGCTCTACTTCATCTTCCATCCAACAAGGCAGGTTTGGTTCTTCAGAAAATTCTATAGATTCCACATTGTCTTCTATTTCATCAAAATCACCTTCATACAGTCTTGCTCCAACCTCACTCAGGATATCTTCAGAAAGGGCTATAACCTCTCCGGTTTGAAGGTCAAGGAAGTAGTCAAAGGAATCCCTCACAACATCTTCCATTGCCTTCTGGATTTCATCAAAGTCTATCCTAAGTATTTTCACCACCGGGAATAATCTTCATTACATACTTTTTGATACCTCATGAGGGCAGGAAAAGTCGCTTCACATGCCTTTCTCCAGCCACATGTTTTGCAATAATCTTTTGACCATTCATGGATTATCTCCGGGATCTCATCTCTTATTTTCAGCCATTTTACCCTCTTCTGCGCGCTCAATCTTAGCAATTTTATTGCCCTTCTGTCCATCTCTCGTATCTCCCTCTCAGTATCTTTATCATAAAGACACCTTTTCCCTCTGAGATGGGGGCACTTCCTACAGATATCATCAGCACCTGAACAAATCTCTATCTCCTCCCCGGAATCAGCTCTTTCCAATATCTTCTTGAGGTTCGCAACAAATTCAAAATTATAACCCTCGCCGCTGAAGAAGTGTAGACATATGAGATGATGGCCTCTGAGTCTTAAGGGTGGCTCTAGGGGAATTTTCATACCTGCTCCCTTTTTAAGGATTGATTAAGGGATCTTTTAAACCTGCCTCTCTAAACCCTTCAGCCCTAATTACACAGCTATCACATAAACCACAGGGGATTAGTTTGGAGTTTTCTTCTTTGTACCTTTGAACTCCTGTGGTAGCAGGCTGTGGATCATAGCAGCTCCATGTCAGAGAGTAATCAAGCCCGAGTTCAACGCCCTTTTTTATTATCTCAGATTTCTTCATTGATACGAGAGGAGCCTTTATCATAAACCTTACACTGCCCTCGACAGATGCCTTTGTTGCAAGATTTGCCATATCCTCAAATGCCCAGAGGTACTCTGGCCTGCAGTCAGGATAACCGCTATAGTCTAAGGTATTTGCACCTATAAAGATATCCTCAGCCTCAAGAACCTCTGCCCAGCCAAGGGCAAAAGAGAGAAAGATCGTATTGCGGGCAGGGACGTAGGTAACCGGAATTAGTGGCGAGTCCTTCTTTTCACTCGGAACTCGTTTGGGCACTTCCACATCCGAAGTAAGGGCTGAACCTCCAATATCTCTGAGGTTAAAATGTATGATAAGGTGTTTTTTAACCCCAAAGGCTGAGGCGACCAGCCGTGCAGACTCGAGCTCCCTCTTATGCCGTTGATTATAATCAAAACTCAGGGCATATACTTCATATCCCTCAGATTTTACAACGGCAAGGGTCGTCGATGAATCAATTCCTCCACTCAGAAGAACCACAGCTTTTTTTCTCATTACCATAGTACCATTTAAAAAATATCATCCCGCGTTCCTTCTTTACCGTCCGCTCCCATACTCATGATGGTAAATGCATTCTCGCTGTGCTTATAAACATAGGGCATTTTCCAGGGATCTACTGTATTTGATACTACATCTAGTGTCTCAGGATATTCACCGTGTTCAAACTTATACGCTTCTATCTTAGATCTCAGGTTTTCAACTGTCTTTGATGCCCTGAATTTCTTGACCGTATCATCTCTGCTTAAAAAAACGAGGAAGAAAGAAAGCAGTACAGAGACTGCAATTGCTCCTCCTATGGCGACGGTGTAAAAGAAAGTATAAGGAATGATTGGTTTTTTGGCTTCTTTGAGAGGCGCCTCAACAACAGGGACAGCCTCTCTTGATTCTACAGCTCTTTTTTCCATAAGGGAGAAAAGGACCTTAGCAACTACAAACCCATCCTTCCCGCTGATATCTATTATTGTGCTGAGATCGTTTTCTCCATCCACCAGGGATAGTATCTCTTGCTCTTCCTCACTCAGGCCAGCAACCCCCTCCATCTTCTTCACCAAAATAGTATCGAGAGTTAATCTACCTTCGAGGAGAGACCATTCATCAAGTATCCTCAGCCCCTCCATAAGCAGGTATTGTGTATCGAGAGTTATTGGGACTTCCTCATCACCAACGGTATCGAGAGCTATCGCCTGGGGGGTAAATTCATAGGTTCCCTTCTCCCATCCAAATATCTGAAGGACTGTCTCAGTAATCTGACCGGTCAAAACATCCTTGATATGTTCTTTATCGACAACCCCTTTCTTCACAAGGATGCTTCCGAGTTTCTTGCCCGTTCTGCGTTGTTCTTCAAGAGCTATTTGCAGATCTTCATCCTTTAGGATGCCTCTTTTAAGAAGCACCTTACCGAGCCTGACATCCTCTTGCCTCCTTTTAGATATTGCTCCTACAATATTACCCTCCAGGAAAAAGAGCTTTACCCTGTCTCTCTCCCCCTCAAGGGTGAGTACACCGCTCTTTCTCTGGAAATGAATCAGTTGGAGGATATCAGCTAGGCCAAAGACCTCTAAAGAACCTTTTAAAGCCATCTTTTTGTTAGCCTCATCCTATTTACGATATGAGACACAAAATACACAATGGCCATAAGGAAAAGAGAGCTCCCGTTAAGCCAGACATGAGAGAAAGGAGGCATTCCTATTACGAATATCGAACTTATTACAAAGGTAAACAGAAGGAATAAAAATGGCCAGAGAAATAATAAACCTTTCAATACATCTCCTGCATATATTTGGGCAGAGCCTGGCAGTATGAAAGAAAGGACATTCATAATTCTCCTGCGCCTCATCTGGTATTCATAAACAGCCTGGAGCCTTGCAATCCTCTCTTTTGCGTCAAGCTCATGGAGCTTTATCAAGGATCTGTAGCACCGTAAACACATGTTGCCCCATAATACTCTTCTCTCACATTTTTTGCAGAGGATTGTACCGCACTTTTTACATCTGTATGCCCTTGGCTTAATACGCTTGCTTAATATATAAAAAAGGGTTCCGAAGAAAAAGGCTATAAAAGGCAGGAAGACTGGCGGTACTGTTGATAAGCCGAAAGTGGAGACTTTGGTTGTGCTCTCTCGAGAATATTTCCAGAGGGCAGAGATTGGAAGGACTTCGTCAATAACAAGCCTGTTTGGACTAGTGCTAAAAATTGCCTGGTACCTTGATACAGAATCAGAATCCATCCCTTGGGCAAAGAGAAAATACTCCTCCCCTTTAACCAAATCGAGAGTCCTTCTCAAAACCTGGCTCATATTGTAGCAGGCAGAAACAAGAGGCCTTATTTGTATTGATCTTCCATAGAGTTGTTCTGCCTTTTCCATATCATTTTTTGCAACATAACAATTTGCAAGATTATTGTAAATCACAGGGTCAGGCTTTCTCTCGATAAGTTTGTTGTATATTTGTATTGCCTCATCATAACGACCCTCACGCTTTAGGGCAAGGGCATACGAGTAAAGGGCAACATCATCTTCGGAGTCCTTCAGAATAGAAAGGGCATATCTGTTATCCCTTGACTCATTTACCTCGATAACAGCCTTAAGAACATCCGAAGAAGGGATACTGAAAACCATCGAAGAGGCTTTAAATATCCATGGTGAGATGAGGAGAAACAGAAGATAAAGATAAACAATAGCCCTGTCTATCCTTTTCAGATAAAGTCCGAGCATGATGAGGATACCCCCTATTAAGAGGAGAGGTCCTGTAAGAGCGGAAATAAGCATAAGGAGGAGAAGTATCCTGTTCTTTTGCTCAATCATATCATGGACGAGAAGAGGCAAATCTCCGGTAAGCCTCACCGTAATGATAATTATCATGGAAACGACAAAAGAGATGATGAAACCCATAAACAGGGAACCTACCAACGTAAATGACCACCAGAAGTTCCTTTCATATGCTTCTATCCCTTTTAGCATATAACCATAGGCTTTATACATTTTTCCAGTGGAGAAGGAAAAACTGGCTTTTGATAATGCAAAATACACAGCCGGCAGCTCAGGAGAATATCGTAATGCATCCTCAAGTGTCTTCTCCGCTTCAGCAGGATCCGCTTTTGATTTCTCTATAAGAAAATAGGAGTAAGACTCTGAATTCCTGAGACCTTTATCAAGCTGTTCTTCATAGAAATCCCTTCCTGCAGAGAAAGCAGGAATAAAAAGGAGGGATAAAAAAACCATGAGAGAAAGTTTTTTCACACGCGTTCTCCTATCCTTCTCTCAGTACCTTTTATAAGCCTTTTGATATTATCTGTATGACGTATGATTATAAAGGTTGTTACAAGAAGTGCCACAGGCAGTTTTTCTTTACTGTCAAAGAGTACAATGTTCAATGGTAGAAGTCCAAAGGATACAAGAGCTCCTAAAGAAGAGTACTTTGTAGTCAATACAACCACTATCCATAGTATAAATGTAATGAGGGCTGTTTGTGGAGAATAAAGAATAAATACCCCAAGGCTTGTAGCAACACCTTTGCCTCCCTTAAAACCTAAGAAAAGAGAAAAATTATGCCCGAGGATGGCAGAGAGACCTATAAGTCCTTCATGAAAAGTTCCTGTCCCGAAATACCTTCCCAAAGCAACTGCTATAGTGCCCTTAAGCATATCTCCAAGAAGGGTTAAGGCAGCCGGCCATCTTCCAAGAGACCTCAGGACATTTGTTGCACCAATGTTCCCGCTCCCAACCTTCTTAAGATCAACCCCTTTTGCCTTTGCTATTATCACGCCAATTGGGATTGATCCCAATACAAATGCAAAGATTATAAGTAAAGCTATTTTCAGCATGTGAATTCGAACTACGTTTTATATCTTCTTATTTTCATATCCTTCTCCAGAAAGAGAGGGAATACTGGATTCCTGATATAACAGACAGTGCAAGGGATATCCAGATGAGGATGATACCGATATCATAAAGATCAATATCAAAAATGCTGCCCATGAGAATCAGACAGAGAATGGCAATTATCTGTGTAAATGTCTTTATCTTGCCTCCCATCTCGGCGGGGATTATAATATTTTTCGAAAGGGCTACAGCCCTGAGGCCTGTTACAAGGAACTCTCGTATAATGATGATGATAGCTATCCATGCAGGCAGCCTTTCCATATCAACGAGCACGATAAGGGCAGACACAACGAGGAACTTGTCAGCAAGAGGATCAAGGATAACCCCTAACTTTGTTATCTCTCCCGAATGTCTCGCGAAATATCCGTCTAGGTAATCTGTTATTGAGGCAATTCCGAATATGAAAGCGCCAAAGATCTGGTGTTGATAGACAGAGAATATAAAAACAGGGACAAGGAAAATCCTGCTCAGAGTCAGGACTGTCGGAAGGTTAAGTCTGAGAGTACTCATCTATCATGCCTTCCCACAGTCCCTTAGCCTTCAGAAGAAAATCACATACCTCCCTGACAGCTCCCCTGCCTCCCCCGTTTTTTGTTATCATCATCGCAGCATTCTTTGCCTCTTCAGCAGCATCTGCCACGGCAACTGTAAATCCAGCCCCCTGTAAAAGAGGGAGATCAACAATATCGTCACCAACATATGCAACTTTCCCAGAGTCAACGGAATATTTTTCAACCAGATGACTGAATGCAACTCTTTTGTCGAAACACCTCTGATAAACCTCTGTTATTCCAAGCTCATGAGCCCTCCTCTCAACAACTTTTGAATACCTCCCGGTAATCATAGCTACCGTAAATCCTGCCCTTATAAGCATCTTGATCCCATGTCCATCTCGCACATGGAAGGACTTGAACTCATTACCTTCGTTGTCAAGAATAATGCTGCCATCGGTAAGCACACCGTCAACATCGAGGATAACAAGCTTGATGTTCTTTGCAACTTTTAGAAGCTCTTTTTCAGAAATGTTTTTCATTATGAAAATTTCGAGATTACCATCAATTGCTTTTGTATTTTTTGATCAAGTCCTGAATGAATTTTCTTTAACCTTTTAGATTATTCCCTGCTTCAATATATCGTGCAGGTGTATTATCCCGATTGCTCTTCCATCTCCGTCAGGAACTACCAGGGTTGTTATCGAATAACTTTCCATAATAGATAATGCCTTTGCAGCAAGTTCTTCTTCAGACACTGTTTTTGGATTTCTTGCCATGACCTCTTCTGCCGTCAACTCAAAGAGCTTTCCACCCCACTTTTCTATCCCTCTTCTTAAATCTCCATCCGTTACTATACCTGCAACCTTTCCGTTATTGTCCATGACCAGGGTGTGGCCGAGTCTCTTAGAAGACATTTCGATCACCGTCTTTGACATAGGGGTGCCGAGGAAAACCTGCGGGATCGCATCCCCCCTATGCATAAGATCCTTCACTTTAATAAGGAGCTTTTTACCAATGCTTCCTCCCGGATGGAAAAAGGCAAAGTCCTCCTCTTTCAATCCCCTTTTCATGAGCAGGGCAACAGCAAGGGCATCACCCATTGCCAGGGTTGCAGTAGTCGAGGCAGTAGGCACAATCCCGAGAGGGCATGCCTCTTCTTTTACGGATACATCGAGGGTCACATCTGCTTCCCTTGATAAGGTTGACTCCGGGTTTCCCGTTATCGAGATGAGGAAAAGATTAAACCTTTTCAGAAAGGGCATCAATCCCACAATTTCTTCAGTCTCACCGCTATTTGATATGGCTATTATCACATCATCGGATGTGACCATACCTAAGTCGCCATGACCTGCCTCTGCTGGGTGTAGGAAGAATGCAGGCGTGCCCGTTGATGCCAGTGTGGCTGCTATCTTTTTCCCCACAAGGCCTGATTTGCCCATGCCGGTTACAACCACTCTCCCTTTGCTCTCATAAATAATCGCAACTGCCTTCTCAAAATTACTGCCAAGCTTTTCGATCAGAGCATAGATAGCCTCTGCCTCTGTCTTTAAGACCCTTTTTGCTATATCAAGGATATTGTCCATAGAAAATCAGTTCCTCTATTATTTTTGTTCTTGTCCAATGTATCTAACGAACAACATATGGAATTTAAAGTAAAGCCACGAGGCTATTATATCTTATACTACCCATCTTTTAAAGCTTTTCGACGTTAGCTTTGCATATGAAATATCTTATATCTTTTGAGGAAAATATATGTTTTGCCTTGGATGCCAATCGAGTGATGCTTCTTCAAAACAACTTTTTCGCACTCATTATGAAATAGGCACATACAAGATAAAGGGAAATTCCGATGATGAGCGAGGGAATAAACCCAAACCTCTTTGTCATAACGATAACCGTAAATATATAAGCCAGCCAGGGGAAAAGCATAATAATTAACCCCTCCGCATATGAAATTACTGCCTTCTGGCCCGATTCAAAATAAATAGTCAAAAAGGTGATCATTGTTATAACTGGTAAATTGGCGAAAAAGGCTGCTAGTAAACCTTTCGCCTGGCTTGCGAAATAGGTAACAATACTCACAACAAGTCCACCTATTAAGAAATAAAAAAGATATTTTATTTCCATAGAAATTTGTGTTGGGGGTCTCCTTACCCGTGAGGAAAGACTACATGATGAATATGTTTAATCATCCTCAAAAGGTCAGGTACATTATCTATCGGCAGCATATTTGGTCCATCACACAATGCCTTGTCAGGATCAGGATGAACCTCCATAAATATCCCCTCCGCACCAACTGCCACGGCTGCCCTGGCAAGGGGTTCTGCAAATTCCCTCTGACCTCCCGAGGAGCTTCCCTGTCCACCAGGAAGTTGCAGGCTGTGAGTTACATCAAAAACAACAGGATATCCAAAGGACCGCATTATGGATATTCCCCTGAAGTCAACAACAAGGTTATTGTATCCAAAGGATGTGCCCCTTTCTGTGATAAAAAGGTTATGATTGCCTGTTGATGTAAATTTATCAATGATATTTTTTACATCCCAGGGTGCAAGAAACTGCCCCTTCTTGATATTCACCGGTTTACCTGTACAAGATGCAGAAAGGATCAAATCCGTCTGTCTGCTTAAAAAGGCGGGTATCTGAATGGCATCGAGAACCTGAGAGGCTGACTTGACCTCTTCTACTGAGTGGACGTCAGAGATAACAGGTATTTTGAATCTGCTCCGAACATCAGAGAGGATCCTTAATCCCTTTTCTATTCCTGGGCCTCGGAATGAAGAAAGAGATGTCCGATTTGCCTTATCATAGGAACTTTTAAAGATAAGGGGAAGACCCAACCCACGGCATATCTCCTTCAGTCTTTCCGCAGTATAAAATACAATTTCCTCGTTTTCTATGACACAGGGCCCTGCAATAATGAAGAGAGGATTATTGCCCCCGAGCTTTGTGTTTGCTATATTTATTTCGCGTGTCATTTTCTAAATTTTATAAGTCCAAATAATTATTAATAAGACCATATGTAAAGTCACATCCCTATACCTACATCTGTCATGCTGGCTTGTCCAGCATCCTTCTTTAGATTCCCAACAAGTGGGAAGGATTCCAGACAAGCTGGAATGACAGTAAATGTGGTCTTACTTATGAACTCCTTAGTAAAACCAACACCCATAGGTTAATTTCTGTCATTCTGGCTTGTCCAGAATCATTCTTTAAGAAAGATTCCCGACAAGCGGGAATGACATATAAGCAGTTTGCTTCTGTATTTAATAGTATAGAGACCTCTACTTTTTCTCTTCTGCACTGACTTCCAGGTAAGGGAACAAAGATCTTTTTTCTCTGATAGAAGCCTCTATAAACGCCTTGAATAAAGGATGCGGGTCTGTCGGCCTTGATTTGAATTCGGGATGAAACTGGCACCCGAGAAACCATGGATGGTCTTCAATCTCGATAATCTCTACCAGTTCTCCATCAGGGCTCAGGCCACTTATCTTCATGCCGTGCCTTGTGAGTATCTCTCTATAGGCATTATTGAATTCATACCTATGCCTATGCCTTTCAGATATCTCTTTGATACCATATGCCCTGAAGGCTGCTGTCCCTTCCTCAAGACTGCAGGGATAAGCCCCGAGTCTCATGGTACCACCTTTCTGAGAACTCTCTGAACGCACCTCAATTCTCTTCTTCCTGAAATCATACCACCTTTCCATAAGATAGATGACAGGTTCTTGTGTAT
>Ga0129298_10000162_pt1 | contig 23429 bp, 18 predicted proteins | sample I19B2metaG_FD_94707 | JGI IMG/M metagenome (GOLD analysis project Ga0129298, IMG submission 94707) | Lake sediment bacterial and archeal communities from Gulf of Boni, Indonesia to study Microbial Dark Matter (Phase II) - ​I19B2 metaG | ecosystem: Environmental > Aquatic > Freshwater > Lake >... | reverse complement strand
GATTTCGATTCTAGAGCGTCTCTCGTCGCAAAGCAAAGCACGACGCGCGAAATTGGTTGTTATGGTGCTCTTCTGCAATGTGGTTCGATAAATATTAAGAGGCTGTTGCACAAAAGCATCTTTTGTTACTTCACTACACAAATCAAGCTTTCGTACAATGATAGACAATCTGGATAGGTGCATAGCGTGGAGCCGGGAACCGTAGTGCAGAGTCGGCAGAGTCCGTTCACTATCGCATACCTGCCCCTTTAGGGCAAGCTAGTTAAATGCTATAATGGCTTAAATCAGTTTAGGAGGAGATTGTGCCCACAGTAGCCATCGTTACGGATAGTATGGCCTGCCTCACCGAGCAGCAGATCAGGGAATACGACATACGTGTCGTGCCCATCACTATCTACTTTGAGGGCAGGGTTTACCATGATGGGGTCGACTTAAGCGCAAGCGAAGCCTACCAGCTTCTCCAGAGAGCACCCGACCGCTTCAGCACCTCACCAGCTAGCATGAAGGAGTGGGCCAGTGCTTTCCGCGAGCTAGCCGCCAAGACCTGTGACATCTTATGCATCACCATCTCAGCTAAGCTAAGCAGTGAGATCGATATGGTCAACCTGGCTCGGGAGCAAGTCAAAAAGGACTTGCCCAGCACTAACATCAAGACCATAGACTCACTAAACGTTACAGCAGGCCAGGCGCTCATCGTCCTTTACGCCGCCAGGCTAGCTAGACAGGGTAAACCGCTAGCTGAGATTCTGCAAGCAATACACAAGTTAAGGGACCGCGTCCACTTATTACTGGTCTTTGAGACCATGCGCTATATCTACCGCACCGGGCGCATCCCCAAGACAGCGGCACGCATCGCGGCGGCAGCCGGTGTTAAACCGATCGTTACCCTGGCTGAGGGCTCACTACACTTTAGGGCGGTTACTCGGAATAAAAAGCACGGCATCAACCGGCTCATCGAGATGATGCGCCATCTGGTGGGCGGCAAGCCAGTACACGTTGCCGTGATGCACGCCGATAGCGCTGAAGAAGCGGAAGAGCTGAAGGAGCGCGTTGGCGTTGAGTTTAACTGTGTGGAACTCTTCGTCGCCGAATTCAGTCCGGCCATCGGCTATGGCACCGGGCCGGGTGTCTTGGGGCTAGCCTTCCACACCTCGGCTGAGAAAACCTTCCAGTAACTCAAACCGCTGGCCAGTTTCACACAAGTTGGACTTTTGTTACATTGCCAGTAACAATGGATGTAGTTCGTTTCCCCTTTTAAGCAGGACTAGATTTAATCTTGATAAAGTCCCACGACTTAATAAGAGTTAAAGGACACGATTTTATCTATCGGCTCCCTACTATGTTCTGGCCCCAGCTTTTCCCTATCGTAATAGCCCAGCGTTATCAAAATATCCAATTTTTTGTTCTTTGGTATGTTCAATATTGATTTCACTGCCCGTTCATTAAACCAGCCTATCCAGCAAGTTCCAAGGCCTAGGTCTTCAGCCTCGAGTACGAAATGCTCACAAGCTATTCCGATATCTATGAGGTAGTATTTTGTACCCCGAAACATCCCCCCGACTCTGGCTAAAAACTTGGACTTCTCCGATATGACAACAACCATGACTGGCGCCGTTTTGCAAAAGGAGTTTATCCAGTATATGCCACCGAAAGCAGCATCGCAGAGCCTGTCCTTCAACTGTCTGTCGTCCACTACTATGAATCTCCACGGTTGTGAATTGCTTTCGGAGGGAGCTAATCTTGCTGCCTCAAGACACATCATTATCTTTTCGCGCTCAACTGGCTTATCTACGAAATCCCTGACACTTTTCCTGTGCTTTATTAGGTCTAGAAGAGTCATAATCCTGCTGCACTATCCTTGATTTTGGTAGCTATATAATGATGTGATAATAATACCATAGTGGAATGAGATTGACCAAACCGCTAGATTGTTACTTGCTAGCTCTAAAAGCAGAACTCGAGGCGGGGTTTGGTGCGTCATATCAAGATGACGGGCACACGATTTGCGTACTACGATGAGACTGTCTCTTATCTACAAACTATCCGTGCTGTTAACGCTGGAAACAGTAAAACGGACAGAATCAGTGGGCTGAGCTAAAGAGGGTTACTGTTGTGGATGCTACTGGGTTACACGCTCGCACTTAGCTACTTCTGTTGCTACCCAGCTAGGTACATAGCGCTGAGCCTGGAGAGGGCAAGCCTCTCGCTTCTCGATGGGGCAGTCTACTATTTCCCAGCAATGCTTAGGGGTAACCTCCTCGTGGACAGCGAGTCCGGCTCTGGTTAAAAGGTCGTGTATCTCGGAGATGGGCTGTTGCTTGAATGTCTTTGATGCTATTGCCTCGTCGTGGATGGCGAGCCCGGCTACTTCTAAAATCTCACCGATGGTAGAAACTGCCTTTCGCTGGAGCTTCTTTCTGCGAGGAGCCTCGTCGTGGACGGCGAGTCCGGCTCTGGTTAAAAGGTCATATATCTCCGAGATGGGCTGTTGCTTGAATGGCTTTGTGGCTACGGCTTCGTCTTGGATGGCAAGCCCAGCTACTTCCAGAATCTCGCCGATGGTAGGAACTGCCTTTTGCTGGACTTTCTTTTCCTGTACCTGCTTTTTAACTCTTTCCATTTTCCCTACCTCCCTTTTATCTATTTCTTTCCAATCCCACTTTCATACTACCATGCAATCCATAGAGGGACATCCGCAATCAAGCCTGTTTTTAAGTGTGTTTAAACTCTCGTGTTCTCGCCTCTCGGCTAGGCAGATTTGCCTATTTTTGAACTAACCTAGATACGCATTTATGCCTACTCTATCTCCTTTCCCATCACTTGAAGCTAGCCTAGTTCCGGCTATTGTTGAAGCGCCTTACTATCTGGGATATAATTGAAATGAAAAAGAGAAGATTATGAGTAAGATTAGGGTTGTTATCGCTGATGACCATGCTGTGGTAAGGCAGGGTACCCGCAGCCTGCTGGAGAGGGAAAAAGACCTGGAGGTTGTGGGGGAAGCTGGTGATGGTGAGGAGGCGGTAAAAGTTATTGACCAATTGAAGCCAGACGTGGCGATAATTGACATAGCCATGCCCAAGCTTAATGGTGTTGAGGTAACGAGGCAGATTAAACCCCGCCACCCATCCACGGCGGTACTGATACTTACCGCCTACGACGATGACGAGTATGTGTTTGCTCTTCTGGAAGCAGGAGCGGCAGGTTATCTACTAAAGGATGTCGATAGCCGTGAAGTGGTTAAGGCAGTTAGGGCAGTGTATGCCGGCGAATCAGTGCTGCATCCGGTTATAGCGCGTAAGGTCATCAGCCGTTTTGGGCCTCCGGCGACTAAGGTCGGTGAGGAGAAGGCAGCAGAACTTAGTGAACGGGAGATTCAGGTATTGAAGCTAGCGGCCAGAGGCATGAGTAATAACGACATTGCCAAAGAGCTCTTTATCAGCAACCGGACGGTTCAGGGTCACTTGAGTAGTATCTTTAACAAGCTCAGTGTGGGCTCACGCACCGAAGCCGTTTTCCAGGCGGTAAGAAGGGGATGGTTATCCTTTGATGAATTGCCTGAGGGCAAGTAAGGGATGGCAGTAGTATAGCCATGGCAAAGAGAGCATCACAAAAGACAGGTATTTTGGTGGCTAAGGTGCTACGAAATCCCCATGGGTGGGTGATAGCCGTTATCATGGCGCTCTTAGTGGTCATTCACTACCATGAGGTTCTTGTGGATGTGCCGATTCTAGAACGGATAGGCACTATCCTGGGGTTCGGCCTAACCCGGCAGACTTTCGAGCGAATCCTCTTTCTGATACCTATAGCCTACGGGACAGCAATATTTGGTACCAGGGGAGGCTTAAGCATACTGGCACTGGCAATCGCGGCAATGCTTCCCCGAGTCTTTCTCATCTCACCAGCACCACGGGAGGCGCTATTCGAGACTGGCGCAGTTACCTTTACCGGTGCTCTTATCGTCGCCCTGTTCGATTTTATGCGAAAGGGGAGGAAGCGTCTTGCCGAACTGGAGAAAACGCAGGATATGCTCAACCTACAAATCAAAAGGCTGGGTAGGCTTCATGTTGTCTCTGGCATAGTCAGCCAATCCCTGGAACTGGGGGATGTTTTAGGTGCCATCGACAAGGTGGGACTCTTGATGGGAGCCGACGCTACCTGGCTGTACCTTTGGGATGAAGACAGGAGGCAGCTCAGATTGGCGGCTTCTAGTGGTTTGTCCGAGGCGATGCGAGAGGTGCTCAGACTGGGTGAAAGCCCTGATGGTATGGCAGTACAGTTAAAGCAATACATTATTATTGATGACCTGCCTGCTGACTCTAGATTTAGGTCAACATTGTTAGACCAGGGAAGAGTGCGAAGTGTGCTCATCGTCCCCTTGATAGCCAAGGGTGAGGTCGTTGGTACCCTAGGTGTCGGTACCCACTCATTACACAGCTTTTCCCCCGACGAGGTGGACTTGCTCCGTGCCACGGGCGACCAAGTCAGCATGGCTATTGAGAACGCTCGTCTCTATGAAAGAGAACGGTCAGTAGCTGAGGCACTGCGTGTTTCAGAGAGAAACTACCGAGAACTGTTCGAGAACGCCAGTGATGCTATATGGGTTCATGACCTCAATGGTACCGTCTTGGCGGCCAACAAGGCTTGTGAAAAACTTACTGGATTTACTGTGGGTCAGCTCATTGGTAAAAACGTCAGGGAGTTTCTCACTGACGAATCCCTGAATACGGCTAGAGAAATCCGTGAAAAGCTGCTTGCCGGGGAGGAACCCCATCGACTCTATGAGCAGAAACTGGTCAATAAGCAGGGAAATCATGTTGTTGTTCAGCTCGGCACCAGCCTGATAACCAAGGACGGACAGCCCTGGGCTTTCCAGCACATTGCCCGGGATATTACCGAAGAAAAGAGGATTCAGGACAACTTAAGATTTTATGTGCAACAGGTGAGTCATGCTCAGGAAGCGGAGCGGAAGCGTATTGCTCGGGAGTTACACGATGAGACGGCTCAAGCTCTGGTTACTGTCTTACGCAACTTGGATGACCTAGCTTCAGGTCGTTCCAAGCTCTCTATAGAGGACATCCGAGGACAGGTGAGAAACATATTACAGGGAGTACGCCAGTTTAGCCAGCAGCTACGGCCTTCTATACTGGATGACCTGGGATTGCTACCGGCAATGAAGTGGCTTTCTTCAGACCTGAGCAAGAACTACGGCATCGCTGCCGATGTCAAAGTAGTGGGTGAGACGCGCCAGCTTGCGCCTGAGGCAGAGTTAATGCTATTTCGCATCGCTCAAGAGGCATTGACCAACGTGCAAAGGCATTCCGAGGCTAAGAGGGTCAGTGTCACGCTGGAATTTACGGACCATATTACTAAGGTAACAATCAGTGATAACGGCAAGGGATTCGAGATGCCTGAGAGGGTGGGGGACTTGGCTAGGAGTGGCAAGCTTGGCTTAGCCGGGATGCAAGAGCGAGCTCAGTTGTTAGGAGGGATGTTATCTATCGACAGTAAACCGGGCAAGGGTACTACGGTGGTGGTTGAGGTACCATTATAGGATGTAGCTGATGAGATTTCTGCGACGTATGCTGACACTATTATTGACATGGGTCATTGGCATCTTGGCACAGACCAAGACCCGTTTGGAAAATTGGCTCGAGGCAATGCGATTGCCTGACGGCAGTCGCGCGGAGCGCAGACCAAAGGAATGGGACATCCTTGCCGCAAGCCCGGCTGCTTGTTTGCAGGCGATGATAGACGGCCTTGAAGATGAAGTTATGATTATCGGGCCTGACTTCCGCGTTAGGCAAGCCAATAATGCTATGCTGCGACGTCTCAGAACGGCAGCCGTCAACATTGTCGGAGAGCCTTGCTTTCAGGTTAGCCATGGTGCTGATGAGCCATGCCGTCCGCCCTGGTGTGAGTGCCCTCTTAGCCGGGTGTTCGAAACGGGGCAGTCTATCCATGCCGTCCATAGCCACTGGGGAAGCAAGACAGAACAGGATAGTGAAAGCTGGGTGGAGATAGTGGTATCTCCCATCTGGGACACCAACGGTCGTGTCACTGAGGTCATTGAGCTGGTGAGGGATATCACTGAGAGTAAGAGGTTGCAAGCGGAACTCCTCCGAACAAATCGTGAGTTGGTGGCACTCAACTCTATTGCCCACGCTTTAAGCCAATCGCTCGACCTGAGGACAACCCTTCAAGCTGTTGCTGAGACGATGCTCGATGCCCTGGAAGCACAGGTAAGCTGGGTAAAACTGGCAGATGATGCTCACCGAATACAGGCAGTCCGGCCGGGCCTCACGCTGTCAGCACAGAGTCTGGACGAGCTAATAGAGACAACTTTTAATATAGGTTCAAACGAATCAGCAGCAACCTCAGCCAGCTATTCTGTGGTGCCGAGCGATGACACCAACACGCAAGGGCAGACTATATGGCAGTTCATCGTAACCCCACTAAAGTTAAAGGGTGTTATATTAGGCACGGCGGGGGTGGCTACCGCCAGGCGGCCTGTGGACCAACAGCGTATTCAACTGCTTGATGCTATTGGCAACCAGATAGCAGTGGTGGTAGAAAGGTGCAAACTTTATGAGGAAGTCGAGCTTGCCCGAGACTTGCGTGGCGAGCTACTGCGCAAGGTCATCACCACCCAAGAGGAAGAGCGTCTAAGAATTGCCCGGGAATTACATGACGAAACCGGCCAGACAATTACGGCATTGAGGCTCTGTCTGGACAGGTTAGCCCTGGCTCCAGCGTCCAGTGCTGAGGAGAGTCGGGCTCGACTAGCCCAAGCCTTAGAGCTGTGCCAACGAGCTGAGGAGGAAATTGACAAGCTCATCTTCGCTCTCCGCCCAGCCCTTCTCGATGATTTGGGGCTGGTCGAAGCAATAAAATTTTATGCTGAAACGCGCCTGAAACCAGCCGGTACCGTGGTGAGCTTCAGAGCCGTGGGGGAGGAAAGAAGACTATCGGAGGAGAAAGAAGCGGCTCTATTTCGCGTCATACAGGAGGGCATCACTAATATCGCCAAACACGCCCATGCCAAGAGCGCGGCGATACGTCTACAATTCACAACAAATCAGTTAGTGGCACAAATCGAAGATGATGGCTGCGGATTTGAGATGAGCCAGGTAGTTAGTTCCCAGGATTCCAAGCGTGGCCTGGGATTGCTGGGCATGAGAGAGAGGATGAGTCTCATTGGTGGGAGCTTGAGCATCGCATCCAGGCCCGGGGCGGGTACTCGTCTTAAAGTGGTAGTCCCCTTGGATTCAGATGGAGTTCCAAGATGAGAAGCATTAGGGTGCTTCTAGTAGATGACCACGCACTAGTGAGAGAGGGTATTCGGGCTCTTCTAGAGCTTCAAAACGATATAGATGTGGTCGGTGAGGCAAGCGACGGAAGAGAGGCAGTTCAAAAAGTCCAAGCCCTAACTCCTGATGTCGTCGTCATGGACATAAGTATGCCTTCGATGGGCGGAATTGAGGCCACCCGTCAGATTGTTAAGGAGAACCCGTCGGCAAGAGTCGTTATTCTGTCCCGTCATGATAATCTGAGCTACGCTCGTTTCCTTCTCCAAGCCGGTGCCTCTGGGTACGTACCCAAGAAAGCAGTATCCGCAGAACTGGCCGCAGCCATCCGAGCCGTATACGCTGGTGAAGTGTTTTTGCATCCTTCCATAGCCAAAGCCATTGCTCAGGACTACCTCCAGCTAGTTCAGTCTGAGCATAAAACAGATGCCTATGAACGCTTAACCGAGAGGGAAAAGGAGATTCTACAGCTATTAGCCGAGGGATATTCCAGTCGTCAGATTGCGGAGCGACTCTATCTGACGGTAAAAACAGTCCTCAACCACAGAAAGAACATCATGGAGAAGCTCGGCGTTGACAATGCTGCTCAACTTATCAAATACGCCATCAAAATAGGTTTGGTGGATGATGACTCTTAGTTAATGTTGATACGGCCAATAGAAGTAATAAAAGATGAGCCTCCACATTTGTGTGGAGGCTCATCTTTTCTACTCATAATTGGGAATTTGTTCTACAAAGTTGGGACTTTTTTACCCGAATGAGAGGATGTTTCCCTATTACCAAGACGGTCAGGGCGTGCTATCTTTAGAAAAAGGGGGGTAAGCGGGATGGAAAGGCGAGAGAGGCAAACTTATTTACAAAGCACAAAAACTAGGGGTGATGAGAAAGAGCAATTAATCAGAGACCTCCGGGGTGCCGATATCTTTGCTGGCCTTTCTACTTATGAGCTGGAACAAATAGCAAAGGTTTGCAGTCAGCGCACCTATCAAAACGGGGAACTATGCGCGGTTCAAGGCGAGACGATAGACGAGCTACGCATTGTAACCGGAGGCAAGGTTGCCGTTGAGGTGAGGCTCGAGGTCGCACCCTTTACCCAAACACTCACCGTTACTACCCTAACACCAGGGAATGTGTTCGCTTATTGTAGTGTTGTGACACCATATGTGCTTATTGCTTCGGGAAGATGTATCGGGCAGACTCAAATCGTCTCGATAAAGGCGCCAGATTTGCAACGTATCTTCAAAGAAAGGCCTTCAATTGAGATTATAGTGATGAGAAACATAGCCACAGTTATGTGTTCAAAGCTGAGAGACAGTATGACCCAACTGGGACGTTTGGTTACGGAAATGATTAAACAAGGACAGTAGAAACTGACGTTAGTGTGAGTAGAAAGAGGGCTATTGCGAGTGACAAAAATGGGAAAGAAAACAGTAATGCTTGATATAAGCATTACTGTTTTTTATGGGTAAGGATGTGCTGAAAAACGGGAGGAGAAATGGCTGACAAAACAGATATTTTGGTTCTTGACGAACTGGATTTTCACTTTCGGGAAGAAATTGCTTCTGAACTAGGCGGCGAAAATATAAAAAGATGTTTTGCCTGTGGGACTTGCTCGGCCAGTTGCCCCATCACTGAAATAGACGAGAGATTTAATCCGCGCAAGATAATACGGATGGCGCTCCTCGGTATGAAATCGCAAGTCCTCTCTTCCGATTTTATTTGGATATGCTGCAATTGTTATCTCTGCTATGAAAGGTGCCCCCAGGATGTTAGGTTTACCTCAATAATTCACGCTATTAGAAATATTGCGATTCGTGAACTAGAAGAGGGGGGAGGCGTAATAAGAGCCCCCAGTTTCTTGTTTGCCCATTCGTTCCTCGAAACCGTCAAGAATTATGGCCGGCTTTGGGAACCCGGATTAATGTTGAAGTTCTTTCGCCGGAAAAAGGACCTTAAAGGTATTCTGGCTTATGCCCCTTTAGCTATCAAGATGTACCGGAAGGGGAAAATACCCATATCGCCTTCTCGGGGTGGTGCGGCGGCGGTCAAACACATGTTCAAGAAGATAGAAGAGCGAGGAGAAAAATGAAAATCGGATATTATCCGGGATGCACGCTACACTCATCAGCTAAAGAATATGACCTGTCTGCCCAGCTCATCTTAAGTAATCTTGGCGTAGAGTTACAGGAAATAAAGGATTGGAATTGTTGCGGTGCATTTGAGGCAGCCTCCGTCAGTCATCTTCTGTCACTCGCCCTGCCCGCCCGGAATTTATCTATTGCCGCCAAGGAGTTCCAGAAAGTCGTTATGCCCTGTAGTGCTTGTTTACTGGCGCATGTCAGGGTAAAAAAAGAGCTAAATGACGATGAAAAGCTAAAGCAGGAGGTCAGTGAGATAATCGACCAGCCGGCAGTTGTAGATTTAGATGTTAGACATGTTTTGGATGTGTTTGTTAATGACATCGGGATTGAAAAGATTAAAGAGAAGTTAAAAAAGCCCCTCAATGGTTTACGGGTCGCCTGTTACTATGGCTGCGTAGTCGTCAGACCCTCCCAGTTTTATCATTTTGACGACCCTGATGACCCGCAGTCTCTGGATGAAATAATTACTGCTTTAGGGGGTCAAAGTGTTCCTTTCCCCTATAAGACAAAGTGCTGTGGTGGGGCATTATTACTATCCGATGAGGAACTAACCCTGGAGATGACCAAAAACATTCTCATTGGAGCGAAGGAGTGGGGAGCCCAGTGTATTGTCACGGTCTGCCCTATGTGCCAGATGTCCTTGGAGACCTTGTATCCCAAAATAGAGTCTAAATACAAGGTGAATTTGGATATGCCAGTCATCTATTTTACCCAACTGATGGGACTTGCCTTTGGGTATGAAGCGAAAGAACTGGGATTGCAGAGAAACCTCGTATCTCCGATGAAATTAGTTGACTCTTTGAAATAAGTCTTAAGGGGGAAAATGAAAGTGGACGGAAACACCGGTGCGGTTATGGTTGTTGGTGGTGGCATTGGCGGAATACAGGCATCTCTAGACTTAGCCGACGCCGGATATAAGGTCTATCTAGTGGAAGAGAAACCAAGTATTGGCGGGGTGATGGCACAGTTGGATAAGACCTTCCCGACAAATGACTGCTCGATGTGTATTCTTTCCCCCAAGCTTGTCGATTGCGGAAGACATATCAATATCGAAAAGCTGACCTATTCAGAAATCGTAGGTATTCAGGGCGAGCCCGGCCGATTCCATATTCAGGTGAGAAAGAAGGCACGCTCTGTCGATGCTAGCAAGTGCACCGGCTGTGAAGAATGCGCCAAGAATTGTCTGGTGAGGTATAAGCCTTACCTGGAACCTGTAGAGGTGGTGGAGCCAGAATTACACCCCAAAGACCAGTCAATAGTGGATGACATCATCGAGCGTCACCGAGGCAAGACATCTCCCCTCACCGGGGTGCTTCAAGACATCAATGAAGAATTCTCTTTCTTGCCCGCACCAATGCTCCGGTATGTGTCCCGAACACTGGACATCCCGTTGGCACATATTCTGACGGTGTCCACCTTTTACCCGATTTTCAGCCTGAAAAATAGGGGCAGGCATGTCATTACGGTATGTCAGGGCACCAGCTGTGAGGTGCGCGGTTCTGGAAAGATAATCGAGGAACTGGGAAAGACCCTAGGCATTAAACCTGGTGAGATAACGCAAGATGGAAAGTTCGGTTTAGAGACCGTGAACTGCCTTGGTACTTGTGCCCTGGCTCCATGTATGCGAATTGGCCAGAATGTATACGCCAATGTCCGGTCTATGGGTATTAGAGACATCCTAGGAGGCTATTAGGATGCGGGTCCAGAGCTTGAGTGACCTCAAACAGCTCCGGGAGGAAGGACTACGCAGTCTGTTTCCGCCGAAAACCAAGGTCGCTGTGGGGATGGCTACCTGTGGTCGGGCGGCTGGTGCTGGGCAGGTGCTTGAGGCAATTGAGGAAGAAGTTCAAAAACACAAGCTGGACATCCTTGTTACTAGCACCGGCTGTCTGGGCTTGTGCCAGAGAGAACCCATCGTTGATGTGACTAAGCCAGGTTGGCCAAGGGTTATTTACGCAGAATTAAATGAGGGAAAGGCAAGGGAAGTGATTACGGCTCTGGCTGATGGTCGCATCATACCCGACTACGCCCTCTGTAAAGGCTCGGTGAGAGGGTACCGTGTCGATGAACTACCTCAAGGTATCGACAGGATACCGAATTATGAAGACGTGCCCTTTTGGGGCAAGCAAGAGAAGAGAATTTTGCGTGATTGTGGCCTCATTAATCCAGACAAGATTGAGGAATACATTGCCCAGGGTGGCTATTCAGCCCTTTTCACGGCACTGACCAAGTTGAAGCCTGACGAAATAATCGACTTGGTGACAAAGTCAGGCTTGAGGGGCAGGGGAGGTGCTGGCTTTCCAACCGGGAGGAAGTGGGGCTTATGCCGTCAGGCTGAGGGTGAGCCCAAGTATGTTATCTGTAATGCAGATGGAGGTACCCCGGGTGCCTACATGGCTCGTAGCATCCTGGAAGGGAACCCTCATAATGTTATTGAGGGGATAATTATTGGGGCTTATGCTATTGGTGCGAAACAGGGGTATATTTGTGTGCAGGCAGAATATCGCCTAGCTCTCAGCACACTCAAGACGGCTCTGGAGCAGGCAGAGGCATACGGATTTCTAGGGAATAACATCCTTGGCTCTGGATTCAACTTTTTCATTGATATCGAGCGTGGGTCTGGGGCTTTTGTCGGCGGAGAGGAGACAGCCTTGATAGCCTCGATTGAAGGCCGGGCAGGGGAACCTCGCCAGCGCCCTCCCTTCCCAGTTGAGAGCGGGCTCTGGGGGAAACCGACCAATGTTGACAACATAAAGACGTGGACAAATATCCCGTTCATCATTGCTAAAGGGGCAGACTGGTTCGCCCAAATTGGCACTGAGAAAAGCAAAGGGACTACCTTCTTTTCCCTGATGGGAAAGGTAAAGAATACCGGGCTTGTTGAAGTGCCTATGGGCACAAAATTGAGTTCGCTTATTCTTGACATCGGCGGTGGGATTCAAGACGACAAGAAATTTAAGGCGGTGCAGACAGGTGGGCCTACCGGCGGATGCATTCCGGCGTCCCTGGCCAACCTAGCGGCAGACTATGAGACCTTGACTGAAGCAGGCTCTATTATGGGCTCCGGTGGCTTGGTGGTTATGGATGAGGACACCTGCATGGTTGAGGTGGCTAAGAATTGTCTTGCGTTTACCAGAGACGAATCGTGCGGCAAGTGCACTCCCTGCCGCGAAGGAACTAGAAGAATGCTAGATATCCTGACCGACATTACCGAAGGGCGGGGGCAGGAGGGCGATATTGAGTTACTGGAGGAAACGGCTAAGACAATCAGTGATTCGTCCCTGTGCGGGCTGGGAGGCACTCTCCCTAACCCCGTTCTCAGCACCATCCGCTACTTCCGGGATGAGTACGAGCAGCACGTCAAATATAAGCGTTGCCCGGCTATGGTTTGCAAGCAAATCATCTTCACCCCCTGCAAGTACAACTGTCCGGTGAAGACCGATGTGCCCGCCTTTATTGCTCATATTGCCCGGGGGGAATACCGGAAAGCCTTTGACATCATCCGGGCACCAAATCCTTTGCCTATCACCTGTGGTTATATCTGCCACCACCCCTGCGAGGACCGTTGCCGTTCTCTGGAGACCGGCGGCGAGTCTGTCTCCATCAAGGCACTGAAACGGTTTGTTGGTGACTACGCCATCAGGAGCGGTCTGAAGCCCTTGCCGAAACCCGAGGTGCCCGTGCTGGAGAAAGTAGCTATTGTCGGCTCCGGTCCGGCTGGTTTGGCCGCCGCCTTTGACCTGGCTTGCCTGGGCTACCAGCCCACCATCTTTGAGGCTAGCTCCGTAGTGGGTGGGAACCTAACGATGGTTATCCCGGAGTTTCGAGTCCCGCGGCGCATTGTAGAGGAGGAGATTAAGTGCATCAAGCAGGCCGGGGTGAAAATTCTGACCAATACGCCTGTGGGTCCGAATCTTACTCTTGATGACCTCTTCGCCGAGGGTTACAAGGCTATCCTTCTAGCCGTAGGCGCCCACAAGAGCTTGAAGTTAGGCTTGCCCGGTGAGGATACGCCGGGCGTGATGGATGCATTCCGTTTCCTTGAAGCGGTTAAGGCAGGCGAGAAGGTTTCGCTGGGTGAAAGGGTCGGGGTCATCGGTGGAGGCAATTCGGCTATTGATGCTGCCCGGACAGCTCTACGAGCCGGAGTTGGGGAGGTCTTTATTCTCTACCGGAGGAGCAAGGCGGAAATGCCGGCTATGAGGCGGGAGATTGACGCTGGGGTCGAGGAAGGGGTAAAGATTGTGGAGTTGACTTCTCCATCTCGAATCATCGCCCGAGACGGCCAGCTGGCTGGAGTTGAGTGCTTCGCCATGCAGCTGGGGGAGTATGATGAGACTGGGCGACGACGCCCCATCCCCATTCCCGGCTCTGAATTCATCTTCATGCTGGACAACCTCATCCTGGCTATCGGTGAGCAACCTGACCTCTCCTTCTTACCTGAGGGGCACGGGCTAAAGGTTTCCCAGGGCGACACGATTGTGACTGACCCGGAAACCCTGGCTACAGACTACCCCGGCGTCTTTGCCGCCGGTGACGCTGTGACCGGGCCATCCACCATTGCTGATTCCATCGCCAGTGGCAAACTGGCTGCACTAAGTATCAACAAGTTCCTCCGCGGCGAACCCATCGTGAGAGAATACTCTGTCACAGCACCGTCTCCGTATGTGGAACCTGTGGAACGGACCGAGGAAGTATTCGAACTGTATCGCTTCCCGATGCCTTGCGCTCCAGCCACTGAGCGAGTGCACAACTTCGGCGTGGTGGAATTGGGTTTAAGCGAGGAAATGGCACGCAAGGAGGCTTTGCGGTGCCTCCGTTGCGATTTGCGATAGAGGACAATATGGCAGTTTCACTAATCATTGATAATCGAAAGGTCGAGGCCGAGGCAGGGACTACTATCCTAGAGGCAGCCAAGATTGCCGGGATTCCCATCCCCACCCTTTGCCATCACGCCGCTCTGGAGCCCTACGGGGGCTGCCGTCTGTGTGTGGTGGAAATCACCGGTAGACCAAGGCTGGCGGCTTCTTGCTCCTACCTCGTGGAGGAAGGAATAGAAGTTAAGACAGCTTCGCCCCGTGTCCTCAAAGCACGCCAGCTCAACATGGAACTGCTCCTCCTGCGTTGCCCCAATGTCCCTAGAATAAGAGAGCTAGCCGAGGAAATCGGCGTTGACGAGGCGGTGCTCAAGCGGTTCAAGCCGGATGACGAGAAATGCATCCTTTGTGGTCTTTGTGCCCGGGTGTGCCGGGAAAGAATGAAGGTGGGGGCTATCGACTTCGTTAACCGCGGGTATAAGAGAGAGGTGAGTCCGCCATTTGGGGAATTGTCATCCGTGTGTATCACCTGTGGAGCCTGCGAGGTGGTGTGTCCCACCGGGGCAATCAATCTGGAGAAAATCACCAAGAACAAACCGAGACCGATTCCATCCGAGTATAATGCCGGTCTTGCTAAAAGGGGAGCAATTTATATTCCCTTCGCCCAAGCCGTACCCAAGGTGCCGGTTATCGACCGTGATAACTGTATGCACTTCCTTAAAGATGTGTGCAAGAGCTGTGAGAACTTCTGCGGACCCAAAGCTATCAATTATGAGCAAAAAGATGAGGTTGTGGATATCGAGGCGGGTGCCGTGATATTAGCCTCCGGTGAGACAATCATTAATCCTGAATTGAAGAAGGAACTGGGCTATGGTAGATACCCCAATGTCATCTCCAGCCTTCAATTTGAGCGTTTGTTATCCGCAAGTGGACCCCATATGGGTGAAGTCCTTCGCCCCTCTGACCTCAAGCCTCCGAAAAAGATAGCCTTCATTCAGTGTGTCGGCTCCAGGGACACTACCCTGGGGAAGAATTATTGCTCATCAGTATGCTGTACCTACGCCATTAAAGAGGCAATAGTGGCTAAGGAGCATGCTCACGACGGGCTGGAGACCGCCATATTTTTTATGGATATGAGGACTTATGGAAAAGGGTTCGATGAGTATTATGACCGAGCTAAAGAGGAATACGGAGTCAGGTTTGTCAGATGCCGGGTCTCAGAAGTAATAGAAACTCCGAGGACACAGAACCTGCAAATACACTATGAGGATGAAGAGGGGAAAATCAGAAGCGAAGAATTTGACCTGGTGGTGCTTTCAGTCGGATTAACGCCCACAAAAGGGGTGAAAGAACTGGCGGCCAGGCTCGGAATCGAGCTAAATGCTTATGACTTCTGTAACACTGCGGAACTTTCTCCGATTGAGACTAATAAGCCTGGCATATTTGTTGCTGGTGCGTTTGCCGGGCCAAAGGACATACCGGAGACTGTAATGCAAGCCTCCGGGGCGGCCGGGAAGGCAAATGAGATATTAGCCGCCGCGCGGGGCAGTTTGATAACAAAGAAGGAGTACCCCCCTGAGATTAATGTAACTGGTCAGGAGCCAAGGGTTGGCGTTTTTGTCTGCCACTGTGGGGTAAATATAGGTGGTTATGTGGATGTCCCGTCAGTCGTTGAATATGTTAGTACTCTTCCCGAAGTCGTCTATGCCGAGCACAATCTATATACCTGCTCACAGGATACCCAGCAAAGAATCGCGGAGAAGATTAAGGAACATAACTTAAATAGGGTTGTGGTTGCCTCCTGTACTCCAAGGACTCATGAACCTTTGTTTCAGGAGACAATCCGTCAGGCAGGGATAAACAAGTACCTCTTTGAAATGGCAAATATCCGGGAGCAGTGCTCCTGGGTCCATATGGAAGAGAGAGAGGCGGCTACCGAGAAAGCAAAGGAATTGGTTAAGATGGCGGTAGCTAAGGTCAGGCTGCACCAGCCGCTCAACGAGTTCTCCGTTGAGGTCAAACAACGTGCTTTAATCATTGGCGGTGGTTTATCCGGGATGACCGCTGCCCTCTCCTTGGCAAAGCAAGGGTTTGAGACCTGCATTGTGGAAAGGGAGCCTGAGCTTGGGGGCAACCTGAGAAACCTCTACTCTACGCTTTACAGCCCGGATACACAAAGCTACTTGAGAGACCTTATCGAGCAGGTAAAACTAAACGAGCTTATCCCCGTCTATACTGACGCCAGCCTAAAAGCCGTTTCTGGCTATATAGGTAATTTCAAATCTGTCATAGGACTTGCTGACGGGAATGAGCTAGAGTACGAGCATGGGGTAATTATTGTAGCGACGGGCGGGAAAGAATATAGACCAAAAGAGTATCTTTATGGACTAGACAAAAGAGTTGTTACTCAATTGGAATTTGAAAAGATGCTGTCTACCGATGGTTCAAAAGTTAGGGATTATCGCACCATCGTAATGATTCAGTGTGTTGGTTCAAGAAATGAGGAGCGGAAATACTGCAGCCGGCTTTGCTGCCAGGAAGCAGTTAAGAATGCGCTGAGGACTAAAGAAATTAACCCCGAAGCAAATATATTCGTTCTCTACAAGGATATGAGGACCTACGGCTTTGCCGAGTCCTTCTACGAAGAAGCAAGAAAGAAGGGGATTCTGTTTATCAGATATGAGGATGATAAGAAACCTGAACTTAATCAAGATAATGGAAAATTGAGCCTTTTGGTTACCGATACCCTATTGAAGCAAAGATTGTCGATTAGTCCGGACCTGGTGGTCTTAAGTGCTGCCGTCCTCCCTGCGGAAAACCAGGAATTAGCCAAGATGCTTAAGGTACCCCTGACTCAAGACGGCTTCTTCCTGGAAGCCCATGTGAAGCTGAGGCCGGTAGACTTTGCCACTGACGGCATTTATCTGTGCGGGCTTGCCCATTCTCCCAAAACCATAGGCGAGTCAATATCACAAGCCCTGGGGGCAGCCGCCCGTGCCGCCATTCCCCTCTCAAAGGGCTATGTTGAGGCGTTACCCATAATCGCCAGTGTCAATGAGGAGAAATGCATTGGGTGTGGATTATGCGTGTTTGTCTGCGAAGTCAAAGCTATGAAGCTGAAACCAAAGAGTGAGGGAGGAAAGGCGGAGGTGATAGCCGCTTCGTGCAAGGGCTGCGGAGCTTGCGGAGCTAGCTGCCCTCAACAGGCTATTACTATACCTCACTTCACTACGGAGGAGCTGGTTGCTCAGGTTGATGCCTTTGCGGGGGTAACATCGTGAGCGAGTTTAGACCAAGAATAATAGCCTTTTTGTGCAACTGGTGTGCGTATGCGGGGGCTGACCTGGCTGGCGTATCGAGAATCCAGTACCTGCCCAACATTAGAGTTGTCAGAGTTATGTGCTCCGGAAGGATAGACCCAATAACAGTGGTGAGGGCATTCTCTGTGGGCATTGATGGCGTTATGGTCTTGGGTTGTCACCCTGGTGACTGTCACTATCTTACCGGCAATTATCAGGCAGAGAAGAAGATGAAACTATTGAAGAAGATTCTGGATAAAGTTGGGATTGGGCACGAACGGCTTTGTGCCGATTGGGTCTCGGCTGCCGAAGGGGCAAGATTCGCTCAAATGGTGAGCAACTTCACCGAGCAAATAAGAGAACTCGGTCCGATTAGCCAGATAGAGAATTTAAAAGAAAAGCTAACAATTGTTAAGAGTATGGTGGAGAATGTGAGGCTGAGGTGGCTCGTAGGTAGAGAGTTGAGCCTGGTTGAGCAGGCAAACGTTTATGGTGAAAAGATTGAGCAAGAGAAACTGGATGAAATAATGGAAAAGAACGTGGACGACCTCTATATGATGGGTAAAATTCTTTCCCTGATAAAAGAAAATCCGCTAAGCGTTAAAGAAATTGCGGAAAAGCTCAACCTATCCTTAAGGGACGCTTTTTGGTACATGGTAAAAGGGGAGGACAGGGAATTAGCTAAATTTGTTGATTTTAAGGACAACTCGCCCCGGTATTTGGCGGTAGGGGGAGGTGCTAACAAGTGACCAAGGCTGGCGCTGTTTTAGTCGTTGGTGGCGGAATAGGGGGAATGCAGGCATCCCTTGACCTCGCTGATTCCGGATTTAAGGTCTACCTTTTAGACAGTGCGCCTACCATCGGTGGGGTGATGTGCCAGCTGGATAAAACCTTCCCCACTAATGATTGTGCTATGTGCATTATGGCGCCAAAACTGGTAACTGTCGGTCGGCATCTGAATATCGAAAAAATCATGAATGCGGAGGTAGCCGGGTTACAGGGCGAATCGGGCAGTTTTGAAGTCGAGGTAACAGAACACCCGAGATATATTGATGTAAAGAAGTGCACTGGCTGCGGTGTGTGTGCCAGGGAATGCCCTATTGATGCCATAAATACCTATAATGAAGGCCTTAATGAGAGAAGAGCCATTTACATCAGGTATCCCCAGGCTGTTCCACTAGCCTATTCTATCGATAAGGATAAGTGTATTGGTTGTGGACTATGTGAGAATCTGTGTCTGGCAAACGCCGTCCGCTATAATGACCAGGAGTCTAAGAGGATATTAAAAGTTGGCTCGGTGATACTGGCGCCAGGGTTCGAAAAATTTGACGCAAAGTTAAAGAGCGAATACGGATACCGCAGATATGCGAACGTTCTCACCTCGATGGAATTCGAAAGGATACTATCTGCCTCGGGTCCCTATCGGGGGCGTGTGCACCGACCTTCAGACGGCAGCATACCACGAAGGATTGCCTGGCTTCAGTGTGTTGGCTCAAGGGATGTCGGGCTGAACAAAGGCTATTGCTCATCGGTCTGTTGTACCTATGCTATCAAAGAGGCGATTATCGCCAAAGAGCACGCGGGTGAAAACCTGGAGGCCACCATTTTTTATATGGATATGAGGACGTTTGGCAAGGGGTTTGACACTTACTTCGATAGAGCAAAGGAGGAACATAAGGTCAGGTTCGTAAGGTCAAGAATTGCCGAAGTAAAGGAAGTCCCACAAACGAATAATCTAATCGTGAGATATGAAAACGAAGAGGGGAAATTGAGTGAGGAAGAATTTGACCTGGTCGTTCTTTCGGTCGGGTTTTCTTCATCGGATAAGGTAAGAGAGCTCGCCACAAAAATGGGGTTAGAGCTGAATCAGTATGGATTTTGTAAGACCCTGGAATTTCGCCCGCTTGAGACCACCAAGCCCGGAATATTCGTGGCTGGTGCCTTCCAAGCGCCCAAGGATATTCCGGAGACAGTAATACAGGCAAGTGGCGCCGCTTCTCTGGCGGCAGGCTCTATTTCCGAGGCCAGGGGAAGCTTGATAGCCAAAAAAGAATATCCGCTGGAGATTGATGTCAGAGGACAGGAACCAAGGATTGGCGTGTTTGTGTGCCACTGCGGAATAAATATTGGAAGTTATGTTAATGTCCCTGAGGTTGTTGAGTATGCCAAGACCTTGCCCAATGTCGTCCATGCCGAAAACAATCTGTATACCTGCTCTGAGGATACCCAGAAAAAGATAAAAGAAAAGATAAAAGAGCATAATTTGAATCGTCTCATTGTCGCCTCTTGCACGCCAAGGACACATGAACCACTGTTTCGGGATACCATCCGGGAGGCGGGCTTGAATCCCTATCTCTTTGAGATGGCAAATATAAGGGACCAGTGTTCCTGGGTTCATATGAGCCATCCCAAAGAAGCCACCCAAAAGGCAAAGGATTTAGTCAGGATGGCAGTTGCCAAATCAAGATTGCTTGACCCTCTTTATGGCCGAACCCTGACGGTAAATAAAGCCGCTCTGGTTATTGGCGGTGGTTTATCGGGAATGACCGCAGCCCTCCAGCTCGCCGAGCAAGGATTCGAGACCCACCTAGTTGAGAAAGAGACGGAACTGGGCGGGAACCTGCGTCATATACACTACTCGCTTGATAGCGATGACCCCAGTCAGAGACTGGCTGAGCTCATTGAAAAGGTAAATCAGAATGAGAAAATCAAAGTTTATACTGATACCACGTTTGCCAAAGTAGAGGGGTCATTGGGGAATTTCACCTCTACCTTAAATGGGAGGGAGAGTACTGCGAAAACCATAAACCATGGGGTCATCATTGTCGCCACCGGTGCTGAGGAGTGGCAGCCCGACCAATATCTGTATGGTAAAAGTGGGAAAGTCCTCACCCAGCGCGAGTTTGAAGAGAGGCTCTCCTCAGGACGGTTAGATGCCAAGAGGGTGGTGATGATTCAATGCGTTGGGTCTCGTGAGGGCGATAGAGCGTATTGTAGCCGAATTTGTTGCTCTCAAGCCATTAAAAATGCGCTAAAAATCAAAGAGAGTAACCCGAATACTGAAGTATATATCCTTTACCGAGACATAAGGACTTACGGATTTAATGAAGAGTATTATCAGAAAGCCCGAGAGAAGGGAGTAATATTCATTCACTACGAGGAGAATCAAAAGCCTGAGGTTACTGAGGATGGAGAGGTTTTGAAAGTAAAAGTCAGGGATGCCATCCTCAATGCTAGCTTACTTATCACTGCCGACCTGTTGGTGCTGGCACCGGCTATCGTGCCTAACACGAATAATAAAGACCTTGCTCAGATGTTAAAAATCCCCCTTGACCAGAATGGGTTCTTCCTCGAAGCCCATCTGAAACTTCGACCGGTGGATTTTGCCACTGAGGGCGTTTTCCTTTGCGGTCTTGCCCACTCGCCAAAGACGATAAGCGAGAGCATTGCCCAAGCGAGTGCGGCTGCCGCTCGCGCCGCCACCATAATTTCCTGGGATACCATTGAACTTGAAGGCACGCTTTCCTTTGTGGTTGACGAAAATTGCGATGGTTGCGCCTACTGCGTTGACCCCTGTCCATATAAGGCAATAACCTTAATCGAGTATATGAAGGACGGAGCCATAAAAAAGACCGTAGAAGTTGATGAAACCGCCTGCAAAGGGTGCGGCGTGTGTCAAGCCACTTGTCCCAAGAAAGGCATATTTGTCAGAGGATTCAAGCTTGAGCAAATATCAGCAATGGTTAGTGCGGCGCTTGGAGTAGGATAAAAATGAGTAATGAAACTTTTGAACCGTTAATAATAGGCTTCTGCTGCAACTGGTGCTCCTACGCCGGGGCGGATTTAGCTGGTGTCTCCAGGATGCAGTACCCACCCAATATACGCATCATTCGGGTAATGTGTTCCGGTATGGTTCACCCCAATCTGGTTATTGATGCCTTAACCAAAGGGGCGGATGGGGTGCTGGTATGTGGCTGCCACCCCGGGGACTGTCATTACCTGGAGGGCAACCTGAAAGCAGAAGCGCGGGCAGAGGCAATTAAGCTTATGTTACAGGACTTCGGTATTGAGGAAGAAAGGTTCAGATTGGAATGGGTCTCTGCCTCCGAGGGAGGGAGGTTTGCTCAGGTAGTAACCGAGATGACGGAGCAAATCAAGCAGCTTGGTCCCAACCCTTATAAGACCTGATGGAGAAAACTCAATGGAGTTAGCGCGAACATTCAACGGCAAAAAGTTTATGTGGGACGGGAAAGCCTACCCCAATGAAAAGGAAGCGAGGGAAGTCGCTCAAAAATACAGAGACGACGGATTTGAAGTTGAGCTCGTTGAAGAAGGCGGACAATACTTCGTCTTCACCCGAAGAGTGGTGAAGGAAGTCGTCATTGAAGGAAAAACAACATAAAGGAGGTCAAAACAAATGGTACGCGTGGATGAAGAATGGCTGGCAACCTGTGGCGGTTGCGAGGTAACCGTGCTGGACCTCGGAGAGGCACTCCTTGATTTGTTACCCAAGCTTCAGTTTGTCCATATGCCTGTCCTGATGGACCATAAATTTTACGGGCAAGCCGGGGAGAAAGCGGCCCTGGAAATTCCAGAGGCAGATGTGGGACTGATAAGCGGTAGCATACGCAACGAGGAAAACAAGCAGGTCGCCGAAGAGATGAGAAAGAAATGTAAAACATTAATCGCCGTGGGTTCTTGTGCTAATTTTGGGGGCATCCCGGCGCTAGGCAATATGTATACCGTGAGCCAGATATTTGACAAAGTCTATCGTCAGAGCAAAAGCACTGACCCAGCCGATACCCCAGCGGTTGATATCCCGCCACTCAGGGACCGCGTTTATGCTGTAAGCGAAGTAGTCAAGGTTGACCTAGGTTTGCCGGGCTGTCCCACCACCCCGGAACTCGTTGCTGAAGCCTTAACCTGCCTGTTAGAAGGTAAGCCCTTTTCTCTGCCTGAACGAAGTGTTTGCGATGACTGTCCGGCAAAAAGAGAAAAAAAGGCTGAAATCAAATTAAAGAGACCCTTGGAAGCAGTTACTTTCACTCCAGGGCAGTATGAAAACATGCGCTGTTTGATGGAACAAGGTGTCTTGTGCCTCGGACCAGCAACTAAGTCTGGCTGCGGTGGTGCGGAAAAGATCCCCCGGTGCATCAAGGCATATATGTCCTGTCGTGGTTGTTTCGGCCCAATACGGGCGGGGGCTAATCCTATGGTTGATATGATGACTGCCCTGTCTTCCATTGGACTTGACCCTAAAGAGATAGAAGACAGAATGGCGACCTTTAACCGATTCATCGGCGCCGGTCGTCTGCGACCTCTACCCGCAAGGTAAGTAAAACAAGAAAGGAGACAGATAATGAAACAGATTGTTATCCAACCAGTGACACGTATTGAAGGTCATGCCAAGATAAGTATCCAGCTTGATGACCAGGGAAATGTGGCTGATGCCAGGGTCAATGTTGTGGAACTAAGAGGGTTTGAGCGGTTTTGCATAGGTAGACCTGTGGAGGAATTACCTCGCATCGTGTGTCGTATCTGTGGGGTATGCCCCTGGGCACACCATCTAGCTTCCTCTAAGGCCTGCGATGCCGTCTTTGGTGTTGATATCCCGTCAGCAGCCAAGAAGCTCAGGGAACTTGCCTATATGGGACATATGATGCACAGCCATATGCTGCATTTCTTTATCCTCTCAGGACCTGACTTTGTGATGGGACCCGATGCTGACTATTCGGTAAGGAATGTCGTTGGCGTTATTCAGAAGGTTCCTGATATCGCCAAGCGAGTCGTCCGGGCAAGATACTTGGCACAGATGATGACCCAGGTTCTCGGCGGCAAGGCAATCCATCCTGATGTCTCAGTTCCTGG
>Ga0129298_10000161_pt1 | contig 23484 bp, 17 predicted proteins | sample I19B2metaG_FD_94707 | JGI IMG/M metagenome (GOLD analysis project Ga0129298, IMG submission 94707) | Lake sediment bacterial and archeal communities from Gulf of Boni, Indonesia to study Microbial Dark Matter (Phase II) - ​I19B2 metaG | ecosystem: Environmental > Aquatic > Freshwater > Lake >... | reverse complement strand
TCTGGGGCCTTTGGTTTTTGCCGTTGCTTTTGACAGGAATAATAGATCACATGTATGTCTTGTTACTAGCGAACCTATCAATATCTATGGTCGTTTTCGCCTTTTTTGAGGGCTTCTAGGAAAACTTCACCGTTACAAAGCCTAGGCCTACCCCCGGTTTCAAGGTTGTGCCATAATGAACACGCTCTTTCTATGGGGCCGAGGCACATCTTTTTGATACTCGTGCGCTCAAAAGGGGTTTATTGCTTTCCAAAGGCATTGTTTGTCTCGATCGCCATATTCTCTTCGACGCTTTGCAGAATTTGGCGTAATCTATCACGTTCGATATGTGACTCCCTCTGCGTTGCCTCTTTGAGGAGGAAACCGGTTCTGATTAGATTGTCTATGGCCCTCTCGTCTATCATTTCGTAGAACGACAACAGCAAGATCGTATACAACGCTCTTCTCACGTTTGCCTTAGCTTGACCCAGGACCCTGAAGAAGGTCCCTTTGCTCACGGCTCTTGAGCCCTCTCTTATCCGATATTTTCTTGTCCTGCCTTCCTTTGACACGAGGTACTTGCGTTCCGTGAAGGACCTCGCGACGGCGACTTGCGCATCTGTTAGGTTCGACCTGCTTATCAAGAACTCCTCAACGGTTCCAAGATCATCCTGTCTTTTACTTTCCTTGGGCATGTCAATAATGTTTTCCTACGGCACGCTAAAAAGTTAATCGCCGTAGGAAGAAGCAAACATATGACTTTTTAACTCGAGGCGTCCTAATTACATGGACAATGGAAGACTGGGCCAAGAAAATGTTTGTTGACCGGGCGGACCTGTTTCTTAAGATAATGAATCCGAGATGGGCAAGAACCGAGCTCCTGGTAGATGGGATGGTGAAGATACTGAAGGATTACGGGATTGAAAAGGGAAGGATCCTCGATCTGTTCTGCGGGAACGGACGGGTCTCGGTAACATTCGCAAGAAAGGGGTTCTCGGCTGTTGGCGTAGATGTCTCACCAATTTTCATAGACGACGCCATATCCAGAGCGAAGGCCCTCGGAGTCTCTGAGAGCGTAAAATTCGTACAGGGAGACGCCAGAAAACTCCTCGAACTCCTTCCTGAAGCCGGATATTTCGATGCCGTAGTGAATGCTTGGACCTCAATCGGATTCTTCGGTAGAAACGACGATTTGAGCATATTCAGGCAGGCAAGGCGACTAACAAGGGAGGGAGGCCTCCTTTTCATCGCCGAAGCATCCCACAGGGACTATGCGAATCTGAGATTTGGCCCCTCTCTATTCACACAATACGAAGACACAGTCGTACTCGAGAACCCGGTATGGAACACGCTTACATCAAGACTGAAGAATGTTTGGTCGTTCTACGCAAAGGAAGGGGACGACTTAAAGTTCATCGACAGGATAGGTTTCGACATATATATTTACAGTGCAAGCGAGCTAGCCTCTCTATTACAGGAGGCTGGTTGGGAAACGCTCGCAGCATACGGAAGCCTAGCAACTCAACAGCCCTTCACCCCTCTCACGGCGATGAATCTGGTGGCAAGAGCCATCGAGGAACAATAATAGATGTGGGCCTCGCAGTTCAAGAGAGCGCTAATCACTTAATGAGCGGGATCGCATGTCTTTGAGTAGTGGGAGGACCAAGAATCGGTTGCCGTACCTCCGTTGTATTCGGTTTAGATAGCGATTACTCCTCAACGAGACCGATTGCACATCTCTCAAAGAAGCTATCCAGCAACTAAATTGGGCGGACTGGAATTGGACGATTTCACTTAGTTAGAACTGATTATTGCCAAGATGCCTAGGGGCTGAAAGCTTTTTTAAACAAAGGGACTATGTCCCACCAAATGGGAAGGAAGCGGCGAAAGGAAATCAAAATCGTCAGGAAGAAGATTCCAACCATCTTCAACTGCCCCAAATGCGGATCTACATCGGTTTCGGTTCAACCGGACAAAGAGGCCAACAAATCGTTCGTAAAGTGCGGAAGCTGTGGTCTCTCGGGGACGTACGAGGTAAAGTCGATAATGAAGGCCGTTGATGCATATAACATGTTTGTCGATGACTTCTTCAAGCAGACGCAAAGCGTGGGGACGACGAGTTAGGATGGCAACGCCTCAAACCGGTATCAGCATCGGCAAAACGGAGAAGTACTTACAAGACAAGCTTCTGTCTGAAGGGGTCTGTTACTTTATCTTGATTGATCCGGAAAAACCGGGGGACGTTTCGACTCTGTCTCGAGTTGCTTCCGAGGAAGGGGCTACTGCTATAATGATTGGTGGCACCACAGCACAGATGGCTTCCGATTACGAGGCCGTCATATCCGAAGTAAAGAGGAATGGCAAACTGCCTGTTTTGATATTCCCGAGCAATACGGCTTCCGTTGCGCGCGGTGCAGACGCCATTTGGTTTATGAGTCTTCTTAACTCTGACGATCCGTATTATATAATCGGCGCGCAGATGCTGGGAATACCCGGCATTAAGAAGTTTCACCTAGAGCCGATTCCTCTTGCGTATATAATCGTGGGTTACGGAGGGACCGTGGGCTATGTGGGTCGTGCAAGGCCGATTCCCTATGAACGACAGGAAATCGGTGCAGCCTATGCAATGGCTGCGGAAGCCCTGGGAATGAGATTCGTCTATTTCGAGGGAGGCTCTGGTGCACCAACGCACATACCCCCAGAGTTCATAGCATATTCTCGCAGGTTTGTGAAGTCTACGATAATGGTCGGGGGTGGAATAACTAACGGAAAGATCGCAGAATCTTTAGTAGAGGCAGGCGCAGACGCCATAGTTACCGGGAATGTCCTAGAAGGAGAGGCAGAGATGAGAGCCAAGATAAAGGAGATACTCGCTGGGTGTAAAGAGGGAGTAGAAAGAAGGCGGGCTAAAGCCTGAGGAGTTCATAAATGGTAGCGAACAGGAACCAGCCCCATCCCTCTGATAAGTACGAACAGGATCTACTTGGAGAAATCAATACCCTGTATGATCTGGCTTCCAAGGCCAAGGAGAAATCAGAAGATCCAATTCCCATGGTGGAATCGAAAATAGTATTCTCTCATGGAGAAACGCTGGAATATCTGCTGGGCCTCGAAGGGCTAGCGAACAGATTCGAGGAGCTGTGCAAACAACTGCCCAGAAGCCAAGTCCCGTTCAAGATAGCCGAGGATGTAATATATGGCAGATTCGGGTCCTTCGAAGACGAGGCAAGAGCCCTTCTGGCAATACGGGCCGGGCTGGGTTGTATCACTCCTCCTGGATCAACCGCTGCCCCGTTGGAGGGAATAACAAGCGCAAGGCTAAAACAAAATCCGGACAGGTCAAATTATCTTGCTATATATTTCGCTGGGCCTATGAGGTCTGCCGGCGGAACGGAACAGGCCCTCTCTATCCTGATAGGCGACTTCGTTCGCTCGGCTCTTCACCTCTCAAACTACATACCGTCTCCTGAGGAAATTGCAAGGTTCATAGAAGAATACAAGATATGTGAGAGGAAGGTCAGCAGATTCCAATATAGGACCTCGGAAGAGCAACTCCTTTTCGTCCTCCAGAGGATGCCAATAGAGGTCACCGGAGTTGGGACAGATCCGTTTGAGGTCCTTACGCACAAGAACCTTCCCAGGATAGAGACGAACTTCATTCGCGGGGGTGCCCTCAGGGTACTCATAGACGGTTTCATAGGAAGGGCAGAGAAGGTCCTGAAGTTCGTGAGGGAACTGAATCTGTCGGGTTGGGACTGGTTGAGCGAGGTAAAAGCCACGAGAACCGAATCCTCTCACATGAACGAGGTTTTGATTGGCCGACCAGTCTTATCCTCGGTGAATTCATTTGGTGGGTTCAGGATCCGTTATGGACGTGCCAGGAACACCGGCCTAGCAGCCATAGGCGTGCATCCTAACACAATGGGCGTAGTGGATTCATTCGTAGCAGTTGGTTCTCAATTAAGGATCGATAGGCCTGGAAAGTCCAGCGTTGTTGTTCCAGTTGATTCAATCGAGCCCCCAGTGGTGAAGTTGAAGGACGGTTCAGTGGTTAAGCTAGAGGGGGCAGTAGACTGGGCCGAAATCGATCCACAAATAAAGGAGGTGCTGTTTCTCGGAGATATCCTGATCTCCGTTGGGGACTATATAGAAAACAACAAGAGGCTAGATGTCTCCGCCTTTACAGGCGAGTGGTGGGCGGCGAGCCTTGCGCAGAAAGCCTCTGAACTCCCCGATGGTATAAAGTCAGCTGCTCAACTTCTCGAAACGGACGAGGAAAGACTCGCCCTCTTCTTGTCCGCGCCCCCTAAGTCCTATCCCGACTTCAAGGAAGCACTCAAGATAGCAACTAGGTTCGGTATACCGCTCCATCCCCGCTATGTGAATTTCTGGGAACGCTGCACCGGGGACGAAGTCCTCGAGCTGTGCAAGTTCCTCAAGCAGAAGGCACAATTCATGGATAACGGAATAGTATTCCACAGCGATAGTTCGATAGATGAGATCCTAAACAAGGCAGTCATGCTTCACAGGGCTGATGGAGGGACGACCACGGTGATTGATTCGTCTGTCCCGTTGATTCACCTACTATGCACGACTGCCTCGCTTGTGCTTCCCCAATCAAAGGAGAGTGGCCTATCGTACATAGCTCGGGCCCTGAACATACCACTGAAGGAAACAATAGGCTCTACGATATCGGCAAGATTTGGTCGTCCTGAGGCAGCGAAACCGCGCTTGATGAAACCTCCCGTTAATCTGCTTTTTCCTGTCGGGAACGCCGGCGGGCCCTCTAGAGATCTAAGGAAGGCAGAAGGGAAAGGATCAATAAAAGTCGAAATCATAAACAGAAGATGTCCCTCGTGTAACATAAGGACCTTTCACACAAAATGCCCTGAATGTTCGAAGGACACAATTGAACAGAGAACGTGTCCAAAATGTGGTTCGCCATGTGAGAACTTCACCTGCAAGAAGTGTGGTTCGGAGGGAAGGCCCTTTGGGCAGATGACCGTTAACCTCCAGCAAGAGATTCGAAGAGCCCAAGAAGCGATCGGCTTGCATAGCCTTCCAAATAGAATAAAGGGAGTGAAGTCTTTGATGAACGATGAGAGGATAGCAGAGCCCCTTGAGAAGGGAATACTGAGAGCCGCCTTCAATCTATTCGTGTACAGGGACGGAACGTGTAGATTTGACGCTTCTAACGCCCCATTGACAGCGTTCAAACCAAAAGAGACAGGCACCGGACTCCATAGGCTGTTGGAATTAGGATATGACCGAGATGTCGAAGGGAAACCTCTTTCCTCAGAGGATCAACTTGTCTTTCTCAAACCACAGGATGTTCTAATGCCAAGGAAAGCAATCTCTTTCTTGGTCGGATTGTCTAAATTCCTAGATCGGTCGCTACAAACGCACGGGCTGGAACCCTGCTACCGCGCGTCAAATGAGGGGGATCTGATTGGCAAGCACATAATCTCCATCTCTCCTCATACGGTAGGTGGAATAGTCGGTAGGATAATCGGGTTCACAGGCGCAGAGGTCCTCTATGCACATCCATATTATCACCAAGCGAAAAGAAGAGATTGTGACGGCGACGCCGATTCCTTCACTCTCGCCCTGGATGTCTTCATGAATTTCAGCAAGAGGTATACCCCAAGTAGACCTGGCGGGAAGATGGATTCGCCCCTTGTTGTTTTTCCGATAATCAATCCTAGGGAAATCGACGATCAGATCTACAATATGGAGAACTCAGCATCCCTGCCGTTAGCCTTCTACACGATTTCAGAGCAGAGGAGTTCGCCCTCGGAACTACGCGACATTGTGAACCTAGTAGGGCCAGAAGCACCAGCTGTTCTTGCTTGCACCCATGCAACGCAGGACGTGACAGCGGGTCCCTTGATTTCGAAATATAGGACGATAAAGACCGCATCGGAGAAGTTTCTAGCGCAATTGAATCTGCTCGATCGCCTCTCTTCTTTGAACAAGAAAAAGATCCTTCAAAACATACTCGATACCCACTTGATCCGTGATTTCTCTGGCAACGTGAAGGCACTCTATTCGTCGGGTTTCAGATGTACGAAATGCGGTGAAAGGTATAGGAGACCGCCACTGTCAGGCCATTGCAGGAGATGCGGTTATGTGGTCCAGCCAAACGTATTCGTGTCAAACGTAGTGAAATACTTCAACATGATCGAATTGCTCACGAGCAAATACGAACTGGATCCATACTACTTGGAGGCCCTGAAATCGCTTGGGCAAGAACTTAAGCATCTGCCAAGCCGCACAGAAAAGAAAGAGGACCTACCAGGCACGAAGGTCGAGTCGAAGCGAAGGAGCGAATCCCTGAGCAAATTCCTTGGAGAATCAGCTTAGCGCCTCCTTCCTTATCGCCTTCCGCAAAAGGACTGCCCCGCAGACGGGGCAATTGATTCGCTCTGATTTGTAGATTCTCTTACAGGCCCTGCAAACGAGAACATACTCGAACCTTCTTTTTATGCCCCTCAAGCCTACTCTCATGAAACCGATCTTCATCTTGCTCAGTAGGTTCTGCAAAGAGTAATCGTCTGTCAACACTATCGGCTCTCTCCTCTTGGATTGGAGGGCCAAAGCCAATGCCGCCACCTCAAGATCCGTTCTGGAGAGCACGCGTCCTTCTCCTATCTCTTTGGCTTGACCGAGTGCCTTTGACACTGCTCTCTTAGGGGGCCGTATTATGTGAAGCCTCCGTGACAAAACGTAGGCACCTAATCTCGTTCTAGCCACTCGATTCTTCAGTTCCCTCGCCACGGAAGGGGTCGTATAGGCCTCCCCGGCAAAGCCCAGTGTAAGTCCCCTGAGAAGCGCGTTGGTGTCCAAAACGTAGACGCCCATCAGCGGGCTCACTCTTTCAATGCCCTTTCAACCCTTCTGATAAGATAAGAGGAACCAAAGCGAATGAGATTGGCGAAATTGTTACTCTTCCTAACGGTCACCTGAGCTCCTTCAGCCAATTCGCGTTCAACCAATCCATCTAATATCAACGATGCTCGCTCCTTCCCCCCCGTTTTCCTTATCCCAATGATTCTATCATCGGATACGACTATGGGTATCCAAGGCCGCTTTGCGAGGACTGGCGTAATCACAAAGGCCTTTACTCGATTATCTAAGGCCGGTCCCCCGGCACTCATCGAGAACGCCGTTGAACCCAATGGGCTAGCGATCAGAACGCCACTCCCCAACATATTAACGGATCCAAATCCGCCTATCTCAATACCTACCTCCAGTACTCCCTTGAAAGTTTCGGCTGTGAAGACGACCTCGTTGACGGCCTCTCCGACTAAGTCTCTGCCAATTGAAGCCGATATCTTGCTGATCCTCTCCAAAAGGAACTTGCCAGCAAGTATGTCCTGAACTCTTCGCTTGAGATTTCTTAATTCCAGTTCGGCCAAGAAACCCCTTCTTCCCAGATTAACATGAAGAACATGTGATGAGGTGCGGAGACCCATCAAACCGTAGAAAAGCGTGCCGTCTCCTCCAGCCGCGATCAACAGATCGCATGGAAACTCAGGGGGCTTCTTACCATGCTCAAAAACGTGATAACTTACCAGAGATCCCTTGAAGGACCTTTCTAAGTCCATCCGACGCATTTTGCTCGCGGTTGCTCGGTCCCTAGTGACAACGCATATTTTTTTATAATGGACCATTGGGTAACGAAAAGGGTGTGAGGCTTTAATTAAATCCTTTCGTGTGTATTGAAACGAGGCGTCTGCATGAGGTCCATCCTCACTGCGAAATGGTCTAAGGTTAACGCATGCGATAGGCCATGCAAGAACTGCCCAATATTCGAATTATGCAGGGGACCAGAAACAGAAGGATACAACTGCCCATTCTTAAGGTGCGAGGTCGAAGCACCAACCTTGAGGCCGATGCAAGTTTGCCCGATTTGCCATTTCGGACCCATAAGTTGGGACTTAAGCCAGAAAGAACTATCAAGATCAATCTTCGAGATCTCAAACGTTGGGAACGCTGGAGTTCGCTCTCCGAAAATACCGGACATCGTACCAATTGTCTGTCCGTTGGATCTTGAAAATCGTGTCCGGATGGCCAACAAGACGAACACAATACAAAAAGCTTATTGATATGTAGTTCATCAAGCGACCCGGCGAAGTAAAATGAGCAGGGTTGTGGAGCTCGGGTCAATAAAGGAGGGCTCTTGGCTGACTATCGATGGTGAGCCGTGCCAGGTTGTTGAGGTTGCACACTCGAAACCGGGTAAAGCGCTCAGGCGCGCCTAGACATGGCTCGGCAAAAGCCAGAGTAGTTGGCATGGGCCTATTTGATCGAGCAAAACACACGTTGTTGAGCCCCGTGGACGAGAAAGTCGAAGTGCCAATGCTCGATAAACGAATTGGGCAAGTTCTCTCGGACACGCAGGACACACTTCAATTGATGGACATGGAAACCTACGAAACTTTCGAATTACCAAAGCTCAAGGAAGAACCTCTCGCTTCGACGGTCAGGCCAGGCGTGACAGTGGAATATTGGCGAGTAGGCAGCAAAAACAAGATAATGAGACTGAAAAGCGAATAGCAATGGGCAAGCCCCTTCTGGGCGCCTCGACCCTCTATGCCTGGAGGGATGGAAAATCGCCTAGACTGTTCGAGCAGATAATTCGCAGGAGCAATCTGCTTTGGGAAATCATCGACGATGAGGATCTGGCCATCAATGAGGACGACGCGCTAAAACTACATGCTATAGAGAGAGATCACCAGACTGTGTTCGCGGTTCATGTTCCCTTTCTTAGGAAAGACATCTTCTCCAGCGATCTTATCCATAGGATCGCGTGCATAAAACTCGTCAAGAGGTCAATTGAATTGGCGAATAGATACGAGGCGAAGTTCGCCGTGATACATCCAGGATATAGGAACGACGAAATCATGCCAGAAGAGATAGCGGGAATACTCAACGAGCTGTTTGACTTTGCCACCAATCTGGGGATGGTCCCGCTTCTGGAGAACCTATCGAGGAGAACGGCCTTCTATAAGCCGGAGGAGATGAAACAGTTTCAGAAGCTTCTGCTCAAGCCAAACTTCGCCTTGGATGTTGGTCATGCGAACATGGAAAGCTGCCTTGAGGAATTCATGAGAGTAAACAGATCGTTCTGCTACTTTCACATTCACGACAACCTAGGCGTCAAGGATGACCATCTGCCCCTTGGGAAAGGCAACATAGACTGGGGGCGTTTCTTTTCCGAAATAGTGAGAACAGATCCGGCGAGGCCACTAGTTGTAGAGAACCTGAGCCTAGACGATTTGGAGGTAAGTTTAGATTTCGCCTTGAAAATGCTGGGCTGAGATGAATAAGGAACGGCACAAGCGCAACAGGGATGAGGTGAAGGATTACTCAGCCAACCTCTCGTCCTTCAGTGATCTGATTGACAAACTCGGGCGGGGAGGAGGGTTCCAAGCGAGAGAAGTTTCGAAGGGGTTGGATATATTGATTGGAATGGAGGGAGATCAGCGTTGTACTAAGTTTCTATCGTTCACCGCGAACTTGGTCGCAACTGGGCTCAGGGGGGTCATAGCCGAGGCAATAAGAAATAATCTGGTGAACGTAGTTATAACGACCGGCGGGACTGCGGATCATGATATTGCTCGTGCGTTGGGAGGGAAGTACCACTTGGGCACCTTCTTCGATGATGATGCCCGGCTTCGTGAGAGAGACCTACATCGACTTGGGAACATTGTGGTTCCTCTGGTTTCCTACGGTCCGATTATAGAGAAATTCGTCAGGAAAATGGTAGATGAGTTAGGAAACGGGAAATCGTTCTCTCCTTCTGAATTGCTTGCAGAGGCAGGCAGGCGGCTAGACGACGAGAATTCAATCCTGCGCGTAGCCTATCTCAAAGGCGTACCTCTCATCTCCCCAGGGATCGTGGACTCGGCCTTCGGCACGGCATTAATGTATGGATACCAGAAGGGAAAATTACATCTCGACGTTTTGAAGGACATGAAGCTCATGTCAGATAAAATATTCGAGAGGAAAAGAACTGGCGCGATTATCTTAGGAGGAGGAATAAGCAAGCACCATGTTCTATGGTGGAATCAATTCAAGGAGGGATTGGACTACGTCGTTGCAATAACAACTGGCACGGAATTTGACGGCTCGTTGACTGGTGCAAGGATAAGCGAGGCTATATCTTGGGGCAAGGTGAAACCAGGCGCATCCATCTCGAACATAATAGGGGACGCAACCGTGATCTTCCCGCTACTTCTTGCAGCCTACTACGAGAAAAATATTCAGGGCAAGTAGGCATAGAGCAGATTCCTTGTGAGCCCTATTGTCCTTCACTTGGGTGCCTGCGTCTCACCGGATTCTGGCTTCAGCTCCTGCGCCAACATTTGGTTGATTTCCTTTTCGTAGTAGTGGTTGGTGACCCTCACGGATGCCCTTTCAACGCCCTGAACCCTTAGGAGCTTCTTCTTTATCTCATTGCCGATGTATAGTGCCATTACCGGGGGGCACATTGGGACGGTCAGATGGTATGTGATTCTTGCCTCGGTTCCTTCAACGGATATCTCGTCGACGAGCCCCATATCTATTATGGAGGCTCCGAGTTCTGGATCTGCGACCTCTTTGAGTTCGTTGTAGATGGCAAGCTCTTTTTCGTTCAGTTTCTGGGGATCTATGGCCATTTGGTATAACACCGTTTTAACGTCGGATAAAAACGTTCTGCGACGCGGCATGCGCCTGTTCCAAATTGGGGTTTCTCATCAGAGGCTGCCCCATAACTGGAGACACACAAGCCACCAGAACGTTCCTTCAAGTACTTTCATGTGCTGCAGTTGACTCTGGGAGGAGTCGAGAAGGTAACTCTTCGAATGCGGCCCGAGGGGAGCAAGCAACATAACTTGGTACTAGCCTCAAGTAACAGCCTAGCTTTGGGCGCTTCGTGGAAAACATATTGGTGACGCAAATATCTACTGCATCTCGCGACGAATCTGAATCAAAGGAACCGAGGACAGACATGTCCTCGGCTTGCTGGGTCCAAGACCTTCTAGGGATCCCCATAAGCTTGGCCCACTACCCGACTCAATATTGAATAGAGAAGGGCGGAGCTTTGCTCTATGATTGGTCCAGAGTCTCGATCACATGGCCGACATCTCGGGAAAAACTGTCATGGCGTCGATTCGGCATTCTTACCTTCCTATCAGAACCGGCACTTCACATAGATTCTTAAAACACCAGACCGATTTCTGCGGAACAGTCTTGCGCGTGTGAAGGACTGAATGGTGCTGATCCTTGTTTCCAGAAACATGTACTTAGCCAAGGCAATTGCTTGCTAGGAGCTTAAACCAGAGGCCGCGGATTTGATTCTGGATTCATCAGAATGGCAATACTCTCCATCCCAGAAGATATCTGGGTAGTCATGGTCTCGCCTATCTGGGGTGTAGCGGACGCAATCGAATTTGGCATCTTCGGCTTCGTGCCCGTTGGTTGACGTAGAGCGCTGGTGGAAGGGCGGCCGAATGGACCTCCGTTTCTATGCCGGATTGCTGAAGCGTTCTGTGGTTTCTCAGCGCTGTTTTTGGGGCAGTTGTGAGGGGCCGTTTGCTTACCTCTGTAGGGCGTGGCCGCGGGCAACTTTGGAACGGCTTAGAAGCTTGCGTCCTTCGCGACTTATGTGCAACGAATTAATGCTGATAGAACTGAATGCGGGGGCTTGTAAAATACGTTGCTGATCTGACAGGGAGTTCATGGGAGCACATAGACTGGTAATCTTGTCATGAATCGTTGATTCACAAATTTGATATAATATTGGGGTGCAGATTGGGGGGCGTAAAGATGAAGCTAGTGAGGAGCAGAGCCACCCTTTTTTACGTTGTTGTCGGAATGATGTTATTACTGATTCCAGCTTCGTCTCTAAGGGCCTTCGCTAACGGCCCTCTAGTTCCTTCCACGCAGGTTACGGTGACTTTGAGCAACTGGTGGCACAACAGCTATGTGGACGCAACTTTTGCGAATGTCCCTGCTGGCTACGTTCTGCAAAACGGCGTTGGGTATCTGGCCTGGTGCATCGATCTCGACCACACTGTCAGGCTGAACCAACCCTATTCGGCTAGGCTGTACATAATCGACAACCCAACCTGGAGAAAGGCCAATTGGGTAATCAATAACAAGGGAGCTCATACGAAATACTTTATACAAGCGGCACTCTGGAGAATCTTTGGGTGGGGCTGGACCAAAATAGACGCAGAGCTGTCGCGCAAGAGCGTGACTGTGGACCATACGGCCGTTGATACTTTCGTCGGACAGGCGAATGAGAATTTCTGGCCTACTGGTTGCCAAATGATAGCAGTTGAGATCTACATAGACGATTGTACCCAACTGCTGTTTTTCGAGCTTCACATACCGCTAGACGTTCCTGAATTCGGAGACAGCATCCCAATAGTGACTTCGGTGGCCGGAACTCTTCTCCTTCTCGTAAAGGATCGGGTCAAGAGGAAATAACCCTTCTTTCCAACAGCCTACAGGGAATTATGTGACAAGGCATATGATCTAAATCGACTAAGGCGTGCGTATGTTTAACCAAGCGTTCTCTCTGCCCTCAAGGGTGGCGACCCTAGCAAAAATTATTTAACGAGAGAGCGTGGGAAACACAAACTAAAATGGACGGAATTTTGATTGTGGATTTCGGGGGCCAGTACTGCCACCTGATAGGGAGAAGGATAAGGCAACTCGGAGTCTATTCGGAAATAATCCCCTATGACCTTGCCGGTGAACAGACTGTTTCTTCCAAAAGGAAACTCAAGGTAAAGGGAACGATCCTCTCTGGAGGGCCCTCAAGAGTCTATGACGACGGCGCTCCCAAAAGCTCGGTTGACGTACTCGCTCTTGGTATGCCAATTATGGGCTTATGCTATGGTCATCAGCTGATCGCATTCCTCTCAGGAGGAAGGGTGGGAGTCGGGCAGAAGAAGGAATACGGGACGACTCGGGCAACCATAACCAAACCAATTGGCGTCCTAAGGGGGATGAGGAAACACGAGAAAGTCTGGATGAGTCACGGAGATGTGGTTCTTGAGATTCCTCAGGAATACGAGGTGCTCGCATATACGGAGAACTGCCCAGTGGCTGCCTTCAAACACAGGGATAAACCGATATATGGACTTCAGTGGCATCCAGAGGTCATCCACACCGAAAGGGGAATGGAAACACTACGCAACTTTGTCTTCTACGTGTGCAAGTGCAAGGCAAACTACAGGCCGACGGACTTCCTAACCAACGCATCACGAAGAATAAGACAAATCGTAGGGTGCAAGAAGGCCATAATAGCCTTGAGTGGAGGCATCGACTCAAGCACCGCCGCGGTTCTTGCTGCCAAAGCCATAGGAGCGAATCTAACTGCAGTATTCGTTGACCACGGGTTAATGAGGGCGGGAGAGCCGGAATCTATCCCCACGACGCTACAAGAACTGAAGGTGAAATTAATCGTAATGGATGCGAAAAAAAGGTTCTTGAAGAGATTAAGGGGGATCTCTGATCCAGAGCAGAAAAGGAGGATCGTAGGAAAGGAGTTCATCAAGGTGTTCGAAGGAGTTGCTGAAGATATAGGCGCCGAATATCTCATACAGGGGACCATCTATCCGGATAGAATCGAATCTGGGGCCCGGAAGCATTCCGAGAAGATAAAGACGCATCATAACGTTGGTGGCCTGCCAACCAAGGTGAAATTCAAGGCCATACTTGAACCATTAAGCGATCTCTATAAAGACGAGGTGAGGAAGGTTGCGGATCGATTGGGAATACCGAAGGAAGTGATCCAGAGGCAGCCGTTCCCTGGACCGGGTCTGAGCGTCAGAGTTATGGGTTCTGTGACACAAGAAAAAATAGACGTCGTAAGGAAAGCGGACGAAATAGTGACTGGGGAGATAGAGAAAAGCGGCTTACGAGGGAAACTATGGCAATATTTCGCGGTGCTTACGGATACTAAGAGTACAGGTATCAAAGGAGATTCTAGGGCCTATGGTTATACAGTTGCAATCAGAGCCGTGGAAAGTCTAGAGGCCATGACGGCAAAATACACAAACATGCCCTACAGAATTCTGGAGAGAATATCAACAAGAATAACGAATGAAATCCCTCAGGTGACAAGGGTCGTCTATGATGTCACGAACAAACCGCCGGCCACGATAGAATGGGAGTAATGGGGTTTCGAGACCGTCATTCCTGCACTAAGAAACTTCCTGAACCTAGAATCGGTTCCCAAGGCTTAGGTGGTGCGGAGGGTGGGACTCGAACCCACGAACCCCTTCGGGACAGGGTCCTAAGCCTTGCGCGAACAGACGTTCTCTGCGCGTTCAAAGACTCCGATGGCTTCTTTGACCAGGCTCGGCAACCTCCGCGTGACTTGCTTGTGTCTGTCTCCCTTCATAACTTTTTCACCAAATACGGCTAACTCTATCTGGGCGATTATCAGCGAGCACTCAGCTCGCTTTCAGGTGAATACGATCTCACTGTAATAATGACGCGGGGCATCTCATAGCGGTGCTCTGAGGAGGACATCAACTGAACAACAGAACGCCTCTTCGGCGAACGCTGGCTACTAAATTGCTATCCCTATTCGCTCTGGATCCTTCGGACCGATAGCTGGTGCCTTGCAGGCGGAATGAAGCCTCCTAACATCTTACCCGTTGTAAGGGCTAAACGAGCGTGGGCTATGTTTATTTGCTTCTGAGGACTATATGTCTGTCGACGTTCATGGCAAGCATGGAGCGAGTGTTCAATCCGAGAGCGGTCGCGTTGATTGGTGCCACCGAGCGAGAAGGCTCTGTGGGTCAAGCAATAATGAAGAACCTACTGCTTGGCAAGGACAAGCGATTGATCTATCCTGTGAACCCCAACAGAGACAGCGTGATGGGTATCAAATGCTATCCGAACGTTGCAGCGGTTCCTGGGCACATAGACCTTGCCATAATAGCCACACCATCAAAGACGGTTCCTGCTCTTGTTGAAGAATGTGGGCAAGCAGAGGTAGATGGGGTGGTCATAATCTCAGCCGGGTTTCGTGAAATCGGTGAGGAAGGTTTGAAGTTGGAGCAAGAAATCGTTCGCCTTCAAGAAAAATACGGTATTCGCGTCCTAGGTCCGAACTGTGTGGGTTTCATCAGACCTCGCGTAGCTCTAAACACTTCTTTTCTGAGAGATAATCCTGAGGCCGGTGAAGTGGCCTTTCTCTCCCAGAGCGGCGCGCTTGGCTCAGCGCTGCTGAACTGGGCTTTGCATGCTCACATCGGCTTCAGCACCTTCATCTCTTTGGGATCGATGATCGACGTAGACTACGGCGATATGATCGATTATCTTGGAGAAGACCCAGCCACAAGAAGCATAATAATCTATATGGAGAACGTGCGCAATGCCAAAAAGTTCATGAGTGCCGCGAGAGGCTTCGCCAGAACTAAGCCTATAGTGGTCATAAAGGCCGGCAAACATGCTTCTGGTGCTAGAGCTGCTTCCTCCCATACAGGTGCCCTTGCAGGCGACTTCGAAGTCTATGACGCCGCTTTCAAAAGAGTGGGCGTGGTAAGGGTTGACGAGATTGGCGATCTCTTCAATTGTGCGGCCGTTCTTGATTCAAGGCATCTTCCTGGAGGCCCAAGGCTAGCTATAGTTACGAATGCCGGAGGACCCGCTGTTATGGCAGCTGACTCAATTATAGATTACGGGGGAGAGCTCACTAAATTATCAGAGGAATCGATACGCGTTTTGAGCGAGCATCTGCCCCAATACTGGAGCCATGGTAATCCGGTTGACATACTGGGTGACGCCGATATTAACAGGTATGAAGTAGCGATAAGAGCGTGTCTGACAGATTCTAACGTGGATGGTCTTCTGGTCATATATACTCCACAAGGGGCAGCTCCACCAACGGAAATAGCGGAGCTAACGGCGAAGATAGCTTCTGATAGACGTAAGCCTGTCCTAACTGTGTGGATGGGAGAGGAGAGCGTTGGGGGCGCCAGAGAAGTATTTCGGCGGAACGACATCCCCACATATGCAACTCCTGAACAAGCCATCAAGACATACATGTATATGTATAAATACAAGAGAAACTTGGATCTGCTATACCAAACTCCAGAGGAATTACCTGTAGATCTCTCGCCCCCGAAGGGTCACCTTTCAGTGATGATCCGTAAGGCAGCAAAAGAAGGCAGAACCCTTCTCAGTGAGGGCGAAGCAAAACGCTTTCTCGAAGTATATGGCATCGCCGGATTGGCGGGAGAACTCGCTAAAAACGCCGACGAGGCGTCCATCATTGCTTCGAATATGAGGTATCCCGTTGTCCTCAAAATAGCGTCACAGGACATCGTTCACAAAACTGATGTTGCTGGTGTTGTTACCGGAATAGAGTCAGACGAGGAACTTAGGAAGGCGTTCGCTACCATGATGGACAACGTACGAAGAACTCAACCTAATGTCAAAATAGATGGGATTTACGTTCAGAAGATGCTGAAGAACATCGAGTATGAATTGATACTGGGCTGCAAGAAAGATAGAGACTTTGGTGCAATCATTCTATTTGGCCTTGGAGGGATAGGCGTTGAACTCTTCAAAGATTTCTCTATAGGCCTGCCCCCACTGAACCAGATTCTCGCCAGGCGAGTCACAGAGGAAACTAGGGTCTATGAAGCCTTGTCAAAAGGCCTTAGGAATAGGCCACCGATCGATTTGAGGTTATTGGAGGAGGTTATGGTTCGCTTCTCAAACATGGTCATAGATTTCCCGGAAATCGCTGAAATGGACATAAACCCCCTAGCCGTTTCAGACGGCAAGATCTACGCCATAGATACAAGGATAATCATAGACCCCAAAGCGCTTGAGTACACGGAACCATACCCTCACCTCGTTATTGTACCATACCCCACCAAATATATCACGCCTTGGAGACTCAAAGATGGCTCAGAGGTAATTCTTAGACCCATCAGACCCGAAGACGAAACGAGAGAATCGGAATTCATCAGAGGGCTGTCGGAAGAGACCAGCCGCTTCAGATTCTTCAAGATCATAAAGGATCTTTCCCATGAATCTCTCGTACGCTTCTGCAACATAGATTACGATAGGGAGATGGCCTTTGTGGCCGAGATCCAAGAAGATGGGCGGAAAGCTCAGATTGGAGTGGCCCGGCTTGTCTTGGAACCCACTGAGAAAAAGGGAGAATTCGCTGTAGTCGTTGCAGACAGATATCAAGGCAAAGGCTTGGGAACCAAACTTGTAGACATGCTAATCAGTGTAGCTGAAGAGAAGGGGCTTGAGAGCATCTACGGGATAATCCTACCTGACAATACGAGCATGATACGCTTGTGTGAAAGCCTAGGGTTCAGGATCGACAGAAGACAGGATGAAGTATTCGCCGAGCTTAAGCTGAAATAAACACTAAACAGAAGTCGAAGGATTGCCGAAAAACAATGTTTGGTTCGGGTTTAGTGAGAAGAAAAGATCCAAGAATACCTCTTATGAGGAATCCGGCTAGGGCAGCCTATGCATACCTTTACCTAGTCCGATTTCCGATTGTGCTGTCCACATATTCCGCGTTGCTGCTCCTATTCCGCAGACCGCCCGTAACATTTTTTAGCACCGAATCGCAATACGATGAAAATGGAGGACTCCGGACTAACTAATCTCAGGACTTACTACTCGTTTGATGATTTGCTGCTTTTACCAGGGCCTTCGATTGTTGAGCCGGCCTGCATAGACGTTTCCTCAAGATTCACGCGAAATATAGAGCTCAGATTACCCATGATTGCCTCCCCAATGGACACCGTTACTGAATCCTCGATGGCAATTGCACTTGCCAAGCTCGGGGCGATAGGCGTGATTCATAGGAACATGCGCCTAGACAAGGAGATAGCAGAGTGCAGGAAAGTCAAAGCGCAACAAGCAAGCGGTACTTCAACAGCAGATCACAATGGCAAACTAAGGGTTGCTGCAGCGGTGGGGCCATTTGATGTCGAGAGGGCGAAGGCGCTTGATCACGCTAAGGTGGACGCTATAGTAATCGACTGCGCTCATGGTCACAGTCTAAGCGTCATAAAGTCGGCCGCGAAAATCAGAAAGAACATCTCGTGTGATCTTGTTGTGGGGAACGTAGCGACGCCTCAGGCCGTGGACGATTATGCGGACATCAATCCCGATGCATTTAGAGTCGGCTTGGGCGCTGGTTCCGCATGTAAGACTAGAATCGTGACAGGGGTCGGAGTGCCTCAAGCTTCGGCTGTTTACGAGACCTGCGTTAGTTCTAAGAGGGAAGGCATACCGATCATATCGGATGGTGGCATAAGGTCTGGAGGTGACACACTCAAAGCGTTGGCCCTCGGCGCTGATTCAGTGATGCTTGGCGGTCTCTTGGCAGGGTGTATTGAATCTTCAGGAAAGACGATTAGTGGATCTAGATTGGGCCTCAAAGGAAAATACAAACTCTTCAGAGGGATGGGATCAAAGAGCATATTGTCAGGTGTAGACCGATACCTTAATTCACGCAAGGGCTCGCCAGAAGGAGTAGAAGCACTGGTCCCATTGAAGGGAAATGCGAGCGAAGTCGTGAATGAGCTGGTGGGGGGCCTCCGACAGGGCATGGGCTATGTTGGCGCAAAGGACCTGAGAGAACTCAGGCAGAAAGCACGTTTCGTGATCGTAACCAAAGCCGGAAAAAGGGAGGGTAGTTCTCACAATGTTATCCCGTTGGAGCATAAACTTTGGGAAGAGCTATATGGGTCCTAAGTACTTTACCGCAAGAAGACCATATTTCGTATTCAGACCGAACCATTTCCATATATGAGTTCAGTCGAGCGCAGGCCTCTCTGTTTCAACAAACCAAGGCGCGAGAACACAGACGTCTTACTCGGGTTCCTGAGACATTACGCGTTGGGCCACGGATCTGGATAATAGTGCTCCGGGCGGGAGTTCCAGCAGCCAACGCATTTGGACCCGCGCTCCTCGGCTCGAAAGGCCGATATGTTTAACCGGGCTACACCACCGGAGCTATTTCTTCTCTCAGAATCCGCTCTAATTAGCTTTTGGGTTTGGTGTGTTCCGGGTTGGTTGTGACATCGGCGAATTCCCGAGGTCGCAGCGTGAAGACTAAGATAATACTTATATTGCCCTATTCGACGGCAGTGATTCAAGATGAATGGTGGTCACCAAATTCGTCGCTAGCCCTTTCGTAAGCTTTGACCACCCAGAAATATCCAAAGAATCCTCTCGGTTTCCGTTTACCACATATGACTCAATGGAGCATGTGAGTTGTGATGTCTGAGCAAGCTGACATGGTTCTGGATTTCCCAAAACTTGAACATCGGATACTTGCATTCTGGAGCAAGAGTAACGCATTCAGAAAACGGGCTGCGTTGAACAAGGGCAGAACAAAATGGTCATTCATGGATGGCCCTATAACAGCGAATAACCCAATGGGCGTTCACCACGCTTGGGGGCGGACCTACAAGGATCTATTCCAAAGATACAGGGCAATGAGAGGATACGACCAAAGATATCAAAACGGATTCGATTGCCAAGGCCTTTGGATAGAGGTTGAAGTCGAGAAGGAACTGAAATTCAGATCGAAAGGCGATATAGAGAGATATGGAATAGCCGAATTCGTCAAAAGGTGCAAGGAGAGAGCATTGAGATTTGCTGCCCTTCAGGTCGAGCAATCGGTACGTCTGGGTTACTGGATGGACTGGGACGATCCAAGAACTCTAAGGCAATTAGCTGATGAACTCAAAGACCCAAATGAGGTAACGACAATACAGGGAAGCAAAGGCCCAGTTGCAGGCACGGTTGAAGGACTCATAGGTTCCTTGGGCTCCAGAGAGACAGGAGGATCATATTTCACGCTCTCTGATGAGAACAACTACATGATCTGGGCAGTTTTGAAGAAGTGTCACGAAAACGGTTGGATATACAAGGGGACGGACGTGATGCCATGGTGCCCAAGATGTTCAACGGCCCTATCTCAGCACGAAATTGTAACCGAAGGGTACAGGGATCTCACGCACCCGGCACTTACATTGAAGTTCCCATTACGGGAGAGAGAAAAGGAGTTCTTGCTGGTTTGGACAACCACTCCTTGGACGCTAACATCAAACGTCGCGGTAGCAGTGCATCCAGACATAACCTATGCAAAGATCAGGCACAAGGACGAGATCCTATATCTGGCGAAGGCAACACTGAAGATCTCATTTCCTGACGGAGGTTATGAGACTATTGAAGAAGTACCTGGACAGGAGATGAACGGGTGGAGCTATCTAGGTCCCTATGATGAGTTGCCCCTACCAAAGGATGCTGGGGCACTCGAAGCCCATCGTGTCATTCTATGGGAGGAGGTAAGTGAGGATGAGGGAACGGGAATAGTCCACATAGCTCCTGGCTGCGGAAAAGAAGACTTTGAGCTCGGGAAGAAACAAAAATTGCCTGTCGTAGCACCCTTGAACGAGTTTGGCGTATTCATACAAGGCCTCGATTGGCTCACGGGAACCCATGTCTATGAATCGGTCGAACCAATAGTAAACAATCTTGCGAAGAAAGGGTTTCTCTTCAAGGTGGAGGATTATACTCATCGGTATCCCGTTTGCTGGCGATGTGATAGCGAACTCGTGTTCAGGCTAGTAGACGAGTGGTTCATCTCAATGGGAAAGAAACTCGACAAACCGTTGGAGGAACTGACGAAAAACGAGAAGAAGGAAAATCTCAGGTACCAAGTCATGGAGTCAGCTAAGCAGGTCAGGTGGATCCCTGACTACGGCCTTCAGCAAGAGCTGGATTGGCTTCAGAACATGGACGATTGGATGATATCCAAAAAAAGATACTGGGGGCTAGCGCTCCCACTCTGGGAATGCTCCAAGTGTGGGAATTTTGAGGTAGTAGGGAGCAAGGAGGAACTCAAGTCAAGGGCAATTGAGGGATGGAAGACATTCGATGGTCACAGCCCACATAGACCCTGGATAGAGTCAATCAAGTTGAGATGTTCAAGATGCGGGGCAACGACCTCCAGAATTCCAGATGTAGGCAACCCGTGGTTGGATGCAGGCATAGTATCCTACTCTACCCTGAACTACCGTCATGATAGAGAATACTGGGAACAGTGGTTCCCTGCTGCTCTTATCTGCGAATCCTTGCCCGGGCAGTTTCGAAACTGGTTCTATTCAATGTTAGTCATGAGCACTATCCTTGAGGGGCGTACTCCGTTCCTCTCATGCTTCGGCTATGGTCTAGTATTGGGTGAGGATGGAAGAGAGATGCACAAATCTTGGGGAAACGCTGTTTGGTTCGACGAAGCCGTAGAAAGAATGGGCGCCGATGTCATGAGGTGGATGTTTTGCACAACCAGACCCGAGACCAATCTGATCTGGAATTGGGGAGACGAAGTTAAACGGACATTTCTCATTCCCCTGTGGAACGTATACAGTTTCTTTGTGACATACGCCCCTCTGGACAAATGGACGCCAAAGGATTCGTCAAAGGAATTCTCCGTTCTTGACAAATGGATCCTATCAAGGCTTCAAGTCCTCATCGCCGACGTAACTGGATGTTTAGAGAACTATGACCCATTCAACGCTGCGAAAGCCCTGGGATTGTTTGTGGACATGCTATCGACATGGTATATACGACGCTCGAGAAGAAGATTTTGGAAAAGCGAGGCGGATTCCGACAAGAGAGCTGGTTACACAACACTCTATGCCTGCCTGACAACACTGGTCAAGCTCCTAGCACCCTTCATTCCATTCGTAACAGAGGAAATATACCAAGATCTGGTGCGAGGCATGAACCCCAACGCGCCTGAAAGCGTACATCACGAGGATTGGCCGGAGTCCGACAAAGCGCTTCTCGAAGAGGACCTGATGAAAAGCATGCAGATTGCAATTACGATTTGTGAACTAGGTCGTTCGGCGCGCAGCAAGGCAGGAACAAAATTGAGGCAGCCTCTTTCAGAGGTTAAAGTTGTGGCAAGTGAGAACGTTCTGGCGAGCATGGCCCCTCTACAGGACTTGATCAAGGAAGAGCTTAACGTGAAAAAACTTGACCTAACGAGCCGAATGGAGGATTTGATGGATTACAAAGTTAAAGCGTTGCCGGAAATCCTTGGGAAAAAACACGGACGGCTGTTTCCGAAGATAAGTTCAACTGTGGCTAGCATGGACACCAATGCCCTTGCATCAAGGCTGCAGAGCGGTCTCAGCATTGATTTGCAGGTCGATGGGCAAACCATTAAATTATTACCCGAGGAGGTCGAGATCTCGTCAGTGCCCAAGCAGGGGTACTTCGTGGTGCAGGGCGACCAAATTTCCGTAGGATTAAACATCACCGTTACTGAACAACTCAAGAAAGAAGGCCTCGCCAGAGACATCGTAAGGCGCGTGCAGAACCAGCGAAAAAAGGCCGGATTCAACATAGCGGACCACATAGAACTGTATTACGAAGCAGAATCCAGTCTCGCTGAGGCATTGGACGCTTTTGTGGACTACGTTGAAACGGAAACACTGTCGGTCGAAATCCACAAGGCAAAACCTCCAGAGGGCGCGCACGTGGAGGAATACAAAATCGAAGGCGAATCCCTGAAAATAGGAATTGTCAGAGTCTCATCGTAGTTGCGTTTACTTTCAGAGATTGCAGAGACAACGAGCCGTGCATCTATCGGTAGGAAGTCGCAACACGGATTTGGAAAGCTCAGGCCTTAACGTCAGGAAACGTTTATCTAATTCAGTCTCCATTTAACGAATTGCGCGGGCCCGTAGCTTAGGCAAGAGCTGTATTGTTCAGCTCTTGGGGCAACACGGTTAGAGCACCGGGCTCATAGGAAAGGGGGAATCGGAGACACCCGGGTGTCGTCGGTTCGAATCCGGCCGGGCCCACCTAATGGATCTTCTTCGCTAGGGGCAAATTGCTTTGTCAACGTGGGCTTCTCTTCACGGGCTTGTTGGTATCACTTGCCCTTAGCGAATTCGGTGTCAGATAGCGTGGGGAGGATCAACATCAAGATGCCGTCACAGAAATACTCTCCAGTCATGGCTACGACGTAGATTAGGCTTAGACTACTATCAGGTATATATCCTGCGACTTGAAGTAGTATCAAGAGGATCAAGTAAAGGACCATGATGACAAAATCAGTTCTGGCGGTCAACAGCCCGTAATTCTTGCCTCTGACGTCCCTCGCATTGACGAGAAATAATCCTGAGATGAAAAACATCGCGGCTATGAGTAACGAGAGGATTCCGGAAATGGAGTACACTGCAAATACCGGCCCGAAGTCTCGATTAAGAGTGAGAACGGGAACTGATGAAGAAAGGACAATCAGGCCCCTCGATAGACTTAGAAACGAAGAAAGGAAGCAGGCCAAGGCACAACCAAAGAACACATTTGCCTCGGAGGTTCGTTCAGCGACATAATTCCTTAGACAATGTGAGCAATAGTATTTGCCGCCGATGAGGGCGGCTTCTGACTTTAATATTCTGTCTCCGCAATGGCTACAGCTCACCTTCTCCG
>Ga0129298_10000159_pt1 | contig 23596 bp, 23 predicted proteins | sample I19B2metaG_FD_94707 | JGI IMG/M metagenome (GOLD analysis project Ga0129298, IMG submission 94707) | Lake sediment bacterial and archeal communities from Gulf of Boni, Indonesia to study Microbial Dark Matter (Phase II) - ​I19B2 metaG | ecosystem: Environmental > Aquatic > Freshwater > Lake >... | reverse complement strand
TGTCGTAACCCTGCCGGATGGATGGACCTTCAAACGTCTCCATCCTAACTCCATGGTTCTGGACACCTGTACCTACTCGCTCAGACGGGGAAAGTGGAGCGAGAAGACTCCGATATGGAAGGCTCGCCGCGAAGCGTGGCGATACGCAGGCTTGGAAAAGTGCTCGGGAATCCAGCCATGGGTCCTGAAAAAGAAAAAGGTCAAACCAAAGTCCTTCAGACTTCGGATTCACACCACGTTCAAGTCAGAGGTAGGCGGCAGACGGGTCTTCTTGGTTGTTGAGAAGGCTCCGCTTTGGGTATTGACTGTCAACGGCAGACGAGTCTCCACCAGAGTTGCGGAGTGGCATTGGGACAAGCAGTTCGGGAAGATAGACGTGTCCGATCATGTTAAGGTCGGCGAAAACGAACTTGAGCTTTCATGCACATACGGGATAGACGTTCCGGTAGAGGATTTATATCTGGTCGGCGACTTCGGCGTCAAGAAGGCCTCGGAAACCGAGTACACGCTCATGGACGAACCTGAAGCCTTAAAGAACGGAGACTGGACACAGCAGGGATACCCATTCTACGCAGGGACAATGCAGTATAAGGCATCTTTCAGCCTGCAGAAGGAAAGGGAACCCGGGGAACGGGTCTTGATACGTCTGCCAGAGGCTAAGGGAACTCTCTTCTTGGTCAAGGTCAACGGTAGGGGACCGGTCCCGGTTTGCTGGCAGCCTCTGGAAGCTGATGTAACAGACCTTGTTCAGATAGGAGAGAACGAGCTAATCATAGAGGTCGTCAGCTCGCTAAGAAACACCTTTGGACCGCTCCATCATAAGTCAGGCGATCCATATTGGGTGGGGCCCTTCACCTTCACAGACGAAGCCAATTGGGTTGATGCCTATCAGCTCGTCCCCTTCGGGCTGATCAAGGGCGCTGAGGTCGTGACCCGAAAAGAAAAAACCAAAGAACAAGAGCCGCCTTCAAACCAGTAGCCACCTCGTCTACCATGGGGTTTTCTTCAACCGCAGCAGATATGCTATGGCGTTGACTAGAAGGTGTACTGGACCGGTCAGGATTATCATTATTAGCGCCGCTGTAGGAGACGGCGGGCTGACCAATAGCCCGAAAAGCAGCGCGACTAAGACAAAGTCAAGCTGATCTGATAAGGGCAAGGATTCGCCTGGCTTAAGGTTCAACCGCCTCTTGATAAATGAACCGATCAGGTCTCCTATCAGTGCACCTAGCGAAAGAGCGAATCCGAGGGTGAGGCTTCCTTGTGGTAGTCCTACGTTTGGCGCAAGAGCTTCCTGAACCCATCCGACGAAAGTTCCGATTATGATGCCGGATGCAAAGCCGCGGATAGTCTTGTGTGAGCCGAAGATGGGTCTTCCATCCCAGAATTTCTTTCCCCTGTCAATTGGATGTCCTCCGCCGAAGACTACGGGGGCACCGTTGGCGCAGTAGGCGGGGAAAATGTAGTATAGCGCGTTGAAGATTTCAAGGGCGACCTCGTTGATGGTGCTCATGTTCAGCTTCAGCTATTTCATCTTCCGATACTGTATTAAAAGATGATGCGCGTATACGCTTGGAACTCTGAGCCTCACGCTATACCCATAGACTTAAGTTCAGAATCAGAAACTCAGTTCCTTAAGGTTGGGAGCCTTGCCAGTTGCAATAGTAGAGATGTGGTCCGGAAGAACCGATGAGCAGAAGGAGAAACTCATAAAAGCCATAACAAAAGCCTTCGAAGAAGTGGGCATAAAACGTGAGCATCTAAGCATCATAATTCACGATGTGCCCAAAAGCAATTGGGGGATCAGCGGAGAACAAGCATCCAAAATGGGACACTAGGGTCTTCTACTCGTACCAAGCTTTCCTGAGAGCCTTGGACTCGACCTGTGTTACGCCCTTCAGTTCCTGAACCAGCATCATCGTCTTGTTTAGGGGTGGTTCTGGAAGTTTGCAGCCATAGTTGTCGTATCCGACGTAGACCACTTCTGGCTTGACCTCCTTCAGCCAGTTGATGAACTCGGGATCAAAGTCGAGAATTGGCTCCACAACTACTGCCTTATGCTTCCATTCCAGACTCTTCATCTCTTCAAATCTATCCTTAGGAGCCGGCGCCTTTGAAAGATCATAGCTCCTATTAGTCTCAATCGTTGCTCCCAGCATCATGTTCTCCGTGAATTTGCCCTGAAACTCATGATATCTCCGCGGGTTCTTGGTCAGAAAGAGGAAACTGCAGTCCGGCCTGAACACCAGCACCTTCAGAACCCGTTCGATCCATTCGCTCGGCACCCATTCTCCCCACATATCGCCCATGTCAGAGACGAATATGGACTCGAACTTGGGAAGCCTCTGTTTCAGCCTCCACTCCGCCAACGCAGGCTTGAACCCGTAGGTCTTATAGGGTTCAACACCCATAGATGCAAGTCTTCTAGCGTAACCTCTAGCCCAGCAATAGGAACAACTGTGTAGGCATCCCGTTATCGGGTTCCATGTGCCCATGATCCTGCAAGTCTCCGCGTCTGGCTCTGTTTGTCCTGGTTGGCTATTGATGCCGCAGCTGAGAGATAAAGTTACAGGTTATGGTCGTGTATCCCGTCTTCCTTGATGGCAAGGTAAAGGACAAGTCTTGTCTCCTTTCCTTCGCTCTTCTCGACAGACGCCCGTACTATGTTCCTTCGGCCCATTCGCGCTAGACTTATCACCGCGTCAGACCAGAACTTGAGGACCCTCGTAGCTACAGGAGCGACATCTGTCTCGCCAACCACGCTCCTCACCTGGCTGAGGAGTAAGACTGACACGTCCAGAGCCTTGGATACCTGGGCTAGGGCTGCAACTTGGCGGTTCAACTCGCGGTTCAGGTTGAAAGTCTCTTTCTTGCCATCAAGCTCTAAGCGGTAGAGAGATGTGACAGTATCCAGAACGATCAAGCCGAACCTGCCGCCGATGTACCTTTCGAGACTATCCACAGTCTCGGCTTGCTCCTTCAAAGTTGATGGCCTGGTAAGTATGATGGAGTCGGAGACCTCTTCGAAGTCTTTTGGTGTGATCTGGTACAGCCTCTCAGGTGAGAAGGTGCCGTCGGAATCCACGTACAGCGTCTTATAGCCCACACGAGCAGAGTTCACAGCGCACTGCATGGCTAAGGTGGTCTTTCCTGTCTCAGCCTCGCCATAGAGGAGAGCCATTCCGCCCAGCTTGAGACCACCTTCAAGGGCTCTGTCAAGGGAGACGCATCCTGTCGGTATCCAGCGGGTCAATACCTTCACATCGCCAAAGGAGCGAATGTAACGCTTAAATTTTAATCTTGCCTCTGTAGCTAGTGCTAAGTGGAGTCTCATGAAATCAAAGATCGCGGTAAGCACCGTCTCCGGAAAGGCTTACTATAGGCTCGTAAACGAGCTCAAACAGAGAACGTTGCCTTTCATAAGCCTGATCCCGGGCGAACCCATCCCGCCATCAATAAAAGTGGTCATAACAACCGATAAGGAGAAAAAATCAGTAGGTCACCCGACTGTTCTGGTCTACGATGCTGAGGCTGAGCCATCTGGAACGATAGACGAGGCGGTGCGCATAATCCAAAGCAAAGAAGCTTACGGCGAGTTGACGATTGGTGTGGATCCTGGGAAGACTTTCGGCATCGCGGTTCTCGGCGACGGCAGTATCCTCAAGAAAGATGAAGGGCTTACGCTCGAAATGGCAATCGACACAATTCTGACGGCGCTGAAGCGGAATCCAGCCAAGGATCAGAGAATCAAGATCGGGAAAGGAGTCCCCGAGCTGGCTGAAGAGATAAGGGGGCGGTTAAACCGCGTCCTGCCACAGAATGTGAGCATAGAGACGGTCACCGAAGCTGGCACAAGTACTCTTAGAGGAAAAGGCTTCAGAAAGAAGATGAGCGATGCGGATTCAGCCTTGAACATAGCCAGAAAGAACCGCGCCACGCAGCCCAGAGGGTAGGTCTCATGGTATTGACACTTGAGAAAGAGAAGACACTGCTCGTTGACGGTCCGGCACGGGTTCACATACTTTCCGGGAAAACATCGGTTCTAGGGGCTCTAGTGGAGGCTGGAAAGGAAATCGTGGTTCGAAAGGGAAAGCGCATGCCCTTCGAAGCCCTGCAAGGCTCCAAGATCGAACTGGTCTTAGGTGATTCTGCCTCGTATGCGGAGGTTGAGGGGAGCTCGATCCCGCCTTCTTGGAGAGAGGCTGCCAGCGAGATTCTGGCTCAAAAGGGGAGCAAAACCATTCTCGTGATGGGCGGAGTAGACTCCGGGAAGACAAGTTTTTCCACTTACCTTGCCAACTTGGCTTTGAACTCCAGATACAAGGTTGCCCTCATCGACGGCGACCCAGGCCAGTCTGAGATAGGGCCTCCGGGAGCCATTAGCCTCGGCTTGGTCAAGAATCCGAGTGTTGATCTCTTCAGACTAGATGCCGAAGGCTTGGTATTCATAGGCGTTACAAGCCCAAGCAGGAAGACCAGGGAGATACTTGATGCGCTAAGAGGCGTGAAAAAAGAGGCATTGCAGAAAGGCGAAAACTTCTTGATCATCAACACTGACGGCTGGGTTGAAGGAGAGGGTGCTCTCAGCTACAAGACCCGTTTGGTGGAGGCAGCGGCTCCAGACATTGTTGTCGCAATCCAGAGTGGAGATGAGCTCGCTCCGATACTAAGTGAACTGGCGAACATCAGAGTCTTCGTTGTAGAGTCACCCAGAGACATCAAGAGACGAGACCGCGAAACCAGGAAGCTCCTCCGCGAATCTGCGTACAAGAAATATCTGAGGCAGGCTAAGCTTCGATCCTTCCCGCTGAGTTGGGTTCAGATAGATGGAGACTTGAGACTGGACACCGAGAATGAATCTAGCCTAAGAACCAGAATCGAACAGACGATTGGAGGAAGGGTCCTGTATTGCGAGGAAACACCGGACTGCATCCTTTTGCTGTTGGGGGGAGAAAACAGCCTCAACCAAGAAGAAATAGCGAGACTCGAGTCCGAATTTGGCAAACGGGTTACTGGACTTCACCTGGGAGAAGAGGAAGGTTTACTCGTGGCTCTGGAGGATGCACAGAGGAAAGTCTTGGGAATCGGGACGATACGCGACATTGACTATGAAAGGAGAACCATGAAAGTCTACACTCCGGTGGAGCAGGCGGTCTCCAGGATTCATGTGGGCTGCATCAAACTGGATTCGGAAGGAAACGAGATCGGCTGGATCCTTGAGAACTTCTAAGCCTCAGCCGATGGACACAACTTCCCAACGGGACACTCTGCGTGATAGGGCTTTGTGGCCTTACAGTACCTTCGCCCCAACGCTATGAGCAACATGTGAACATCAAAGTATTCCCCGGGTTGATACAGAGCTTGGAGACCTCTCCGAGTCTCCTCGTGATCGGCCTGTGACAGAACCAAGCCGAGCCTTTTTGAGACTCTGTCAACGTGAGTGTCTACTGGCAATGTTGGCTTCTTGGCAGAAGAGAGGAGGACGACGTCGGCCGTCTTGGGACCGACGCCGGGCAAGCTCAGCAGCTTTTCCCTCGCTTCGTCTAGAGGTGCAGAATATACGAAGTCGAGAGAACCGCCAAACCTCTCAATGATCAAGCTGGAAACATGCTTGATGACTTTGGACTTGTTCCGGTAGAGGCCGGCCACTCTCAAGGCTTCCTCAATCTCTGCCACATCAGCCTCTGCTAACGCTTTGGGAGTTACAGGCAGTCTCTGGGACAGGTTTCCATAGGCCATTGTCGTGTTTGCCTCGGCTGTTGATTGGCTGATGATGGTTCTAACCAGAACCTTGAAAGGGTCCCTCACAATGTCTGAGGGCTGCGGAACTGAAAAGTGGGCTCGCAGTATCCTAAGAATCTCCTGGGCTCTGTGGGCCTCTTCATCCTTCACGGCAAGAGTCTCCCATGCCATTGGTGGTCATCGTCCCATATATTCTCGAACCCCTTTGCGCACAAGCTCATGATTCTCACGCCCCGCCTCTCTGTCTTACCTGTTTGAGTAATAGCTGTCTTTTTCTAGTGAACCTGTCATACTAGTTACCGTTGACCTTGAGGAGTAGGATCTATGAGTCTCAGAGTTGCTGAAGGAATCGTGAAGGTTCTAGAGAAACTGGACACCGAGCTCGTATTCGGTCTACCAGGCTCCCAAACATGCCCTTTCTACGATGCTTTGTACTCCTCTCTGATAAGGCATGTTCTCGTTAGGCACGAGCAGATGGCGGCCTACATGGCTGACGCATACGCCAAGTTCACGGGAAAGCCTGGATTCTGCGACGGAACAGCTGGACCCGGCGCCACGAACCTGTTGACAGGTATTGCCACGGCGTGGACGGACAGCACTCCGCTCATAGTCTTCACAGGTCAGCAGCCTCTCTCGCATCTTGGGAAGGGAGCTTTCCAGGAGCTTGATCATGTAGCCATCTTCAGCCCGGTGACAAAGTGGTCCACACGCCTCTTGAAGCCCGAGAGAACTCTGGAAACAGTCAGGGAAGCCTACAAGATGGCAACTTGGGGAAGACCGGGTCCTGTACATTTAGACCTGCCCCTTGACGTCCAAACCCAACAATTGAGCCAAGAAGACCTCAGACGGCTCAAGGAAATGCCACTAGTCCAACCTCCGCCTAGGCCGTTAGGCGAGCCTAGCGCCATAAGAGAAGCCGCGAAGCTGTTGGCGGAGTCTTCTAGACCGCTAATAGTGGCTGGAGGCGGCGTTCACTATTCAGGAAGGGCTTGGAAGCCCCTTCGATCTTTGGCTGAATATCTAGAGATTCCTGTGGCCACAACCTTCAATGGCAGAGGCTCCTTCCCCGAAGACCACCCTCTGTCAGCCGGCAGAATGGGGATCCACGCTGCGAGCTACAATGACAAGGTTCTAGCCCGAGCCGACGTTGTTCTGGCTGTTGGTTGCCGCTTCGCTTCCCTCAGCACGAGGCAGTGGAGCAATCTCAACCCAAACGCTGCTCTGATCCATGTGGATATAGACTCAAAGGTCATTGGAAGGAATTACCTAGCCAGGATCGGCATTGTCGGTGACGCGGGCAAAGTCCTGGAGGCGTTGCTTGAAGAAGCCAAATCCTTGCAGAACACGAGGGGAAGGTCAAAAGAATGGCTCGCTCTCCTGCAAGAAGCTAGGGAATCTTGGAGGAGATCAGACTGGTTTTCAGAAGCCATCTTTGAAAAGGCACCTCTGAAGCCCCAGAGAGTCTGCTCCGAGATTCGGAGGTTCTTTGGCCGAGAGACTGTTTTCACGCTGGATGCGGGTAACAACAAGCTCTGGGCATCGACCTTCCTTGACATTTTCGAACCGTGCACATGGATTCAGTCTGGAAGCTTCGGACCCATGGGCTACGCCTTGCCAGCGGCCATAGCCTGCAAGCTCACGAGCCCTGAAAGGTTGGTGGTTGCACTGTGCGGCGATGGGGGCTTTTACATGAGTCTCCACGAACTCGCAACAGCTGTTCAGGAAGACGCTCCAGTACTTGTCTGCATCTTCAATGACATGGCACTGGGGACAATAAAGCATCACCAAGAGAAGCTTTACGGGGAAAGGTTCATATCCGTTGACCTCTTAAACCCCGATTTCGCAGCCATCGCGGAAGCCTTTGGATGCTCCGGGTTTGATGCGGAAAGGCCGGATCAGCTTAGGTCCAGTCTCGAGGAGGGGCAGAAAGCTGTCAAAGATGGTCGACCAGCAGTAATTAACATTCGCATCGATGGCAAAGAGCATTTACCACCATAAGCCGAGGTTTAAACGTTCAAATATCAAGAGCCTACTATGTATAACCCATCACTTCCTTCAGAAGGCCATGAAAATTGCAGCCGAACCAGACTATGGATAAGGTCCACGGTTTCCAGCTGCCCAGAAAGACTCTTTTTGGCGTGAAGGCTGCTGGAACCGTTGGTTTGGAAGCAAAAGCCTTAGGCGGAAAAGAGGCTCTGCTTGTGACCGACCAAAACCTTGAGAGGATGGGAGTATCAGAGAGAATTGATGAAGCACTAGTGAAGGAAGGCCTCAATGTGGATCTTTTCAGCAATGTGGAACCGGAGCCAGTGTTGGATGTAGCCGAGACGATTGCTGAGGTTGTCAGGAGAAAGAGGTACAACATGGTTGTTGGGATTGGCGGCGGAAGCGTTCTAGACATGGCTAAAGTCGCCGCCATGGCCGCAGCAAATCCTAGCCCAGTGAGGAGCTATGTCGGCGTGGACCTTGTGAAGAAACCTGGCATCCCAAGCATCCTCCTTCCAACCACAGCGGGCACAGGCTCAGAGGTTACCAACGTGGCAGTTGTGACGATTGCTGAGGACGAGTTGAAGACAGCCATAGTCAGCCCTTACATGTTTGGACACGTAGCCATAGTGGACCCAAGCCTCACCTACAGTCTGCCGCCGCGTCTCACGGCTTCAACAGGCTTGGACGCGCTGAGCCACGCCTTGGAAGCGATCATGTCCATCAACTCCAACCCTATCACTGACGCTTTGGCGCTACAGGCCGTTAGGCTTGTCTTCACACATCTGCCCAAGGCATACAGAAGCGGTGAGCCTGAAAGCCGATATGGGATGAGCCTCGGCTCCTTACTGGCAGGCATGGCCTTTGGGAACGCCGGCGTATGTTTGGGTCACGCTGCAGCCTATACCTTTGCTGTGAGCTACAAGGTCACCCACGGAGTTTCGTGTGGCTTAGTTCTTCCCTATATCTTCCAGTTTAGCGCTTCATCGATTTCTGAGAAGCTACCTCAGATCGCTGAGGCCGTGAACCTGATGGCAGGAAAACTGAAACCCGAGGAACTGACCTTCAATATTTCAGAGGCTATCTTCAGACTGATGGATACGCTGCAGATGCCTAAAAGATTGAGAGATTTGGGGATACCGATGGAAGCGCTGCCAAAGATTGCTGACAGACTCCTCTCGTTCAAACGTCTCATCCAGAGGAACCCGAGGTCACTGTCAAAAGATGACGCCTTGAGCCTCGTTGACGAAATGTGGTAGACGGAGCCCACGTAACTCCCACATGCTTTCTACCGTCATCCAGCAAGCGGGCGCACATCCCCAAGTGCATGCAAGTCTTATATGCGCACATCTTAGTATGTCTTTTTCAGAGGAGGATCTGGGATTGAAAGAGAACAGGATTAGAGAGTTGATGAGGAAGGGTGAACCCACGATTGGAACTCGGGTCCTCACAGCTTGGCCAGGTTTGGTCGAGCTGATTGGATATACGGAAGCCTACGACTACGTTGAGTTCGTGAGCGAGTATGCTCCCTATGACCTGTATGACCTTGATAACTTGGCTAGGGCGGCTGAGCTGGTTAATATTTCGTCCATGATAAAGATAGACCAGGAACCGAAAATATACATAGCCGGAAGAGCGTTGGCAGCGGGCATCCAGAACATGCTCTTTGCAGACATCAGAACTGTGGAAGACGCGGAGGAGGCTGTCCGAGCTGTGAGGGCTGAACCAAAAGGCTTGAGCGGCTTCAGAATGGACAGGAGAGTCGGATACGTTTCAGCCACAGCCTCAGCAGCAGATGTTGTCAAGATGTGTGAAGATGCGGTTGTAGCTTTGATGATAGAAAAGAAATTCGCCGTCGACAACCTGGAGATGATTCTCTCGGTGGAAGGTGTGGACATGGTGCAGTTCGGACCATCCGACTACTCCGTCAGCATAGGCTTGCCCGGAGAGACTCAACATCCCAAGGTGAGGGAGGCGGAGCTCAAGACGATAAAGACTGCATTGAATCTGGATGTGGCACCACGGGCGGAGATAGGTAACCCTGAAGCTGCCAAGAGATACGTTGAACTGGGCGTACGCCACTTCAGCATAGGCACAGACGTAAGCGTCTTGTACAACTGGTGGAAGAAGAACGGAACCGAACTCAAGGAACTCCTGTCTCGGGCTTAAGAAGCCCTATCCTAATGCTACCGCAACCTTTAGTCTCCTTTCTGCACCGTATCTTCCTCCACAGTGTCCCTTCGGATTTGGCATCTCAGCCGCCGCGATTGGCGCTTCTCTTCGCAGGCAACAGATACCTTTAAGCCAACTTTGTGAGCAGTAAAGGAAGAGGATTCCACGTGTCTCAGACAAAGATCGTACGTGAAGAAACGGTAGAAGAGAACCGTGCTCTTTCCGCAGTGCTTCTCGACATGAAGAATAGCTGTATTGTGTTCCTAAGCGAAGGAGAGGAAAGCCTCGGGACTTTGGCTGTCGCTTTACCCCAGCAGCCCGGCATGATCGGTCCGGCCCTATCCTCGACGCTTCTAGGCGAACGGAACACAAACCTCGCTCGGCTTCTGGCAGAACGGCTCGCGGGAAGCATGAAGAAGATGGTCTTGGTTTCAGTTTTTGTTAGAAGCATGAATGAAAGAGAAGCAGGCCGCGCGTTTCTAGCGCTTCTTGAAAAAACTTTGCAGAAGATGGGGGCTTGAGATGAGCCTTAGAGCCTTTCTCAAGAAGATGGAAGACCAATTTGAAGTAACGCACGTAACAGACAGAATCTCACCGAGGTTCGAGGTATCCTCGGTTCTCAAAGCCCTTCAAGACGGCCCAATCGTCTTTTTTGAGAATGTTGAAGGCTATGACACAAAAATCGTCGGAAACATATGTGGCACGCGCAACAGAATCTGCGCAGCCCTAGACACGCGTCCTGAAAGACTATATGGAAAGCTCCTCAACGCGCTCTCACACCCAATCCTGCCAAAAACCGTTAGCGATGGACCGGTGAAGGAGGTCCAAGAAGAGCCCAGATTGTCCAAGATACCCGTCTTGACCCATTTCGAAAGAGATGCTGGAGTCTACCTAACATCCGCTGTGATCTCAGCCAGAAGCGGCGACGGGAGCATCGAGAACGTATCTACGCATCGCCTCCTAGTCCTAGACAATAGGCATCTAGCAATCAGGCTTGTCCCGAGGCATCTTTTCAGGCTGTGGAGCATGGCTAAAGAGGAGAAGAGAGACTTGGACGTCGCTATTGCAGTAGGCGTCCATCCCGCCGTCTCGCTGGCTGCCGCCTCTTCGCCTCCATTCGGCGTCAGCGAATATGGAGTCGCGAACACGTTGCTCAACGGCGCTCTACAGATTGTGAGATGCGAAAAGGTGGACGTTTACGTACCTGCGGAAGCCGAGCTGGTGCTTGAGGGAAGAATATCCTTCAAGGAAGAAGTGATGGAAGGACCCCTTGTCGACATAACCGGAACCTATGACATACAAAGAATGCAGCCGGTTGTCGAAGTGGTCAACATCATGCACCGGAATGATTACATCTACCAAGCACTTTTGCCAGGTGGACTGGAGCACAGGCTATTGATGGGTATCTCTCGGGAAGCATCGATCTATGAAGCCGTCTCCAAGGTCGTACCCCAAGTCAAGGCGGTAAACCTCTCGAGCGGCGGCTGCGGCTGGCTTCACGCAGTAGTCTCCATTGACAAACAAACGGACGGCGACGCGAAGAACGCCTTGCTAGCCGCCTTTGCTGCTCATCCAAGCCTGAAACACGCCGTAGTCGTCGACTCGGACATCGATGTTTTCAATCCTGAAGAGGTTGAATGGGCGATGGCACTACGTTTCCAAGCAGACGAAGACCTCATCATAATCCCCAAAGCACGGGGCTCAACATTGGACCCCTCAGGCGACCAAGAACAAGGCTTAACAACAAAAATGGGCATCGACGCCACCCGACCGTTAGCAGTCGCCAAAGAGAAATTCGAAAAGGCAAAGGTGCCTGTAACCAAGAGAGCCGCACGAATCATCGGGAAGACGGGCATAGTCCCAAGAAGCAGTCACCGTTAGGAACTGCAAAGCCAGCAATCAGAGAGTATATTCCTAGAGAGTCGCCCGGGCAGTCAATTAGTCTAGCCAGAAAGTCTGGGGCAGTCCTTTGAGGTGCTCGTCACCTGTGACCACCTTAGCCTTCAACACTCTGGCAACCCCCAGCACTATGGCATCAAAGAGGCTAGGAGCTCTGACCCCGCCCTTCCTTGCCTTCTCAGAAAGCTCCTCATAACATCTAGCAGCCTCCACGGCGACCTCCGGATCGATTGGAACTACGCTTGAAGCTTCAGAGATCTTATTGAGGCGTTCAAAGATCACCTCTTGCTCTATTCGCTCCCTAAAGTACTTGCGGGCAACCTCCGCCAGAACTACATCAGGAGTATAGACTTCCCGAGTCTCGGCAAGAATCTTTCGGGCTCTGTCTCCCTTCGGGCTTCCGATGAAGATCTCGATCCACGCGTAGGTGTCAACTACGATCTTCACCCCGGTCCTCCTCGGTGAAAGGCTCTACCCGACCTTTATCCAGGCCGAAGACTTCGTCGATCACTGCCTTGCGTTGCCGCATGGCAAGAGCTTGTATCGCCTCGTCGAGGCTTCCCGCCTTGAGGGTATCTCGTAGTCTCTCCAGCATCTCAAGTGTGCTTCTTGATACCCTGATCGAGGTGACTTCGCTCACATAATCACCGCATATTCTAGATCGGTACGCAAATATATAAGTATATTTATCCGCAAATCCAGAGGTGAAGGGCCGTCTCATTCACGGCATACTGCTTTGATACATCTGGCTAATGAAGCAAACGTCACTCCAACTCCGTTCAGGGTGGGCGCATAGTAGGCTGTTTTTGCTGAGTTCGTCATCAACGTGTCCACTCCGAGTTCCTTTAGCCACGTGACCACAGCACAAGTATCCGAGATGACGACTCCGCCTGCATGCTCTATTACGTCGACATAGGGCTTGGCTCTTTCCCTCACATGCCGCGATGTACAGACCCAGAATCGGAGGCCTTCTCCAACCTTTTTCACCTTGATGTTCTGGGCTATCTGCTTGAGTTCGTTGAATGAGCAGTGCGGGCATCCGACGAAGACCATGTCTGGTTCTTCACGGGTCGTTGAGAGGCTTTCTGAGGCTTCCTTCAACTCTTTTCTTTCAACAGTTATGCTCTCCAATCTTCCAGACTGTTTCGCGCAAGATTGATTTGGGTAGAAGATGGATGTCATACCGCTTGAAGCCATTGCAGCTCCCAGCTGTTTCAAGTCTGTTTCTTTGGGATAGCCTAGCCCTTCAATCACGGGGACCTTGTCTTTCAACATTTTGCCCAGGTATATTCCCAGCGCTCCGAATTCGGCTTCATTTGCAGGATTGGTTTTGACTTTGATGAAAATGTTTGCCTGCCGATTCTCAGGTCTATGCATCCCGCAGTCCGGAGTCTTCCCAATCAGTGCCGCCGCGAGTGCGCTGGGGGCTCCTTCGCGGTTCGTCCACGAGCCTAAGAGAGAGTTGGCGTACGTTACCGCTGAAGATTCAGCCCACGCAAGGTGCGAGGCTCGCCTCGGTTTCCTTACATAGTAAGGAGTGCAGGTGAGAACGGGGTTGACGCCCATTCTTTCATAAAGGTCAATTATCTTGAGCTGTCTATCCTGGATTCCCGGCATAGCCGCCATTTCGGCTAGATGCCCATAGTCGAAGCCTGCTGGATTGGCGGTTGCGGCGACCTTCGACTTCGCTCCGGCTTGTATCAGGGCTTCCAGGAACTCGACAGGCGCATCGCCAATTGTCTTGTAGGAGACCCCGGAGATGTGGGAGGATTCGATGCGTATCAGACGAGTTGCGCCGAAGAGGTCGCCTAGCTTGACGAGCATCCTCATAGCTGTCTGGTAGGCCCAGCCTTGCTCGCCATCGTAGATTCCTTCTTCTTCGCGGGTTAGGTGCAAAGCTCTTCCCCCTTCACGACCTTCACAATTCCTGTTTCACCGTTGACTTCCACGATGTCTCCGGTTTCTATCTGGCTAAGGTCAATCTTGTCGACCATCGGAATCTCCGCTATCACCGCGCCCACAACAACAACCGGGTCTGCAACATCGTTGACAATTGCTTTTGGCCCCACGCCCTTTCGCGCTAGAGAATACAGGATGTAGCTCCCAACTGTGGATCCGTGACCATGCGGAAAGCACAATATGGTTTCTCTGACGCTTGTGCCTTGAAGGTCATGGTTCTTCTCGGTCACTGTTCCGGTCTCAGGATCTACACCTCCCAGAAAGCCTAAGGGCTTCTTGGAAACAAGCGCACTGCCTCGACTCAGCCCTGAGACGATTGGACGACCCTTAAGCTGGACCTCCAAAGCTTCACACTCCTCCTATCTCAGATCGCGGCTGCTGGATTGGTCAGTATGAGATTCTCATTGTGAATGGCAGGTCTCCGAAGAGTTTTTCTGAGGCCACTTGAACCTTGCTGAGGTGCTCTTCCTCAGTGTAAACCCTCAGAATGTTCATGAAGCCTTTGAGTACATCGAAAATCCCCGAAACTTCGCTTAGTCGGCATTGAGCCTTTCTTCCATCTCGGGTTCTGCTAAAGACAGGTATCTCCATAGGCTCCATTGGGAAGGCGTGATGGTAAGGCACTGAAGGTAAGGTTGGAACGTCGATTATCACCGTCTCGGGGTCTATCTTGGCTTCTTCTGCGATCTGATCCCTTATCCGGCTTCTGATTCCTTCGACGTTGAAGATGCTTGGGACTATTTTGTCCTTGATGTAGAAGGGCGGAGGATCATAGGCGCACTTGATCAGCTTCCGCCTTTCAAGTCTCTGGATTATGCCTCTGGATTTCTCGCATTCCTTCAGTTTTGACCATAAAGTGTAGTCATCTAGGGCCAGATATTCCTCAGGTGACCCGAAGTCTGCGAGGCCCAGGTCATCCTTTGCCTTCTCCATAGCAGCAGCCAGCATTATCTGAACTGCCCTTCCAACCCTGTGGAAGTATATGCTCTTGAAGGATTCAATGCGGGCCAGAATGAAGGATTCCAGCGCGGAGAGAGCGCCCATATCCACAGCCAAGTTGCCGTCTAGGATGTCTAGTGTGTCTATGAGACGGGAAACGTCGACGAACCCGTATTCTGCCCCGGTATGGTAGGTGTCTCGGACCACGAAGTCTAGCTTGTCAACATCGATCGCGCTTCGGACTATCTGATCCCTATACGCCATTTTTGGCTCGTTCAGGGCGCCTACAGCAAGCTTGCCTACGGTCTTAGCATCGTATCCGAGGGCTTTGAGGATGTCGCCCAATTCTGAAGCAGAAATTATCCACGATGTAAGGTCCTCGTGGGTTTTGCCTAGGAACTTGACGAGAATATGTTCGAACACGTGGGAGAAAGGGCCGTGTCCGACATCGTGAAGTAAGGCGGCTATTCTCGTCATCTGAGCCTCGTCTTCTGGCAGGATTTGAGACAAGTGAGGGTTACCCATTAGACGCCTAGACAAGTACATGACGCCGAGAGAGTGTTCAAACCTTGTGTGGTTGGCGCCCGGATAGACATACTCTGCCCCGGCTAACTGTCTGATCCTCCGTAGCCTTTGAAAGGGGAAGGAGTCGATGATCCGTTTCTCCGCCTCTGTAATGTAGATGTAACCATAGATCGGGTCCTTGATCTCTCCCCAGTATTGACGCGGCTTCATAGGTCTTCCCTTTCAGCTCATTCTGCGTTGTGTATATTAAACTAAGCGTTTTTGGGCAACCAATCTCCAGCCCATGGAAAAGCTGGACCCCAGGTCTTTCCTTCAGTCGTCACGTAGTGTCAGGAATTCAGATCGTAGACTTCCTTCTCTCTCTGGGCAGCCACGGCGAGTAGCGCTTGGTAGTACTCACCAGTCTCAATCTTGCTGCAGATGTTTCGGAGGACTTCATGCACGCTTCTGAAGTATTCCTTGTCCTCTTCTTCCAGCCGTCTTTTCTGAACAGTTACTGCTCGTTGTCTGATGCCCAACCCCGCTTCTCTAAGGGAAACATATAGTATCCTATGTTCGACTCTGATCAGCTGCGGGTAAACATCCCGAGCCAGTTCAACCAAGTCTTCACCTATGCCTACGATTTTCATGACATCCCAGGAAAGCATGTACCCTTCGTTTCTGGTTAGAATCTCTCCTAACCGTGTCTGAACAGTGCTAAGTATGGGCAGAAATCTCTCCATCATGGTCCACCTACTATTAGGAATGACTTAGCGTTTAAAGATTACCTTCGAGAGAAGGAAAGCCCGTCCCTCGGCGTGAACGAATATCCAAGGACGATTGACTTGGTGTCCGCCTAGCTGGCTTCATATGTTCGAAATCCTTAAGAGCGCCGTCCCAATCAGTCTCAACATGCCCGCCGAAAATGTCAAACCTACAACTCAGGGGAGAAGAATCCGCTGCTAGAAAAGGAATCCTTGCAGGTGCCTTACTCGCTACTATAGAGGTCATGGGTGGACTGGTTTCCGGCAGTTTGGGGCTTGCCTCAAGCGCGTTTAACACGGTGATGGATTTCGTGGCAGCTGTCATTACTTTTCTCGCCGTTAGGGAAAGCAGCAAACCGCCCGATGAGGTTCACATGTATGGGCATGAGAAGGTCGAGTCTGCTGCAGCAGTAGGTGAGATGCTTCTGCTCGTTGTAGTGTGTTTCTGGGTCACCTACAACGCATTCTTGAGGTTGACCTCCGGCGAATCTTACATTGGGCTTTTTTGGGTAGCGGTGGGAACAAACTTCGTGTCAATCCTCATCGACTCTTTCGCCTACGTCAGCCTCAAGTCGCATTCCAATGTTCGTGGAAGCGAAGCGATGGAGGCGGGCGCCTTGCATTTCTTGAATGACTTACTCATAGCGGTAGTCGTGATCCTTGGGTTGGCGCTTTACGGATTCGGATTCTGGTATGCGGACTCCATTGCCGCGTTGGGAATCGTCGTCTTTGTACTCTACTCGAGTTTGAACATGGTCAGGAACTCGACCTCGGTGCTCATGGACACGGCTCCTAGAGGAGCCGTGGAACAGTTAAGAAGGCAAATCCTCAGTGTCGAGAATGTTGAAGGATGCCATCATATCAGGGTAAGGAGGGCCGGAATAAGGTTATTTGTTGACGCCCACGTGGAGATTGACGGGCATGTGCCACTTAATCAGGCGCATCAAGTCGCCTCGAAAATAGAGGATCAGATAGCAAAAGTGTTCCCCAATTCCGATGTGTTGATACATACTGAGCCTCACAGCCACGAGGATCCGTTAACCGTGATCAGAGCAATCGCCTCAGAGATTCCTGAGATCAGAGGCGTGCACAGGATAGTAGTTAAGACGGTGGGCGGCGAGCTTTCAATCTCTTATCACATTGAGCTCGATCCCGGAATCTCCGTGAAGGCCGCTCATGACATCGCCAATAGTCTAGAGGAACGCATCAAGGCGGCTCTGAAGAACGCCTCGGAGATTGTAAGCCATCTTGAACCGACAACTGAACTCCCGGAACCAGCTCACTACGATACGCAGGAGCTGGGCAGAATACGGAGTCAGATAGCCCAGATTGCTCGGGGGTTCCCCAGCGTACGGTCCGCTCATGAGGCTCAGATCCTGACTAGAGACGGTAAGTACAGTATAACCTTGCATTGCACGGTAGATGGTTCGACGAGTCTGGTTGAAGCTCACAGGATTGCCACCCAAATGGAGGAGAAAATCAAGATGAGTGATGCAAGCATCGAACAGGTGACGATCCACTGCGAGCCAGAAGACGAGAAAGCTCATGAAGCCACTTGAGCTGAATCCATTGTTGCTCGTGAGGTTGCTGGCTGGGCACCGAAAACAGAGGAAGCGATCCTTCTAAGGCCTTTGCCGAGCAAGGTGGAGCCAAGCCGCTGGTCGTGCCCTTACGAATTGCCTAGGAGACATGGCATGTAACCGGTATACGGGTCCGCTGAAAGTCCCCGGGACGTAAGCCGCGTCCAGACGCTTGGTTCATAACCGAGTAATATCCCCTTCACGCAAGTTCACTTCTATGAGGCAGAAGCCAACGGCCTTGGGCAAGAGGAACTGCAGGCACCTCTGGATTGAACTAGGGCTTTCAATTCAGAATGGCAAAAGGTACCGAAGATGCGAGAGATGCGGCCTGATTACGGAAGGATTCCTCTCATACATAGCTTGAGACCTCATTTCCCTCTACTTTCCATGGCTTCCTTGACCCTCCTTTTCGCGATTCTTACCGCAGCTTCGCGGAGCGAGGTCTTTTCTTCCTGGGATTCCTTTATGACGAGGCTCGTGTTTCTGACAATCTTCTTTTCAACCATCTCAAACATGCGAGGCGGGTTTTCACCCATATACTCAGCGTAGGATGATATTACTCCGCCCGCATTCGCAATGATGTCGGGCACCACCAGTATTCCTCTTTCGTGGAGCCGCCTTTCGTTTTCGGGAGTGATTGGAATATTAGCGGCTTCCACTACCACCTTCGCTTTGACTCTATCCGCATTCTTATCATTGATCACGTCTGGAACCGAAGCAGGAACAAGGACATCAACAGGAAGCTCGAAAAGCCCTTTGTAGCTCAGAATCTTGCTGGGCTTATAGGTGGTCACAGACCGCTTTTCTTCCTTTATCTTCCTCAGCTCCTCATAGTCTAATCCATTCGAGTTATAGGCGCAACCTCTGCTATCGCTTACTGCCACAACCTTCGCTCCGAACTCATCGAGATACTTTGCTAAGGATGACCCGACATTGCCAAAGCCATCAATAGCCACGGTTGCCTTTCTCAAGTCAATGCCCACACATTCAGCTGCTACCTTGGCCGCATGGAACACACCGTACCCTGTTGACCCATACTCGTGAGGAATGCCGCACTCTTCGCCCGGTCTGACGCACATATCCTTCGGCTTCCCAGTGCAGGACCTCAAGGAACCGTTCGCAATCGTGTAGGCAGCCATCTCTTCTTCTCCGGTGTTGATGTCTGGGGCTGCAATGTACTGGCTTGGGGAAAGAGGTTTCAGTGCAACTGCAAAGGCCGAGATGAGTCTAGTTTTCTCCTCTTTTGGGATTTTTTTCGGATCGGCTACTATGCCGGACTTCGCCCCGCCAAAGGGCAGCTCCGCCAGGGCGCACTTCCACGTCATGGTTCTAGCAAGCCTCAGGACTTCCTCGATGTCCAGTGTCGGCGTCATCCTTATCCCGCCCTTTCCTGGACCCAACGCTGTGTTGTCGATCACTAAGATTCCTCTCATCCGCGTCTGTTGATCGTAGACTTGTAGGATCTTCTCGGGACCCCACTCGTCAGCAAATCTTTGTATATCAATCAACTCTTGGTAGCTCCCCCTGATACAAGAAATCCGCAGAGTACTCTACGCGCAACCTCGCGCGATACGCCAAGTCGTCAATCCACTCTCTTCTTCTCTACAACTACTTCTGGGAATTCCCTCAACCTCTCAGCGATCTCCCTCAGACGCTGATCCACCTTGTGGTTGACGGTTTCTTCCTCAAATGTGCCATCGGCGCGTCTCTCTCCAGCTTTCACTTCTGTGAGAATTTCGATCCCTTCGTCAACGGTCTTGACAGGGTATATGTGGAACTTGCCCACCTTCACCGCGTCTACCACTTCCTCTTTGAGCATCAGGTTCTGCATGTTGCTTTCCGGGATGACGACACCTTGCTCGCCGGTAAAGCCCTTAGCCTTACAGACCTCGTAGAAGCCTTCGACCTTCTCGTTCACGCCTCCAATAGCTTGGACCTCGCCTTTCTGGTTCACCGAGCCTGTGACCGCGATGCTCTGCCTGATCGGAAACCCTGAAAGAGCTGAGAGAATGGCGTAGAGCTCTGTGCTTGAGGCGCTGTCACCCTCCACGCCGCTGTAACTCTGCTCGAACACGAGTCGTGCCGAAAGGCTGAGAGGCTTGTCTTGAGCGTACTTTTCGGACATGTAGCCGCTGAGTATCAGAACACCTTTTGTATGAATTGGGCCTCCTAACTTTGCCTCACGCTCAATGTCGAGGACGCCTTCGCGGCCTATCCCTATGCTGGCGGTCACTCGGGAAGGTCGCCCAAACGTGAAGTCTCCGAGGCTCATTACTGAGAGTCCGTTCACCTGGCCAACGGCCTCGCCTTCAGTGTCGATGAGGAGGACGCCACGTTCAATCATCTCTTGAATCTTCTCCTGAATCAGGTTGGAACGGTATATTTTCTCTTCAATAGCTTTCTTGATATGGCTGGCTTTCACGTATTCAGAGTTGTCTTGAGCCGCGTAGAAATTTGCCTCTCGGATGATATCCGCGATCTCGGCGAATCTTGTTGAGAGCTTCTCTTTATCCTCGGCCATTCTGGCGCCATATTCTATTGTCTTGGCGACGGCTGGAGCTTCTAGGTGTCGCAGTTTCTCTTTCCGGCAGAAGGTGCAGATGAAAGACGCGTATCTGCGCATGTTCTCTTCTGTCCTAGCCATGGTCGTGTCGAAATCCGCCTTCACCTTAAAGAGTTCCTTGAACTCCAAGTCCAACGTGTACAATAACTGGTAGAGGAGCGGATTCCCTATCATGACCACCTTGATGCTCAAGGGGATGGCTGCCGGCTTCAAGCCTTTCGTCGTGATGAAGCCTAACCGTTCTCCCGCCTCTTCGATGACAATCTGCTGGTTCGTCAGAGCTCTCTTCAAACCGTCCCAAGAAAACATGTTCAGAAGCACCTGCTCACCTGGAAGCACTAGGTATCCGCCATTGGCTTTGTGCAAGGAGCCTCCACGGATCATAGTGAAGTCGGTTGAAAGAACCCCAAACCTGGCTTCCTTCTCAATCCGTCCAAAAAGATTCTGGTACGTGGAATTCTGCTCGACAATGACAGGCGCGCCTTTGAGGTCCGAGTTGTCCACTATGACGTTCACCTCGTATTTCCTGAAGGGAACCTCCTCAGCCATGAGGAAAGGCGTCTGCGGCGGTGCCTTTGGCTCACCCGTGAACTGGTCAAGGTTCTCCAAAATGTCGTTCTGTACGGCGTCCAGATGGGCTACAACCTCGGGGAAATCCTTGTACTTCTCCTTCAGATCATTCACAAGGTAACCGACAGCAAATAGAGCAACCTCACGGTTCAGGTTTCTTAGTTCTTCGCTCGTCTTTCTTTCCATGCCCTTAAGCTGCCTCATTGCGGACCTCAGATCCGCATTTAGCTTTTCTCTCCTTTTCTGAATCTCCTCACGGTTTTCGAGACTTAGGGACAGAAACTCCTTCTCGCTTAGAGGACGTCCCTTGACCACTGGGATTGTTAGTAGACCGATAGGACTGCTCTGGAGGAGGAAACCTTCTTCTTGCGCCCTCTTGCTGAGCTGGGCGAAGAGTCTCTCTCTGTCCTCTTCGACGGTTCTAACGGTGGCCTCCCTTTTGGCAGCGTAGTCTTCGCTTTCGAAGGCTCTCGGAAGCTCTCTCCGCACCTCACCAAGGAGGTCTGACATATCCTTCTGGAAAACCTTCGCTTGACCCGGAGGCAGCCTCAAAGCCTTGGGCTCATACGAGTTGGCGAAGTTGTGTACATAACACCAGTCGTCAGGCACCGGCCTGGTCTTAGCCAGTTCCACCAAGAAGTCTTTTACGGCAGTCGTTCTACCTGTCCCAGCGTAGCCGGCCACGTAGATGTTGAAGCCTTGTTCCTTTATGTCTAGGCCGAACTTGAGAGCCCTTACAGCCCTCTCTTGACCGATAATCCCCTCAAGCGGCGCGAGATCCTCTGTACTTTCGCAACGCATCAGAGTAGGATCGCATTCTTTCCTAAGGTCTTGGGGAGACAACTCATACGGCATTTCAAACCCGCCCCGAATCACATATAGTCTACATATGGTCGGTCTCTCTAGAAAAAGTTTCTGTGGAGATGAACCCTCTTATGTTCGCTATTTCCAACCAAGCTTTGTGTCAGACATCTGCAACGGTTAACATTCTGTCTTGAGAGTCTCTAGGAACCATGAGGGTCGCTGCGTATCATGTGGAGCTTATGTCCTCATATTTTCATTTGGTGCGTGGATCTGTGAGAAGGGAGAATCAGACTGCCTCCCAAGGCAGTTTACCGTGCTTTTTCACGTAGCTGACTAGTCCGCCTTCGGATAGAATCTCCCAGAGCTCCGGCGGCACAGGCTTGACGGAGTGAAGCGTGCCCCTTGACAGGTTCTTCACATATCCCTTTGTCATGTCGACTTCCAGAATGTCTCCTGCTTCAATACTTTCCACATCTGAGCATTCAACAGGCGGCAACCCGACGTTCATGGCGTTCCGGTAGAAGATGCGGGCAAAGGATTTGGCTATGATTGCGGCTATGCCGAGATGTTTTAGAACCAGAGGAGCCTGTTCGCGGCTTGATCCGCAACCGAAATTTCCGCCAGCCACAATCAAGTCGCCTTTCTTCACCTTCTCCGCAAAGCCGGGCATGATGGCTTCCATCGCGTGTTTTGAAAGCTCGTCCAAACTGGTTATGCTCAGCTTATATTTTCCTGCGATTATGAGATCCGTATTGACGTCGTCGCCGAACTTCCAAACTTTGCCACATATCTGCATTGCCCTACGCCTCCTCCAAAACTCTTCTCGGATCAGTTATTTTCCCCTCAATCGCTGTAGCTGCAGCGGTTGCCGGTGATGCCAAGTAGATCTCAGCGTCCGTACTTCCCATCCTTCCTTTGAAGTTGCGGTTAGACGTGGACACACATACTTCACTGGGACCTAGGATTCCTTGATGGGCGCCGGCGCAGGGTCCACATCCTGGGCTGCAGACGACACAGCCAGCATTGACGAAGGCTTCTATCAAGCCTTCTCTCAATGCTCCTACGTAGATTTCTCGAGAGGCGGGAGCGACGATCACGCGGACTCCCTTCTTCACCTTTTTCCCTTTCAGAATACCCGCTGCTACACGAAGGTCGCTTAGTCGTCCGTTTGTGCAAGACCCTATGAAGATTTGGTTGACTTCTTTTCCCTCGACCTCAGTTACCGACCGAATGTTGTCAACTGTATGTGGGCAAGCAACCTGTGGTTCAAGGTCTGAAACGTCTAGGCTCAACTGCCCGGAAAGTGCGGCATCCTCATCGCTCTTGAAGCCTTTTCTAAGCCTGTGTCCAAGGGCAGCTAGGTATCTATAGATCTTTTCGTCAGGTTCGATTATGCCAGTTTTGGCACCCATCTCAACTGCCATGTTGCAGAGGGTCAATCGTCCATCAACATCCATTGCCTCAACCGTCGAACCCCTAAACTCTAGTGCCTTGTAGCTCGCCCCGTCAGCCTTCACGGTACCAATGACCTTCAGAACCACGTCTTTGGGCAAGACCATAGGTCGCAACTTGCCTGTTATGCCAACTTCCATGGTCTCGGGAACCTTGAACCAGAGCTTCCCTGAAAGGAATACTGCTGCCATCTCGGTTGAGCCTATGCCTGTGGCGAACGCTCCAACAGCTCCGTAGGTGCAGGTGTGGGAGTCTGACCCGACGACGAGGCTTCCCGGATACGCGAGCCCAGACTCAATCATCAACTGGTGGCATATGCCTGAGCCGACTTCGTAGAAGTTGGCGCCATGCTTGAGGGCGAACTCTCTCATCCTTTTATGAACGCTGGAGAAGGCTTCGGTAGCGCTGGGAGAAACATGGTCGATCACGAAGGCCGTTCGGGAGGGGTTCCAAAGCTTCGTTCCACCCATCTCTTCAAAGGCCTCTAGAGCCAGAAGAGCGTTCCCGTCATGGGTCATGGCGCCGTCAACGTTGGCTATCACAAGATCTCCTGCGTACGCGTCCTTCCCAGAGACCTGGCTGAAGATCTTCTCAGAAATAGTCTTACCCATCTTCGAACCCTAACCCATTGGCTTAGTCTTCCTAAAAAACCTATCCATAAT
>Ga0129298_10000157_pt1 | contig 23701 bp, 18 predicted proteins | sample I19B2metaG_FD_94707 | JGI IMG/M metagenome (GOLD analysis project Ga0129298, IMG submission 94707) | Lake sediment bacterial and archeal communities from Gulf of Boni, Indonesia to study Microbial Dark Matter (Phase II) - ​I19B2 metaG | ecosystem: Environmental > Aquatic > Freshwater > Lake >... | reverse complement strand
TTTTGACGGCAATAAAGGGTGGTACCCCCGACAGGGTACCCGTATGGGAATACCTTTTCAGTCTTAAGTTGCAGAAAGAGGTAATGGGTTATAATACTGTATTGTATGATGGCAAAACACAGGTTGAGATGGCTGCCAGAATGGGTATTGATGTTGTATGGGCACCTGTAAATGGTTTCTGTGGCATTGAGGATGAACCTCATGCCCTGAATGAAATATACAAAGATGAGTGGGGGGTGACTTATAAGAAAAACGGATGGCCTATCATTGCCCAGGTCGATACTCCTGTAAAGTGCAGGGAAGACTGGGTGAAATATAAGATGCCTGCAGTGGATACTCCCGGAAGGCTTAAAATACTTAAAGAAGCCATAGCAGCAAACGATAAGCAACTGGCAATTGCAGCCGGATTCCTTGGTCCCTTTACAATGATGACCTGGTACCTGATGGATTTTGAGACACTCTCAATGTCGCTTTTTATGGATCCTGATCTGGTTCAGGAGATGAATGATGCATTTGTTGATTGGGCCCTGGACTCGGCTAAACTTGCTTTTGAGACAGGTGGAGTTGATCTTTTTCATATTTCCGACGACTGGGGAGGGACGAATGGACTACTTATCTCACCTGATCAGTTCAGGGAGTTTTTTATCGGACCATTTACAAAGCTTGTGCAGGGAATGAAATCATATGGATTACCCGTGATAATGCATAACGACGGCAATCTCTGGGAAATAATTGATGATCTTGTAAATACAGGTATCGATGCATATCATCCTGTTGAGAAGGCTGCATCCATGGATCTGGCTAAGATCAAACAACTTTATAAAGGGAGAATATGCCCGATTGGCAATGTAAATAACAAAACCACAATGGTTACCGGTACTCCTGAAGATGTAATTAAGGAGACTCTCGAATGTCTTAAAACCGGAGCCCCTGGTGGTGGTTATATTCTGTCAACCGACCATAGCCTGCATGATGACATCCCGCTCGAAAATGCGATGGCATTGATTGAAACCGTTCATAAGTACGGAAAATACCCTTTGGAAATTTACCCCTAAATCCCCCAGGGGGGACTTGAAATCCATCTTAAAACAAGCCCCCCTTGGGGGGTTGGGGGTCTATCCATTCCCCAACTCAAGCATCTTCTTCACAGCAGGATTGGGATTTGTAATTTCATCAGCCGACCTTATTGTAACAGTTGGGACAGCTCCATGGTCAAGGTGTATCTGCATCCTGAGCTCTTCATCTTTAGTCCTTCCTCCGAGGCTTGAGTAGCCAAAGGTTTTGCATAGTTTTCCAAAGAGTATTTCATTAAGATTGCATTTGCCGGCTCTCTCCAGTCCGGCTGTGGAGCTTTGCCAGCTTTTGAAAAGATGTACCTGGGCAAATGATAATCCCTGGGCAGTAATTTCGTTCAGCCCCTCACCTCCAACGGCAAGGCCCTTTCCCAGTTCTGAGACGTGCCTGATAAGTTTATTCATCCCTTCAGTAGGAGCCATAGTTTCTACTATGCAGTTATGAATATTCCAGATACAAAGTGTTACATCAATGAACACTGTATTAAGCATAAGGCTGTCAGAAGCGCTGAGTATTCTTTCCCCGAGTATGGAACGCCACATGCTGAGTCCTGGATGGATTTTTACCATTACTTTCTTATCACGATTGTTCAGTCGGTTTAAATTGGATTCCGGAACCCCGATAACTTTGCCGTTATACCAGCTCCAACCCTGCAATTGTTTCGTTTCAACCGATCTGTATGGAAAATCGCGGACCTGGGCATAAACAGGATTGGATGGATCCATATCGATTGAGTTGAAATGCGGCATCACATGAAATCCCATTTCATTGCCTTTTTTAATAAAGACTTTTGCACTTTCACTTGCAAAATAGTCAGGGTAGTTCTCATCATATCCGTCTGTTCTCCAGTCTGAAAAATGCAGAAGCACTTTCTTTGGCGAAATCCTTTTTGCCAGGGCATCAAGGATCTCAGGTTTTCCAGGGCACCAGGATACCGCAAATTTCACATCGTTAATCCATGGCTGACGTTTACTTTCTTCTGCTTCAAGATTATATGCCTGCCAGTACCACTGCCTGTATTTTTCAGCCGGAACTTTCCAGTCTCCCCTGTATGTGTTTATGCGCCAGCAGATTCCCCCGGCACTGAGATTGTCATCCAAAGGACCATATGCTTCACTCTCAAGACCAATTACAAATGCATCAGAAGAAGTCCCTGTCTGCAGCGCCTTGAATCTGTACCTGGTATCCCGGGCATGTATCCAGAACCCTCCGTCTTTCGATTGCAGTATAGCCATACCTGCTTCCCAGTCTGATGGCCATTTCCATCTGTTGTTCTTTATAAGAGGATCATCGAGCTTAAGCTTTATGCCCTGGAATAAAGGAGCAACCAGCTCTAGTGCAGGTTTTATTCCCGATATGTTCCAGCGACATGCCATTACTCCGGGCCTTGATGAATAGGCTGAAGGTTCAATAAGCAGATCACCTGTCAGATCATCAACTGATACTGACAAAACACCATCTCCTTCCCAACTGTTGAATATTATTTCGGCTTTTTTATCTGAAAGCTGCCGTGTAATAGTGCTTCCAAACTTCTCTTCATTGATATTGATCAGTTCATTATTCCTGTACAATAATTGAAGTGCCCGGAAGTTTGAGGTGTCAGGTTTTTCAATGAATTCTTCTCCTGTTTTTTTATCTTTCAATGAAGTGATGATCCCTTTCTCGATAGCAGCCGATAGAGATTTTGTATCAATAACTATCTTATTATCAGTAACCTTAACCGTGCTGTTATATGCCTCCGTTTGAAGTGAAACAATGCTGTATTTATCCGGAATTGAATTTTCCACTATGCCGGGAGTGATAACAGTTGCAGCAGCAGAATAGCCGGCTGTTTTGATGAAGTTTCTTCGTTCCATTAGAGTAGTTATTACTTTTCAATAATATTATCTATGATTATAAAGATAAATATTAAAATCTGAGTTAAATAGTTATTTTTACTTTAAGGAAATATATGCTCTTAGTTGATTTTACCCCCAAACCCCCCAAGGGGGGCTTGTTTTTAGGATTGATTTCAAGTCCCCCCTGGGGGATTTAGGGGTGAATTTTATGAAGTATTATTTACTGGAGCGGATTTCTGGATTGCTTTGAATATGCCTGAATATGAATAAAATACTTATAAGATGCACAATTGCCTCAGCACTTGGGGGATTACTTTTCGGATACGATACAGTGATCATAAACGGGGCAATGCTCGATCTGGTCAAATACTTTGATCTGACTCCGGCAATCCAGGGCTGGACAGTAAGTTCGGCACTTGTCGGATGCATACTCGGAACAATACTCATAGGTAAACCCGGTGATATTTTTGGGGCTCAGCGCCTGCTGCAGCTTCTGGCTGTTCTGTTCTTTGTCTCTTCTGTCGGTTGTGGTCTGGCACCAACCATTGATGCCTTTATCCTTTTCCGTTTTATAGGAGGCCTGGCCATCGGAGGTGCATCTGTACTTTGTCCGGTGTATATATCCGAGATCTCTCCGCCTAAACACAGGGGTTTGCTGGCATCCACATTTCAGCTGGCTATAGTATCTGGTATTCTGCTATCACTTATTTCAAACTATCTTCTCCTTAATGTCGGGGAAAATAACTGGCGCTGGATGCTGTTTAGCGGAGCCTTGCCTGCAGTTGCCTTTTTTATTATGCTTTTCTTCATCCGGAAAAGTCCCCGCTGGCTTGTCAAAAAAGGGAGAACAGACGAAGCCAGAAAAAACATTGAGGAACTCTCAATGCATGAAATCGATACAGAACAGACGCTGAAAGAAATAGAGGAATCAATAAATATAGAGAATGCGGGTAAGCAGGTTAACCTGTTCAAACGGCCTTATCGCCGGATTATACTGATAGGAATATTTGTAGCAATATTCAGCCAGCTTACAGGTATAGCAGTGGTATTTTATTATTCAGCACAGATTTTCAGTATTGCAGGCTTTTCGAGCGATACATCAATGCTCCAGAGTGTAATACTTGGTGTGACTAACCTTATCTTCACACTGCTGGCAATGTCTGTAATAGATAAGGTGGGACGGAAGAAATTATTGCTTGTAGGTCTGTTGGGAATGGTTACAGTGCTTGGATTATTCGGGTACGGCCTGCTTTCAGGGAATATCGGAGGTCTGTGGCTGGTTGCTCTTCTTGTTGCCTATATTGCGTTCTTTGCTTCTTCCATGGGTGTAGTAATCTGGGTTCTTTTGTCCGAAATGTTTCCGAATATAATACGGGCAAGAGGAGCATCTTTAGGTTCTTCTGCAAACTGGGTGGTGAATGCAACACTCAACTTTTTCTTTCCTGTCGTTATCGGCTTTTTTGGTACAACCCAGGAAGCCCGGCAGACAGGAATGAGCTTTGCCTTTATCTTTTTCTCGGCTTTTACTTTTTTGGGATTCCTCTTTGTTAATAAATACCTGATAGAGACAAAAGGCAAATCACTTGAGCAGATTGAGAAAGAGGTATTATATTAGGCGCACGACGCACGACTCAGGGCTCAGGGCTCAGGGCTCAGGGAAGAAGACACATTACTGAACGACCGCAAGACTAATATGACACACAGGGAAAGATTATTGGCAATACTTAAAGGAAACCAACCCGACCGGGTTCCCTGGTTCGGAGATCTCGATTACTGGGCAAATTCCCTTGTAAAAAGAGGATTGAAACCAAAGGACTTCATATTGTCAGATGATTATATTAAGTGGCATAAGGACCTCGGGGTCGGTTTTTACCTGCAGGGATATTTCCCTTATAAACAGATCATTACCAATTGCAACATAAGAGACTGGTGGGAAGGGAACAGACATTATAAGGAGATAGAAACACCACTTGGATCGGTCAGGGAGTGCTGGGAATACGTACCAAATTCATTTTGTGATGCACCTGTTGAGCATTTCATGAAATCGGAAGCCGAGATACCGGTTATGAAGTTTATCTATGAGAATACAAGGTTTGAACCTGATTACCACCAGGCCAATCTTCGTAAGAAACAGGTTGGCGATCAGGGTGTTGTTCTCTGTTATCTGCCCAAGAGCCCATTCATGCATCTTCTTGCTCTCGAAGCGGGTGTTATGGCTGTAACAATGGCTGCCCTCACTGCTCCTGACGAGTTTTCTGATCTCCTGAAAACCATGAAGAAGGTTTTTGATCATGCTGCACAGATAGCAGTTGACAGTCCGGCAGAGGTGCTCATGATACCTGAAAACCTTTCATCAGAAATGGTTGGTCCTGATCTTTTTAAATTGTATATGTATGATTACCAGAGGGAATGGACAACAAAGATCAGGGAAGCAGGTAAGTACTCTTTTATTCATATTGATGGCACACTTGCCGGGCTGCTTAAACATGAAGCTGAAGTTGGATTTTCTGTCCTTGAGGCTCTGACACCCCATCCGGTCGGAGACATGAAATGGGAGGAGCTTGAAGCTTTTGTTGGTGATTCAAACAGCATACTATGGGGTGGTATACCCGGATCATATTTCACAGATTGTGTTGATGATGAAGAATTTGACAGACATGTTAAATACCTGCTTGAAATTATGAGAATGAAACCCCGTTTTGTTCTCGGGGTAGCTGATCAGGTCCCTCCGGATGGAATGGAAAGAAGAGTTAAAAGAGTAGCAGATCTTGTTAATGAATTTGGTAGATATTGAATTTCATGAAAAAACATCCCCCTGCCCCCTTCAAAGGGGGAATCCTGTTTTCGAAACCACCAAAACGTCGAATCTCTAACCATCGAACCATCGAACCGTCGAACCGTCGAACCATATAACCTAACATATTATGAATGGATATGAAAGAATTTGCGCAGCGCTGAAAGGCGAAAAACCTGATAAAGTACCTGTAATGCTTCATAATTTCTTGATGGCAGCACGGGAACATGGAGTGACAATGGAGCAGTACCGTAACAGTCCGAAGGTGATTGCAGAGACATTTATTTCAGCAGTGGAGAAATATCAATATGACGGAATACTTGTTGATATTGATACAGTTACACTGGCAGGAGCAGTGGGTGTAAAGGTGGATTTTCCTGTTGATGATGCTGCCCGTTCCCATGACGGTAACATAGTTGATCTTGATGATGTTTTTAAGCTTAAACCTGCAAGGGTAGGTGATTATAAATATATCCAGGTATGGCTAGAGGCAGTCAGAATGCTTAAAGACTATTATAAGGATGAGATTTATATCCGGGGCAATTGTGACCAGGCGCCTTTTTCCCTGGCCAGCATGATGAGAGGTGCCCAGCCATGGATGCTCGACCTTATGATGGGAACAGAGGAACAGATTACCTGTTTGCTGGAATATTGCACTGATGCAACATCACAGTTCATAACACTGATGTCACAAACGGGATGCGATATGGTTTCCAATGGTGACAGCCCCGCAGGACCGGAGATGATCTCTGCAGATATGTTTGAAAAATATGCCATGCCTTATGAAAAAAGGATAGTTGATCTTGCACACAGTCTTGGAAAAGCTTACACTATGCATATCTGCGGGAACACTGAAGTAATTCTTGAACATATAAAGAAGATTGGTGCTGATGCCTATGACCTTGATTATAAAACAGATATCAATTTGATTTATAATATGTTTCACGATTCAGCAACACTTATCGGTAATATTGATCCGAGTGGAGTCCTGGCTCTGGGAACAGTTGAAGACGTTAGGAGAAAGACACTGGAACTGCTTGAAGTTTATAAAAACTCAAACCGCTTCATCCTCAATGCCGGATGTGCTATTCCTCCGACAACACCATCTGTTAATCTAAAGACGATGATTGAAACTGCACGGAATTTCAGGTAATTTATTTTTTAACACAGTTACACGGAGTTATCACAGAGTTACACTGTTAAGAAATACGAGTTATTCGCTGGCGCGGATTTAGCGAAGCGTAATCCGTGCCTTTTTTCAAGGCACCAATTGCAAATTGGCGCCATCGATTTCGTAATAGTTTTATATTATATTTGATAATTAAACTTAAACTATCCTCAAAATGTCAAATCCCGGAAAAATACTAATGCTGACATTTGTAACATTTGTTACATTTTCCTTTGCACAAGCACAGGAAGCTCTGATCTCATTCGGAAAATCATCTTCGCTTGACAGGGCTCTTTTTAAATCCAAAGAAAAAGAATTACCCCTGCTTTGGAAGAATGTTAATACCGCTCCCGATACCTGGCATGTGGAAAAGGACCTGCTTATCTGCACAGGTAAACCTATTGGTGTAATGCGGTCTGAAAAACAATATGAAAATTTCATACTGCATATTGAATGGATGCATATGGAAGCGGGTGGTAATTCAGGTACCTTTGTATGGAGCAATGCCACACCTCCTGAAGGAGGTAATCTGCCAAATGGAGTCGAGGTCCAGATGCTTGAACTGGAATGGGTCAACCTGAATAAAAGAGATGGTGTCACACCTCCTGTTGCATATGTGCATGGTGAATTGTTTGGAGTGGGAGGAGTAACAACAGTTCCTGATAATCCCAGAGGTACCAGGAGCAAATCGATTGAAAACCGCTGTAAGGGCAAAGGTGAATGGAATACTTACGATGTGGTTTGCGTCGATGGCGTTGTTAAGCTTTCGGTAAATGGAAAGTTTGTCAACGGAATTGCCGGAGCATCACAGAAAAAAGGATATATCTGCCTCGAATCGGAGGGAGCTCCTATTCATTTCCGCAATATTAAGATCATTGAACTCCCTGCAGGAGTAACTTCACCGGAACAAATTGCACCTGAATTGAAATGAAGGAAACAGTTAAACCAGTAAAAGGCAGGCTGTTATCTCTTGATGCACTCAGGGGATTTGATATGTTATGGATAATCGGTGGGAGTGGAGTCATAAGCGCTCTTGCTGAAAATTCTGATGCCGGCTGGATTGATGCACTTAATACTCAGATGACACATGTGACCTGGAACGGATTTCATTTCTATGATCTTATTTTTCCGCTATTCATGTTCATATCGGGAGTTGCGATCCCATATTCTGTTAAATCAGCACTGGCAAAGAATCCCTCAAAGACAAAGCTTCTGTTTAAAATATTTAAAAGGATGATCATCCTTGTGATTCTTGGAATATTATATAATGGTGTATTTAAGGACGGTTTTGAGAATGCACGTTATGCAAGTGTACTGGGTCAGATAGGTATTGCATATTTCTTTGCATCAGTAATTTACATCTGTTCAAAATCAATAAAAGCGGTTCTCCTCTGGTTAGCAGGTATTCTGCTGGGTGTATCAATACTTCAGCTTTTTATTCCGGTTCCAGGGGTTGGCGCGGGAGTTTTTACACCTGAAGGGGTGATGAATGGTTATATCGACAGATTGTATCTGCCGGGCCGACTGGCTTATTTCAATGGTATATTTGATGCCCTGGGCATACTGTCGGTTGTGTCGGCAATAGGAATTACTGTCATGGGAATTACCGGCGGGAAGATACTTCAGAATTCATCATTCAGTGAATATCGCAAGACTGGTATGCTTGCCGGAATCGGATTAGTATCAATACTTCTGGCTCTTGCTCTTTCACCCGTTTACCCGATTATAAAGGTCTGCTGGACAACTACATATAATTTTCTGGCAGGGGGTATCAGCTTCATTCTGATGGCAATATTCTATTTAATAATTGACGTTTGGGGTTATCAGAAATGGTCATTCTTCTTCAGGATAATAGGCATGAATTCGGTTTTTATTTACCTGTTCGGAAGGATAGTCCCGGTAGGAACAATAACCGGCTTTTTTGTCGGCTGGCTAATTAATCCTCTCGGAGGATTCGGAGAAGTTCTGGGATCTGTTATAATTATAGCTGCGGAATGGCTGCTGCTATGGTTCATGTATAAAAAGAACGTTTTTGTTAAGGTGTAAATACCCCCAAACCCCCCAAGGGGGGCTTAAAGAAATTGGTGCCGGATGAGGAAAAGAGAATGAGATGATTAATGGCTTTAAAGTCCCCCCTGGGGGATTTAGGGGTGGTAAGTAAGGAGTAGTAATTTTCTTGTTAAACACAATTTTGAGATATGAAGACTTATTTTTTTTCTTTCTTTTTGATGACTTCAGCACTTCTCTCTTCCTGTACATCATCTGAATTACCAATTCCTATCAGTGTTCACCCCGGGAATCCACATTATTTCCTTTTCAGGGATAAACCGACAGTCCTTATCGGTTCCACTGAGCATTACGGTGCTGCAATGAACCTCGATTTTGACTATGTTAAATACTTAGATGAACTTGCTGCTTGCGGACTTAATATAACACGCACCTTTTCAGGTATATACGTTGAACCTACCGGAGCTTTCGGAATCAAGAAAAACACTATGGCCCCTGCACCGGAGCGATACATTGCTCCCTGGGCAAGAAGTTCAGAACCAGGATATTTTAACGGAGGAAACAAGTTCGATCTTAACAAGTGGGACGAGACATACTTCACACGACTGAAAGATTTTATTACTGAAGCAGGAAAAAGAAACATAGTTGTTGAACTGGACCTCTTTTCCTGTATCTATGATACAATTCAATGGAAATTGTCGCCTCTTTACCACAGTAACAATATTAACAGTCTGCAGATAATCAAAGACTGGAAAGAAGTGCTCTCAAACAGACAGCCTGAATTACTTGATATACAGGTTAAAATGGCCAGGAAGATTGTAAACGAACTTAAAGATTTCGATAACCTTTATTATGAAATATGCAACGAACCATATTTCGGTGATACATTGGCCCTGAGGGAATGGGAAGCTCATATGACTGATATTGTTGCAGATGCAGAGAAGGATTTTATCAATAAGCATCTTATATCCAATAATGTACAGAACTTTAAAAAGCTGATTCCGGAGCCAAGAGAGCATGTCTCAATTTACAATTTCCATTACGCAGAACCACCGGTTACAGTTCCTCTAAACTATCATCTGAACCTGCCTCTGGGCGATAATGAAACAGGATTCAGAGGAATTGACGGCACTATTTACCGCATTGAAGCATGGAGGTTTCTGATGTCTGGTGGTGCTCTGTTCAACCATCTCGATTATTCCTTCACTACTGATAATGAAGATGGAACATACGTTGTTCAGAAAGGGGAACCTGGCGGAGGCAGCCGGGAACTCCGGGAACAGTTCAGAATACTTGCAGGATTCATGAAGTCTCTCAATTTTATTAAAATGAAACCGGTCGGTGAAGAGGTTATTAATCCGGGTACAAATGGCATGTCTGTCGAGGGACTTTTTGAGGATGGCAATGTATGGGCTTTGTATCTGTCTGTAAAAGATACAGTAAGCATTTCATCAGTAATTGAAATAAACCTGCCTGCAGGATCATATAACTTAACCTGGACCGATACAAAAACCGGCTCTGAAATTCCCGAATCCCATAATGGTCATAATGGTGGCTGGCTACAAATCAAATCACCGGAATATCTGAGGGATATCGCTCTGAAAATTGTAAAGGAATAAGGTATACCACATGATGGCGCCAATTTGCAATTGGTGCCATAGAATCAGGCACGGATTACGCTTCGCTAAATCCGCGCCAGCTTAAGAAATTCACCTCATCCCCCTCCCGATAGCTATCGGAACCCTTCTCCCGGGGGAGAAGGGGAGAAGGAACATTCGTTTATTAAGTCCCTCTCCCCTGGGAGAGGGATTTAGGGAGAGGTTAATACACATATATCTCATCCGTAAAAAGCCACACAGGATATCCCACTCCATAATGCCAGGAAGGCCCAATCCCCACATTCTCAAAGTGCACTCTGACATACCTGGCTCGTACTTTCTGCATTGATTTTACCTCATAACTCACATACTTAACTGCAGCTGACCGGTCTTCAGGAATATCCACTCTTCCGAAAAGTGTAAAATTTTTATTATCAGTTGATATATGACATGTCATACTCTTTGGTATCAGGATCCATGAACCCAGCTTATGAAGGAAATCAGCCTCAACCGTTTCAATATCTTTTATCTCTCCAAGATCTATTATTACTTCACCATCATTCTTCTCCCATCCAACCCAGCTTTCGTTAAATGTAGCACCACCCAGAAGTCCGTCAGTCAGTGCTTTGTCAGATATCCTGTCATAGGGTTTATTGGGTGGCATAGTGTAGGTGACCTTTGCATTTGCGGCCAGACTCTTTTTTGGATTTGGCAGGTTGCGCTTAAGGTACAGGTCGCAATATTCTTCAATTGTGTTATTCCTCTCATTCAGAGTTTTTACTCCCAGCAATTGTGCCCTGCTCCTGAAGATGGCAAGTTCTTTTTTAATCCTTTCTGCGTCTGACATGTCACCTGTTCTGGCTATCTCCAGCTCTGCAAACTGAATTGAGAGACGCTGCTGCCATACTCTTTTAAGTAATATACTGTCTGAAGCTACTGCCTTTTCTGCCTCATCAAAAAGCTTTCTGTAACTCTTTATCATGTTTGGATTCAGCATCCCTGTTTTATGGGTGATTGGGGTATCATAGATCCAAAGACCTATATTGCTTCCAAGCAGGGCACCTTCCTGTATTTTCATGTACTGATAGAGGAAAGGTGCAGCATCACCGTAGTAGCCTTTAAGGAATGAGTGAATTACCGAATCAGCATTGCAGTTCACATTCCACAGAAGCTTTGAAACAACATAGCTCCTTAATTCAGAAAAATCTCCACCTTTTATGCTGGCAATCTGCGAAAAGTGCATATTGACATTGTTCTTTTTGAAAAGCTGCATGTTTGTCTGCAGGATATGGAAATTGGGGAAGGGGGAAATGTAGTTGTCGAAATTGATTCCATAATCCCATACAAAAATGTTATCAGAGATCTTTGCCCAACCTTCAAGTGCCTTCATGAAATGCTGTCCCGAAGCATTATCTGTCAGTGGAACCTCTCTGTAACAGTCAATATTACAAAGCATTATATTGACATTTGGAAGAGGTTTGATTTTCGAAGGTGGATTCATCGAGTATAGATACGCCAGCGTTGAGAATTCCTTATCGGGAAATCTGGCTGCCAGTTTATTAAGGAAATAAATGAGGCTTCCGGATGGCCCCCCGTTTTCGTCATCTGTCTTTTTACAGTGTTCGCACTGACAGTTAGTGAAATTGCCGTCATTCTGACTTACTGAGATCATCTTCTGTCCCGGGTTGGCCTTAAAGATTGAATCGATCCTTTTGGAAACAATTTCGAACACATCCTCATTGGTAAGGCACCACTGGCTTGCTGATCCCGGACGTCGCTGTCCGTTTATAAGTGAGAAGTATTCAGGATGGGCGGTCCCATACCTGGCTGATGGAAGAAGCCGATCGAAAGTATGCACCCAATAGCTTGCTGCAAATATTTCACCCGGTTCTTCAAGCCTGTTCCATATTTTATACAGAGGATCGATCGCAAGATTATATGACTGAGTCTGCCTGTGCCGGAAGCTGGGATTCTCAGTCCTGTTTAAGTCTGAAGGAATTGTTAGGTTCGGGTTCTTTGTTAGTGAGATTGCACCTGCAGCATAATACCTCACTCCAAAGTAGTCCTCAATGAGAGTTACTACTCCATAAAGAGATCCTTTGCCTGCTCCCCCCTGTATCATAATGCTTGTTTTGTCTGATCTGAGGCGGAATCCATCCTCTTTAAGGATCAGGGATTTGTCGGAAGGAGTGGCTGAACCCAGGCCCCTTATGATAATATCGCCTGCTTTGATTTTCCCTCCCGGATTTTCCACCGGAAGTTTTGTGCCTGTGATCTTCTCAATGAAGCTGTTCAGAAGATCCGCTGCCTTTTTATCAGGTTGGTAATTAAGGTCGGCAACGATTCTCCCGACAGGTTTTCCGTCCCTGGTAATTTCAATCTGAGCCGTAAGCATGGTTGAAATGAAGATCAATGCTAACAGGAAGGCAGGTTTTTTCATATGGATTCGGTTTATCAATTCAATATTAAATTTTTAAAAATTACCAGCTTACTTTTGATCGGCTCCAATGTCAGGATGTTTACCTCTTTTTTGCCGGTCTATATCATTCTTCACATCAGAAAGTTGCAACCCTTTTCCAATTGCTTCTGTTGCATTTTTTGTCAGATGAAGGTCACCTGTTGCCGGATTGGTAAAATAACCTTCCGGAATTCCTGTAATATTAGCTTCATAAATCACTTCATTTGCTTCTCCGGAGATTTTCCCACGAGCCAGGTTATTTACCAGAGAGAGGCGATTTATTTTCTGAAAGTAATGTATTGCCAGGTAGTTAGTATCGGATGACCAGATTGTGTTATTGTAAATTTTGATATTGTCTGCCCATACAATTTCAATTCCTTTTCCTTCCTTTGTTCCGCCAGTTATAAAATTGTTTCTGATTATACCGTCATAATTGTGAAGCGTTCCGGGCTCATAATTTGTAGGTTCTGAGGGATTTCCGAAAGCTATGCTCCTGTCACAGCCGACAAAAACATTCCTTTCCACAACTATATTCCGGCTCTGATTCCATATAAATATCGCCCCCCTTCCGCCTCCGCCGGCTCCCTTGAAATTTCTGAAAATATTATCACTGAACGTCCAGCTGTCCAGGTACATCATATCTATAGCAGAAATATAGTCACCATTATAAAGCCATGAGGTATCCGGTATCAGTGTATTTTCAAAAATACATGACCTGACAGATCCACCGGTAAGGTGTGTCCTGTCTTTTGTTGCCGTACCTTTAAAGGCCCTTGTACCGATGTTCACAAAGTGACAACGGAAGATATTTATATTCCTCAGGGCGGAATTGGCAGCTTTTGATTCCGTATCCAGTTTAATCCCGTAATGACTTACTTCCCTGATGGTAATATCGGCAATGAAGATGTCTTCTGAATTCCGGATTATTATCAGATCCGCAGGATCGTTTTCCCTGCGCTCCTTTTTATAGAAGTCGGACCAGCCATCACCTATAAGAATCACCCTGGCACTGTCGTTTGAGGCACTGCAAATAGTAATATGAGATTTGTCCTCTATTAAAAGTGGCCGTTTAAGATTATAAACTCCATCACTTATGAGAATAGTGACATGTGGTTCTGCATTCAATACTGCAAGATGAAGTTCATCTTCATTCGAAACATATATTTCTTCTCCCATCCTTTCAGGATATTTAAGGCCAGATGTTTTGCAGCTGTATATTGCAGATGCTGCAATTAATATGAGTATAAGTATAGAGTGAGGTTTTTTCATAACATGTAATCTGTTTAATTAATATGTATTCAGCCTGATTCCTTTTCAAAATTTTCTGTTACCGGTAATTAGTAATCCAAGTTAGTAAACTCTGGTAAATTTGTAATAATTTGGCAGTGGTAAAATTCCGATCTCACTAAAACAGATCTATGAGACTTATTATATCTTCTGTGATATTAATCTTTATTGTATCCTGGCAATTAACATCTTGTCTGAGTGATAGTTCTGGTAATTCATCACAGGATTCAAAGAAAAAAAGTAAGGATGATTCCTCGTTCCCCCTGAGTATACCTGAACCATCAGGACTCGCTTTTTCCCCTTTAAAAGATGCCCTGTATACCGTAAGTGACAAGAACGGGGTAATATATAAGATCAGTTTAACAGGAGATATACTTGATAAAATTCCTTCGGGAGCTCATGATCTTGAGGGTATAGATATTGATAAAGCCAATGGAGACATTTGGATTGTTGAGGAGAAACAACAAAGGATTTTCCATCTGAATAAAGAGGGAGAACTTCTGGACAAGATAAAAGATGTGCATATTAAAACTAAAGGCAACTCGGGATATGAGGGGATTGCTATTAACGGTAACCTTATTTATATTCTTATTGAAAAGAATCCGGGAACCCTCATTGTTTACGATAGAAATTCAAAAAAGTGGGATAATCACAAACTGTCGTTTGCTGATGATTATTCAGGCATTGATTATGATGTTACCGATAACACACTCTGGATAGTAAGTCATGAATCACAAACTCTAAATCACTGCAGAACAGATGGTTCTCTTATAAAAAGCCAGAAAATAGATGTGAAGCAGGCAGAGGGTGTAGCTGTTGACAGATCCACCGGCATAGCATGGATAATAGATGATGGCGGACATAAATTGCACAAAATAAAACTAGATATCTGATCAATGGGGCAGGAAATTGAACGCAAGTTCCTTATTAAGGGAGACTTCAAGAAATATGCTGTTAAATCTTTAACAATAAAACAGGGATATATATCGACTGTTCATGGTATTACTGTTCGTGTAAGACTTAAGGATAAGACAGGTTACCTGACAATAAAAGGAGGTACTGGTGAAAGCGGGTTAAGTCGATATGAATGGGAGAAGGAGATAGCTTTTAGAGAGGCTGATGAGCTGCTCAGCTTATGCGACAGCGGGATAATTGACAAGACCCGCTATCTGATACCTTCAGGCAATTACACATGGGAGGTTGATGAGTTTCATGGTGAGAATGAAGGACTTGTTATGGCAGAAATTGAACTGAAATCAGAATCTGATACATTTCCTCTGCCCGAATGGCTGGGGCAGGAGGTTACAGGTGATCTCAGGTATTATAATTCCTATATTGCAAAAAATCCCTTCACCAGGTGGTAAAGGGATTATGAAATTTTTCAAAAAGTACATCATTTGTTTGTGGCTGTCTCAAGAGTTGTTTTTACCCCCAAACCCCCCAAGGGGGGCTTTGCAGAACGTTCGTTTTTACAAAGTCCCCCCTGAGGGGATTTAGGGGTGGATTTAAGGAAAATATCTATTTTAACAGCCCTGGTCTCTGCAATGAGGACAAGGTCAGGATTTCGCGATTCGCATTACCCGGCTCACTGTATCATCAACCTGTTCCCTGTTCTCAAGTCCCAGAGTCATGCAATGAACATTGCCACTCTTTATCACATACTGAAGTGAAGCTTCTCTCTGGTCTTCCTTCACAAGGTCACCCATACCGAATACCTTCATACCTATTACTCCTTTACCGTTTTTACGGGCTGTTTCAAGAACCTTCATTACCTGGTCTGGCGTACCATCCATCTTGGAACCTTTGTTATTGATCCTTGCAAGAAGGACATCTACCCAAGGATTGCTGGCTGCATTTTCCATTGCCTCGAAGTTATGGCATGAAACACCAACCGTCTTAAGTATCCCTTTTTCTTTGGCCCTGGCAACCTCATCCATGTAATTCCTGTATTCTGATGACCAGCCTCCATGCATCATGCAATGCAGAAGGAAAATATCAAAATATTCAGATCCGGTTTCGATCCTGAATCTGTCGAGACTTGTCTGGAACGGTTCTTTCTGGTACCATCCTGCCTGGTCATATACCATTACCTTTGTAAGTATTGAAACCTTGTCTCTCGGAAGAACCTTAAGCGACTCACGTACATATTCATGTGATCCGTACATGTCTGCTGTGTCGAAGAATCGAATGCCCTTATCATAAGCGTATTGGGAAAGCTCAACAAATCCCTTCATACCCAGCCTGGTCTGGTTTGAAGCATTCTTCCATCCACCTGAGCCGGTTCCAAGAGCAACTCTGGGTACGTTTATACCGGTATTTCCAAGTTTTACCATATCTATCATTTCCGGTGATGTTGTATCTGCAGAACCGTATACTCCCTTTGAAAGAATGGTTAAACCTGCCAGACCGGCCACACTCTTCTGAAGAAACTCCCGACGGTTTGTCTTTTTCATACTCTATTATATTAAGTAATTTCTGGTGAATAGTTAATTTATCATGTTTATTAAGAGGTTCTTGGTTCTGGGTTCTTGGTTCTGGGTCCTTATTACGAAAGCCCAGTATCCAGTATCCAGCACCCAAATATAACTTTTAAACAGTTTTGTGATGCAAAAGGTTCAAAATGCGGGGTGTGATATAAATACAATCTTTTATTTGATGGTTTTTCCGGATGATTCATAGATTTTTACAGGATCTTGCCTGGTATCAAATACATCAGTAATCAATATACCTTCTTTGACCCTTTTATAGATTATTTTGTAGTTTCCCTCGACAAGATATCTGTGATCTTCACCAAGTTTCTGAAGATTTGTCTCTATTTGTCCGGATAACGGATGCTTAAGAAGTTGTGCTGTTGCAGCAAATATTCGCGATTTGATTCTTTGAGCAACATTTTTACCGGCAGCAACTTTGTAGTATTTATAAATCTCATAGAGAGAATCAGAAGCAAACCCAGACCAGATTATCTTCATGATTCTACCACGATTCAGATTCTTTTTCTAAAACCTCCTGAGATTTGTATCTCTCAGATTTATAATCCTCGCTGGATCTTTTAGCTCTGCTCAATAATTGCTTTTGCGTGAACGGTTTTAGTTTACGATCATTTCTGACTTTGTTTTCGAGGATAGTAAGCTCAATTTTATTGAAGATACTTTCGTCTTCAAGCCCGGCAATATATTCAATAACATTGAGTTTTCTTGTTTGCAGGTCCATAACTGATCTTTTTACAAATATACTACAAAATAGTAAAACTCCCTATCTAAGAAGCTTGTGAGCAAGTTTTATCGCCTCCACCATGCTCCCTTCATTTGCCTTTTTCTGCCAGGCAATCTCAAATGCAGTTCCGTGATCCACAGAGGTTCTGATAAACGGAAGTCCCACAGTAATATTGACACCTGTGTTAAAGCCAAGCAGCTTTAACGGAATATGACCCTGGTCATGATACATGGCCACCACAACATCATACATTCCGTTAACAGCCTTCAGGAAAACGGTATCGGGCGAAACAGGGCCGTCAACATTCAGTCCTTTTAGCTTCATGTTCTTTATTGCCGGTATTATTTCCCTGATCTCTTCATCTCCGAATAATCCGTTCTCTCCGGAGTGGGGATTGAGTCCTGCCACAGCAATCCTTGGAGATTTTCCCAGTAGTCTCTTCATTGAACCATCGGCCAGTTCAGTCACCTTTTCAATTCTTTCTCTCCTGAGTCCTGTAACTGCTTCAAGAAGTGAAATATGTGTTGAGACATGAATAACACTTAATTTTCTGTCATATAACAGCATGGCGTAATCTTCTGTTCCTGTGAGTCCAGCCAGTATCTCTGTATGTCCGGCATATTTATGTCCGGCCAGGTGCAGAGCCTCCTTGTTGAGAGGTGCTGTTGCAATAGCATGAATTTCATGATTAAGGGCAAGCTCTGCTGCTTTTTTCAGACATTCAAATGCTGCTGCTCCGGAACTGGCATTTACTGTCCCTCTCTGAAATTGCAAACCTTCAAACAGTTTAAGGTCAAGTACATTAAGTATATTTTTGCTGTAAGTACAATCACCAACGGAGTAAACCGGTTGAAGTCCAAATGATCCTGGTTTGAGCAGATCATAAGCTTCCTTCATAACACTGAAGTCACCTATGACAACTAATCTGATGTTCCTGATCTGCTCATTTTCAAAGCTTTTTATAATTATTTCCGGACCGATCCCGGAAGGATCACCCATAGTAACACCTATAAGTGGTATCTTTCTATTTTCAGGCATTTCTCAGGAAATTTAGAATTTTAACTATGGAATCTTCTCCGCCAAAACCTCCGGCCTTTGTAACAACCATCATTTCCCCATACTTTTTATCGTTAAAATAGCCGTAGGGAATTCCATGCATGATTTCATCTTTTACGATAATGCCATTAATATGCAATGCATTAAGTGTTTTTATTGCAGTGTCACCTCCGGTCAGGACAATACCTTTAAGACTATTTTTTATAATAAATTCCCCTGCCAGTTCACCAAGAAAATTCGCAATAAGGTCGCTTGTTCTGTAATCATCCATGCCAAGCTTCCTTCCTTTATCAAGACATTTCTTTACAGATAGTGAAGAAGCAGCACTTCTTATTATCAGGTCATCACCAGCAGCTATTGATTTTTCAACAAGCTTCAGGATTCGTTTTTTTTCCATGTCACTTCTCCCTGAGATGATATCTTCACCATCAATGTCAATTACTTTGATTTTCAGCTCTCTGGCCGCATATTCTGCCTGTCGGGCTGTTATTTTATTAACACTGCCTGCGATAACAACATTGCTCTTTTTCCCCTTTTGTAATTCAAAATATCCGGCGAGCTTTTCCGCAAATCCGGAGCACCCTGCATACATTACTCTTTTCTGTGTCCCGGTCACCACCGAGGCAATCAGTTGAAGATCCTCCTCATCTTCAGCATCGATAACAATGATCTCTGTCCCTGAATTCATCAGATCTTTGAGCTTTAAAACGATTTCCTGTTTCCCGGACAGTAAATCTTTGAAGCTGATAACACCTGTCTTCTTATCGCATTGCTTTGATATTATTGCAGGGATATAGGATTCTTTTACTGGATTTTTCGGATCATTTGCATAATCAGTTTCAGCCAAAAGGACCCCGTCGATGTAAACATTCCCTTTGATTGTGGTTCTTCCGTAAAGTGGCAGTGCAGGGACAACCAGGGTATGCGCGATTTTAAGGGAATCCATCAATCCGGCAATTTCAGCCCCCACGTTGCCCCGCATTGTTGAGTCGATCTTCTTATATATGTATTTAATGTTTTCTGAACCCGCTTTGTTGCCTGTATCATATGCTTTTTTATATGCAGTATCCCTGGTGTCAAACCTGCTTTCTGTATCCACAACAAGCACATCACAATCAACGAGACTTTTGTGCATGTTTTTATTACCTGTTACAACAATAGTTTTCAGATTCCTTCTGCTGAACTGCACTCCGGTATCAACAGCACCCGTAAGGTCGTCGGCAACAACGAGGATCTTCTGCGGAGTGGCTAATAAGAGCTTTTTGCCAGCCATACAATATTGTATTGAAAATCTTTTAATCCTTTCCTATCCATTTACCCCTAAATCCCCCGAGGGGGACTTACCTTTGCACAAAGCCCCCCTTGGGGGGTTTGGGGGTAATGATTGTCACAAGGTATAGAATTCACTCAAAGAAAAAAAATAATTAAAACCGGGCAAAATCCGATACATTAAACAGTTCAACATTTCTCTCAATAATTTCAATCTTCCCGGAATCCTTTATCTCCTCCAGGACAGAATCAGATACATATAATTCCTCGAGATGAAGTGTGTTCTTTATCCTTACAATTTTCTCCTCTCCATCTTTAATATATCCGCAACCCCTCAGGGCAATATTAAATGCATCCTTGTCTGTTTCAGCAATAACTGGGATCTTTATTCTTTCATAAAAGCTGCTTGTAATGCCATTTGTATAAGTTGAAGGGAAATCTATCTTGTTGAACAGGCTCCTGGGTATAACATCTGCCAGTCCGACTCCGATTGCGTTTCCATGCGACTCCTTTGTAATATCTGCAATTATTATGGATTTGATTTTGGGTCTTTCTGGCTCGGGTTGTCCGTAAATCTTCATCCTTCCAATAATATTCGGATCGACGCCAACACCGCTAAGGTTTTTCCCCATTTCGTCAATTATCAGCAGATCAATATTATCTGCCGGGATATATGGCATGTTGTCCTTTGCAGCTTTAAGGAGTGAAGGTTCCTTTTCAAAAAACTCATCGGCTCTGAGAGCTTTAACAATCATTGTATCATCGAATGCATTTTCAACAATAGCAATCCCGCCGATGATCTTGTCTGTAGATATTATTTCACTGGCAACAACCGGAATCAGTTCGGCAAGTCCGTATACCCCATAGCTGTGAATTGCCGATGCCTGCTTCTCTTTTCCTAGTCCGATTACAGTCATTTTGACCATCCCGCTTTCATATGAACCGTGATAGTCTGTATGAGGCTTTATCCTGTTTATCAGTATTATGCCATCAGAATGGTATGCGTTTTTATCAATAAATACCGGTACCGGAGAATCACCTTTTGGCAGCTCAGTTACTTCCATCGATGATCTGACAGGTACTCCGATTGTTTCTTCAGAAATACCATAGTCAGCAAGAATCTGTGCCTGATTTTCGGCAATAGCATTCCCATGGCTGCCCATCGCCGGAACAATAAACGGAATACCTCCATTAGCTTTAATGAACCCGGTTACTTCCCTTACAATCAGGACAATGTTTTTTATTCCGCGACTGCCAACTGCCACTGCTATACTGCCTCCTGGTTTGATGAGTGGCTTAAGTCTTTGAAGTTCTTTTGAAACTTCTCCTTTCACATCGGCAAGTCCGTTCTTTGGAAAGTGTTGCCGGACTTTGGTAAGTCGGATATTATTGGTAGAATTCATAATATGACTACTTAATTATTGTTATAATTTTCGCGTAAATCCACCCCCAACCCCCCAAGGGGGGCTTTCCGATTTCTTAAAGTCCCCCCTGGGGGATTTAGGGGTGGTATTATCGGAAAGGTCTTTATTTGCTTATTGTAAATTTACTCATAAAATAAACAGACTCATTATCCAGGCAGCAAGGGAGCATACAATGCCTGTGGTAAATGTCCCGAGAGTCTGGAGTTTGTATCCCTGGTTCACATTCATCTTCGAAATCTGGGTAACGACCCAGAAATAGCTGTCATTTACATGGCTGGCCATAAGTGCTCCGGATCCCAGTGCCACTACAACCAGTGCCCTGGCCATCGGACTGTCCATCCCAAGTGGTGTAAGTAAAGGAGCCATAAGACCTGCTCCTGTTATAATTGCTACCGTTCCTGAACCCTGAGCTGTTTTAAATGATGCGGCTATGATTATAGGTAATAAAATTCCCAGACTCTTTGCCCCTGAAAGGTTATCCTTTATGAAATCACCTATTCCCGAACTCTGAAGAACCTGACCGAATGCACCGCCACATCCGGTAATGATAATTATTGTAGCGGCAGCCAGAACTGCTTCGCCCACCCAGCCGGTTGACGAAATCATGTCTTTTGTAAGTTTCTTTGGAAGAAGCAATGCCATGGCAACTCCAATGAGCAGTGCAATAACCGGCTGACCGAGGAAACTGATGATACCGGATAAATTTCCAGTTCCGAATGGAGCTGAGGGCAACTGTGCAACTGACCTGAGGATGATAAGCAATATAGGTGCAAAAATCGGAAATAACGATTTCGTCGCAGATGGGTAATCCTTTATTTCCCTGGCTTCTTCAACAGATTCATGATCATATTCATATTTTATTTTTGGAACAATTTTGACTGCAAACATCCATGCAGCAATCAGACCGGCAAGACTTACTGGAATTCCAAGTATAATAACAAGTCCGAGGTCAGCATTAAGAATGCCTGCAGCTCCAATAGGACCAGGAGTCGGAGGTATTATTGAATGCGTGATTATCAGTCCGAGACTCAGTGCAATTGCTCCTATGGCAAATGATATTTTTACCTCTCTTGTCATTGCTTTTGCCAGTGGTGATATGATTATAAAACCTGAATCACAAAAAACAGGTATACTTACAATATAACCTATTATACTTAGTGCAAGCGGCACATTTTTCTTACCCACAATTTTAAGTGTGCCTGCAGCAAGAGAATGGGCTCCGCCTGATTTTTCAAGGAAAGTTCCGATAATTGATCCTGCAAGAATTACAATTCCGATAAAACCAACGGTATTGCCAAAGCCTGTATTTACTGATTTTACAACCTGATCAAGCGACATAGTTCCTGAAAATGCCCCGAACCCTATTGCTGCAATCAATAGGGAAAGAAATGGATGCCACTTGAATTTTGTCGAAGTGATGATTATAAATGCTATTGAAATAAAAAGCAGGATTATCAGCCACATAATAGTTAGTTAAAAAGTTTAAATCTTGATATTATTTTTTACCACAGAGATCACAGAGTTGTAAACTGAGTGCACAAAGATTCTTACTCTGTGTTCTTTGTGAATCCTTCGAGTCCTCTGTGGTTAAAAATTATTCTTAAATATAATACACATTACGATTGAAATACAGAAACATCCGATTTATAGTATAAATTTGAATACATTAACATAAATCAATATGAAAAGGACATTTCTGGTTTCATTGTTTTTTTTGTTCCTGATATCCTCATTCAAATCATTTGGACAGTCACATTCAGCAGAGAAGAAACCAGAGTACTTATTTGAGAGCGGTACGGGAGCATATAATACTTTCAGAATACCTGCCCTGATTACCACAAAAAACGGTACAATACTGGCATTTGCAGAGGGAAGGAAGAATACATCATCCGATACAGGTGATATAGATCTTGTAACGAAGCGCTCGGAAGATAATGGCAAAACATGGAGCGACCTGGTGGTTGTATGGGATGATGGTGAGAATGTCTGCGGTAATCCTGCACCGGTTCAGGATGCGAAAACCGGTAAGATCTTTCTGCTTTCTACCTGGAATCTGGGGAGCGATCATGAACCTCAGATCATTGACAAGACAAGCGGAGACACCAGGAGGATCTATCTCATAGTTTCTGAAGACGATGGATTGACCTGGTCAGAACCTGTAGAGATAACAACATCTGTTAAGCAGGGTAACTGGACCTGGTATGCAACCGGACCCTGTCATGGTATACAGGTGCAGGCGGGTGAATACAAAGGGCGACTGATTATCCCCAGCGATCATATTGAGGCAGTTACCGGAAAATATTTTTCACATATTATTTATTCCGACAACAACGGTAAAACCTGGAACCCGGGTGGTACAACACCCCAGGATCAGGTTAATGAGTGCACTATTGCGGAGCTTACCGGCGGAAAGCTAATGCTGAACATGCGGAATTATGACCGTACCCAGAAGACACGTAAGGTTTCCGTGAGTAATGACGGAGGCTTAACCTGGAGCAACCTCTGGTCTGATCCG
>Ga0129298_10000155_pt1 | contig 23793 bp, 15 predicted proteins | sample I19B2metaG_FD_94707 | JGI IMG/M metagenome (GOLD analysis project Ga0129298, IMG submission 94707) | Lake sediment bacterial and archeal communities from Gulf of Boni, Indonesia to study Microbial Dark Matter (Phase II) - ​I19B2 metaG | ecosystem: Environmental > Aquatic > Freshwater > Lake >... | reverse complement strand
TTCCCTGAAGTCATAACTGAAAACATAAGCCCTGTCTGCACCTACAAATTCCCCGATTCTTTCGAGTGACTGGTTGATGGCATTTTTTATTTCCTTTAAAGGAAGGTTAATAAAACCTGAGGAGAGTTCAACAAGCAGTTTTCGCAGATCAGACTGGTACTGCAATTGGATCTGGGCAAGTTTCTTTTCAGTTACATCTTTACCATAAGCTGAAATCCCGACAACAGCACCATCAATAACAATTGGGTTCATTGCTACCTCAATATAAATTGAAGTATCATTGATATCTATCCTGTCCTCAAATAAAAAATGTTCATTTTTCAGCGCCCTGTCATATCTCTCTTTCCAGATTGGTTTCAGAAATTCAGGAAGTGCTTCCAATACATTAACACCCGGTTTCAATAGAGTGCCAAATGTCCGCTGGAAAGATGATGCAAAAACCTCATTCACATACTGGATCTCATATTTCCTGTTGACCGACCAGATATTTTCAAGAGTATTTTCAATTATAGCTTTAAGATTTGCTTCATTCTCCTTTAATGCTAACTGTGAATTTCTCTCTTCAGTTATATCTTCAAGCACTCCATCAAAGTATTCCGGTTTTCCCTTTTTATCAAATATCAATTGGCTGTTATCCCTTACCCATATCATTTCGCCATTCTTCTTCTTTAGCTGGAATTCACTCTGAATAATCCCGGCACTATTCTCAGCTTTTTTCAACTGGTTCTGCCGGTTTTCAGGATTCGTATATAAATTACTGACATTTATCTTCAGAAATTCATCAACTGATTCATAATCAAGAATCCTAACAAGAGCCAAATTGGTATAAACAATCTTCCCGTCAATTGTGGTCCTGTAAACTCCGACAGGAAGCTGTTCAGTTAACGATCTGAATTTATCTTCACTTTCCTTTAATGCATCAAGTGTCTGAAAGAGCTCGGAATTATCTCTTGCCATTGCAAAAACCACATCTTTTCCTAAGTATAATCCCTTGTTAAGTACCACATCTTTTGGAAAAATCTCACCATTCTTCCTGAGACCCCACCATTCAAAACGCTGAGGCTCTCCTTTAAAGGCTTTTTGAATATTTCCACGGTTCTTTTCAATATCGTTTCTGCCAGGGGCTGATAATTTTTCCGGAGTAAACCCTATCATCTCTTCCCTGTCATAACCATACATTCTTGTTGCAGCATTGTTGACGTCAATAAAAATGCCATTCTCATCAAGTACGTAAATTGCAACAATCGTATAATCGAAAAGGCTTTTATAACTTTCTTCACTTTCAGCCAGAGATTTGGTCAGTTGTGTAAGTCTTTCATTCTCTATAAGCAGATAACCCGTATTATCAAGCTCGGTTTGAAGACTTTTCAGGTATGTAATATCCACAAATAATGTAATCAGAAATCCATCATCGACTTTTATAACTTTCACATCGAACCAGTGTTTAAGGCTGTCTGAGTAGAATTCTATTTTCTGATTTTTACCATCTGAAGAAATTGTGTGGTATAATTCAATAATAGCATTCCTGTTCTTCCCTTTTGTACTAGTAAGTTCACTGACTTTTTTGCCTGTAACTGAATTGGATTTAAGGTCTGTTATGGATTCGTAGACCTTATTGTAATCAATAATTCTGAAGTCGACCGGTTTACCTTCATTATTGAAAATGATTTCATGTAAGGCATAGCCAAACGGGCCGTCATTAATAACTGACTGATATATCTTTTCCTTATTCATTGGATCAGCAGGATGCAATAAATATGACGTCAACGGGATAAAATTACTAAAAATGAAGTTATTACCAAGTTAATTCAAAGCATTTCATCCTCTATTTAACTTCAGACTTCATCAGGAGGTCTATTATCCTTGCATTTGCATCCTTTTCGTTCTCATTAAGAGTATAACCTGCATCCTTAAGATAAACAGCCCGGCTCCATTCTATGAGCTTTGAGTTAGGGAAAGCTTCAATCTGGGTATTAAGCCATTTAAGTCCTTCATCCTTCATCCCCATTCTGTCATAACCCCATGCCGTTACAACGGCATTTGATGGGAGAAAATTCCTTACAGTATTCTCTATACCCGGTTTAAACTGAATGATTGCCTCGAGCTTTTGCTGAGCTTCCGGCGATTTCTTCAGGCCGCTAAGACAAAGGTAGCTCATCCAGTTCTCGAGACGCATGTCAATGTCCTCTACATATGGCTTGCCCACACCCAGGTTTTCGGGCCAAAGGTCGGCTTGCTTTATAAAATTCAGGGCTCCATTGTAATTCTTTTTCTGCATCAGCTGGGCAGCCTGCATCAGTTTTGCCTCGCGGTACATCTCCCTCCCTCCTGTTGCACCTTCCACAGGAATAATATTGAGACCTGTTAAAAGAGCATCGGCTTCCTTATATTTTTTGCTTAGTAAAAGAGCTCTGGCATGAACAGTTCCCATCCTGAAATCATCAGGATGTGACTTATAAAAAGGTGTTGTTATTCCAAGCGCTTTATCGTACTGACCATGACTTATGTAATAGTTTGCCAGGTATTGCTGGTATCGCCATTGCTGATCGAGAGAGAGAGCCTTTATTAAATCCTTTTCAGCTTGTGAATCATCTTTCCCTTTTAGCATTTCAGCACGGGTCACATAAAACGGAGCAAAATCCGGTGTATCACCACATGCTTTCAGCAATGATACTGATTCATCAACCCTGTTCCTGTCCTTATAAATAAGTGCCAGATGAAATTTAAGCAGCCAGTGATTCTCTTTCTTAATCAGTGATTCTATCACTCCAGCTGACTCCCAGCGGAACGGGAATGAATAATCAGGTTTTACTGATGATAAATTAATGCTCCTGTTCTGAAGAAAACTCAGCCAGTATTCAACTTCCGGTGTTGCAGGAGACAAGGCCAGCAGTTTAAGCATTTCATCATTGCAACCGGTATTGTAATACCACACAGCAAGTTCCATAAAAGTTTCATACGGTAGTTCATTGCGTATGAGTGATAAAAAATCACTTTTACTTTGCTCATTGCTCCCTGACAGATACTTTTCAAATCTTGAAAAATGATTCAGGGGATCAAAGGAAAGAAGTGTAGTAAGAACACTCCCTGCTTTTGTTTCATTCCCAAGTTTCCTGTATATAACTGCCTGCATCTGAAGAGCTTCAATATTATACCTGTTGAAATCCACTGCTCTTTCAGCATATCCCAGGGCTCTTGTATAATCCTTTTCCTTAAGGTATGAACGGCATAATCCTGTATAGGCTGCACTCCTGTATTCTGAAGACAAAGTGGCAATGCTGTAGCCATCCCTTGCGTCGGTTGTATTACCCAGGCGGTCATTAACAAGAGCATAGTAATAATTTGTTTCTCCGTCGTGTGTATCGATGCTGAGAGCATTTTTTGCATAGTCCAGGGCTTCTTCATAACGCAGGTTTCTCAGCATAAGTTCTGATAACCTGAGAAGTGTCGGAACATGGTTTTTGTCAAGTTTATTTGCAGCTTTGAGCTTTTCCTCGGCACGCGGGTACATCTTCTGATCCATAGCTTCCCTGCCTTCCACATACAATCCGTATGGACTTTTCCAGTCAAAATCTTTGGGTGCATCAACAGGTCTGTTTATTACCCGGTAATTAGGATCAGAACTGTAGATTAACTTATTGATGCCGATAGTTACCATGAGTTTTTTATCATCTCCGTTATACTTTAATGAATCAGCAAAGGTCTTCAACGGATCAAGACTTACTTTCTTACTGTAAATGACCTTATCTCCCTCCTTTATTTCAAGCAGATCATCAGTTTTCTGTGCAGGAGAAAAATAAGCTTTCAGAAAACCATCCTCAATTTTCAGGTTCAGTGCTCCGTATTCGTTGGCTTCCACATATCCTCTTGTCCTGAGCACAGGGTAGAAGTATTCAGTCCATATATCAGTGGCATAAGGTGCAAATGAAAGGTATTTAAAGGGAGTATAGAGCGATCCTCCTGAATTCTGGTTGAACAATCTTCCCGACTGCATTTCCACATACTGACCATCTGTATCGGTAAGAAGCTTTTCCCATATCATGCCCTGCCGCGAAAGACCCCAGATCCAGATCTTTTTTCCGGCTTTATCATCATAATTGCCATATCTTACAACACCAAATTTGTCATCATGCCAGTAGCCTCCGGCGAATCCGGCATATTTGCCGAATACATGGTATGATTTATACCCTCCGAAATTATTCTCTTCGTAAAATGAAATTTTCTTGCCGTTCTTCTCATTAACCGGCCATCTGGCATATTCACCACCATGTCCTATATAATGTGTTCCCGGAAATATAAACTCAAGGTTACCTGCTGATTTATATCCACCATTCAGCCAGTGGTAATAAGGTTGCGACACAGGGGTGGAATTATACCAGAATGTTCTTGTTATAAAATAAGCTTTATCGTTTGGAAGCCTGATCTCCAATCTCCAGTTGCTGCGGGTAAGCAGATCGAGAACACCTACTATACAACTTACACTTCCGTCATCATTGTTCTGAATTATATAGTCAACCGGCGTGGCACAGTTAGGTGTATGACCAATAATTCCATAATTAAGCTCAAGCCCGCCGCTTGTATAAGGGCCACGCATTGCGATATCGCGGAATTTTACTGCATGGTTATAGTAAATGAAGGGCTGGCCTGTTGATTTTTCAATAGCTGTCCATATTTTTCCCCCAACTTCAGGGAATATAAGGACTTTGATATAATCATTCTCAAGTTCCACTACCTTCCACTCCTTCTGAACCGGTTTATCTGTAAATCCGTCATACCTGAAATAAGGATAAAGTGAAGTTAAAAGAGGTACAGGACTTGGATCTGAATAAGGATAGCTTGTGTAGACCTGCTTGTACTCCCTGGCAGTTGATTTCTTAGTCTGTGAATATGATTCTATTGTAATGGTCATAATCATCAGAACCATTAGAAATCCTGGCATTCTTAAACATATTTTTTTCATTTGACTGATATTTTATTGATTATACAAGGCAATTCATGATGTAATAAATCTAATGCTCTGTTATAAATTTAACAGTAAACTAAAGATATATCAGAGAATAGTAACAAGATAATACATTAATATCATAAAATAACACATTATTGACATGGAGCAGCATAAAAAATCAGGGAGTTAAAAAGTTAATTAAGCGCCGGGAGGTACAAATAAAATATACATATAAGTAATACCTTTAAAAATTCTTTTATAGTTTTATCCCAAAACAATTACAGATATGTCCACTAAAAATCATCAACTTAAAGGAATAAGGCTCTATGCCATAGTTATTTTACGAATCGTCATAGGATGGCATTTCCTTTTTGAAGGGATTTCAAAACTGTTCTCTCCATCATGGTCATCTGCCGACTTCCTGCTCCTGTCAAACTGGATCTTCAGGGATTTCTTTCATTGGATTGCAGAGAACCCCGGAGTTCTGGCAGTTGCTGATTTTTTGGTTATCTGGGGCCTGATAATTATCGGGCTGGCTCTCTTTATAGGGCTGTTTGACAGGATTATATCCATTGCCGGAATGGCACTGCTGGCATTATTCTGGCTGGCAAACCCACCCCTGACAGCGATGGATTTCGGATTACCCCGTGAAGGAAATTACCTGATTGTTGATAAAAACCTTGTTGAACTGTTCGGTCTGCTCATTATTAGTCTGTTTCCGACAGGAAAGATACTGGGGATAGAAATTTTCTTCAGCAGAGAAAAGACAAAAAAACCTTCACCTGAACCTGATAACGAAAAGCCTGAAGATGAAAATACAGAAGTTGCCGAAAGCAACAAACTCGACCGCAGGGCAGTCATCAGGGGATTATCATCACTTCCGGTATTGGGTGTCTTCGGATATGCCCTGTTGAAACAGAAACAATGGGAATCATATGAGGAGAAGAACCTTGTGGATGCAGTAACCGGAGCCAGTGCAAAAACGTTTAACAATGCAAGCCTTAAAGAGCTTAAGGGTCAGGTACCGCATGCCAGAATTAAGAATACTGAATTCAGCAGGATAATTCTGGGAGGAAACCTTCTTTCAGGATGGGCCCATTCACGTGACCTTATATATGTGTCACAACTGGTGAAGGCTTACCACCAGAAGGAAAAGATATTTGCGACCCTGCTGCTTGCAGAGAAATGCGGAATAAACACACTTCTGACAAATCCCATATTATGCTCACTTATTGACGAATACTGGAAAAGAGGGATTGGGAAAATTCAGTTCATCACTGATTGTGCCGGTCTCAATTACAGCGATAAGGGAGCCTCCCCAATGCCTTTCAACGAATATCTCGATAAGATAAAAAGGGCTATTGATACCGGAGCTGTTGCCTGCTATATCCAGGGTGAAACAGCAGATTATTACATGGGCAATGGCCAGCCTGAGGTAATTGCCAAAGTTCTTGATTATATAAGACAAAACGGACTTATTACCGGCATCGGAGCACACAAAATCGAAACCATAAAGGCTTGCGTCAATACAGGATTTGTGCCTGATTTCTGGATGAAAACAATGCACCATCATAACTACTGGTCCGCAGGTCATCCTGTGTGGCATGACAATATGTTTGACAGCACTCCTGCTGATACAATTGCATATATGAAGACACTACCCCAACCTCTGATAGCATTCAAGGTAATGGCTGCAGGAGGGATACTTCCCAAGGACGGATTCCGATATGCATTCGAAAACGGCGCTGATTTTATTTGTGCAGGAATGTATGATTTTCAGATGGTGGAAGATGTCAATATCGCATGCGATATACTGAAGAGTGATTTGAAACGAGAAAGACAGTGGTATGCGTGAGGGGGAGACTTGGAGACTGGGAGAGGGGGAGATTGAGTGGCACAGTGGTGCAAAGACTAAGATGGACTTTGGTTGATTCCCCCTTCGAAGGGGGCCAGGGGGATGTTAAAACAAAAGATAATAAGTTAAAGGATGACAATGAAAAGACTATTTTTTATAATTATTGCAGCAATTATCTTTAGTTCAGCATTCGGACAGCCAAGCGTTGTAAAAATAATTCAGGAAAACAATTCCTACAGTCTTGAGGTTAACGGAAAACCCTTCTATGTAAAAGGAGTTGTCGGTGACACTTACCTTGAGAAAGTGCAGTTTTATGGCGGCAATTCAATCCGTATGGGATCGAGGAAAGAGGGCCTCGACAAAGCTCACCAGCTCGGGTTGAATGTCCTTGTAAACCTTCCTGCAAATGCTGAACGGTATGGCTTTGACTACAACAATACAGAAGCTGTAACAAAACAAACAGACAGAATAAAAGAGATTGTAACGAAGACAAAAGATCATCCTGCAGTTCTGATGTGGTCAGTAGGTAATGAGCTTGATTTTATTCCACCGAATAATGAATTCAATCCGAAAGTATGGGACGCTGTCAATACAGCTGCAATTGAAATAAAGAAAATAGATAAGGGACACCCTGTCATGACTGTAATAGGAACGAGCAGGATGTACAAGGTTGCAGATATCGTTAAAAGATGCCCTGATCTGGATCTTCTTGGAATAAACTCATACGGTGATATTTACACCATAGGCGATACCCTCAGGAAGTATGGCTGGACAAAGCCATATGTGATTGCCGAATGGGGACCAGATGGCTACTGGGAAGTAAAAAAGACCTCCTGGAAGGCACCTTATGAACAGACAGGAAGGGAGAAATATGATTGTTATGAAAACAAGTACCTGAGGGCCATGAGTACAAGAAACAGGAGTTGCCTTGGCTCATACGTTTTTTACTGGTCAGGATTTAAACAGGAGACAACGCATACCTGGTTCTGCATGTTTGATTCAACAGGACTCGAGTCACCCCTGGTGGGTGTTATGCACAGGATGTGGACAGGCCTGATGAAAGATAATGAGGCACCGATAGTTGACTCTCTGAATATTGATAATTATGTCCGTTACCAGGATATCATCTTCACACCCGGCAGCAGCCATTCCGCTGTTGTAACTTCATCAGATCCGGATAAGGATAAAATATCTTTCAGCTGGGAGATCAAACCCGAAGCAAAATACGCATCATATGCCGGTCAGGGGGAAGTCGCACCAAAACCTGTACCGGGACTGGTTTCCGGGAACGGACAAGGTATTACTTTCAAATCACCCTCTGAACCCGGAGCATACAGGTTGTTTGTTTACGCATACGATAATATGGGACATTTCTCCACAGCCAATCTTCCGTTCCTTGTTAAGTGAGGGGGAGATGGGGAGACTGGGAGACTGGGAGACGGGGTGACTGGGAGACCGCAAGACTGCATGACCGCAAGACAATAGACAATAAAATCAAAAACAGGAAAAGAGATAGAGAATACGATGAATAAGAATCCCAATAACTACAAATGGATTTTTTACTTCAATCGTAATGATCACAGGATAATCGTACCTAAGAGAGATCCTTCCCTGGGCTGGACACTTAATTTTGCCAGTCCCTATACCTATATCTTCCTGTTGGCAATTCTGGCTATAATCTTGCTGTCTGAATTCCTTTAATAAAAATTCAACCGGTTCATGGATCATTTTCTGTTAATCCTGAAACCAATTACACTCCAAACATACTATAGTTATAAGTACATGCCTGAAATGTTTTAATGATAACATATGCCCTGTTTTTTTTAAAGGAATTGGATATGATTAGAAAATAATTTCTGTAAATTACTAATAATTTTTTATGAGTGTCGGGAATGATTAACATAAAATATTTGGTGATATTTGGCTGGAGATTCCTCACTTCGTTCGGAATGACAGATTCATTTGAGGTTGTTGGGGTGAAAAGCGGCGATTCGTGCAATATTCAATAAAACTTTTAAAGTATGAAGACGAATCGCCGTTTTTCATACCCCCCTCCATACTAATGGCTTGTCATTCCGAACGAAGTGAGGAATCTCCAAAACATATCAGGAAAATTGTTTATGATTGCCGATACTCAAATAATTTTTTAATGCCGCCACAGTTATATCTGATTCATTATGAAACCATTAAAAATTCTGCTTTTTCTGTTTTCATTGTTTTTCACAACAATTCTCTCTTTCTCATCCGGAACCGAATGGAAAGCTCACTGGATCATGCATCCTTCAGTGCAGCCACAGCAACATGCTGTTATACTGTTCCGTAAGACCTTTGACCTGCCTTCGGAACCGGATAGCTTCGTTATACATCTTTCTGCAGATAACCATTACAGGCTTTTTGTCAACGGAACATATGTTCTTCGCGGGCCGGCACGCGGAGATCTGTCTCACTGGTTTTATGAAACCGTTGATATTGCACCATATCTTAAAAGCGGGAAGAATTCTGTTTCAGCAGAAGTGGTAAACTGGGGACCGAAAAGATCCTTTACATTCTTCTCCCAGATGACATCCATTATTATGCAGGGTGACACAGACAATGAAAAAATGGTTAATACATCGGGCAGCAGCTGGAAATGCTATCATAATACAGCTATAAATGCAAAGAATATTGAATGGATGACTGACCGGAGCACAATTGACTTTGGTCTCTATGTTGGCAATCCGACAGACAGTGTAAGAGCAGAACTCTACCCATGGGGTTGGGAAAAGACTGACTATGATGACAGTTCATGGGTACCTGCAAAATGGTGTGACATATCAGGAGGAAGGGACAGTCAGTATGCGGGTGGAATTCTGTACAACGGGGGGAAAATGCTTATTCCAAGAAGAACTCCGATCCTGAGTGAAAAGAAAATTCTCTTTACCTCAGTAAGAAGGATGGATGGCATTAATCTGAGTGACAGTTTTATTAAGGACAAGGGTGCCCTCATAATCCCGCCGGGAAAGAAGGTAACTATTCTGATTGACAATGCGGTTGAAACCATGGGATATCCTGAAATGATTGTCAGCGGTGGTAAAAACTCATTGATAAGGGCAATGTATGCCGAAAACATGATTATTGAAAACAAATCACCCAAGGGAAACCGGAATGATATTGAAGGTAAAAAGATGGTGGGTATCAAGGATATCTTCATTCCTGACGGAGGACAAAACAGGTTGTTCAAACCTACTTATATCAGGGCTTTCAGGTATATTCAGCTCGACATAGAAACCAAAGATAAACCTCTGACTATTAACTCATATTACAATGTTGAATGCAGATCACCACTTGAACTGAGGGCTGATTTTAAAACCAGCGATCCTGATATTGACTGGATAATGGAAGCAGGCTGGCGGACAGTAAGCATCTGCGCACAGGATTACCTTCTCTCAGATGCAGCATATGAACAGATGCAGTACACCGGCGATTCAAGGGTACATAATCTGACTCTTATGACTCTTTCAGGAGATGACAGGCTTACACGCAATTCCCTGATTCAGTTTGACCAGTCGAGAATTCCCGAGGGTCTGACCTATGCCTGCTACCCAAATCCCTTCCACCTGATTATTCCCTCCTATTCACTTATATGGATCGACCAGGTTCATGATTATATGATGTGGAATGATGATAGGGAGTTTATTTCAGGATTCGAGTTGGGTATAACAAATGTGCTTGACTGGTATGAAAGAAAGCTGCAGGAGAATGGGATGCTCGGAAAGATTGACTGGTGGGGCGCCCTTGCCTGGCCAAGGCATTATAAGAACGGTGAACCACCTGATGTTTATAAAGGGAACAACACTCTCTATACGCTTCATTATGCATATACTCTGCGGCATGCTGCAGATATATTCAGGTTCACGGGTAAAAATGAAGTTGCCGGAGCCTATTCAGAAAGAGCTGATGAGATCTGTGCAGCAGTAAATAAATTATGTAAAAACTCTGAAGGCTTTTACACCGAATCAATCGACAATAAAGAGGTAAGCCAGATCACAAATATAATGGCCGTACTTGCAGAGGCTGTTAAGGGAGAAGATGCCAGAAAACTTATGACCGGATTGCTTGAACCAAAAGACTGGTTTGGACAGGTTGACCTGTTTTTGCACGTTTATCTTTTTGAGGCAATGAATAAGACAGGTCTGCAGGAATACTACTCTCAGGAACTTTCAGAATGGAGACTGATGAAGGAGAGAGGTCTTACAACTTTTGTGGAGGTTCCGCTTGAATGGGGAGAAGAAAACCAGAGATCGGAATGTCATCCATGGAGCAGCTCTCCCAACTATTACTTTTTCAGAACTGTATGCGGAATCCGGCCTGTTACCCCAGGTCACCGTAAAATTGAAATTGCACCCTCATTAGGGGAACTCACAAAAATTGATGCAACTTATCCGCATCATCTTGGTAATATTTCAATCAGCCTGGTAAAAAAAGGATCAGGCATTGAAGGCGAATTAACTCTTCCACCGGGAATGAACGGGGATTTTATCTGGAATTCAAAAAAAATAAGCATCAAAGCCGGGAAACAAAAAATCTCATTATGAACAGAATTATTTTATCGGTCTGCTTACTGGCAGGTTTATTTCTATCCGGAAAATCACAGCAATTGTTATTGCTATGACAGAGGGACTTGCAGGAGTTGTTGACAAGGGAATCATGTTTCAGGAAGTGGAGATATCACCCAGATGGTATTTTGCAGGAATCACAGAAACATTTGTCAACATTGGTTATGGCAATGATGGAAACCAGGTGGCATATGATTATTCATACAATGCCGGGAACAAAAGCGTTTAAATCAATAATCATAAATATGAAAACTAAACTCATTTTAATCCTGCTTTTGATTGTCAGCAATTACATAAACTGTCAGCCTTCCGGCGAAATCAAGATTCTTATCCGTGGCGATGATATCGGTTCTTCCCACACTGCCAATGTGGCATGCATTGAATCGTATAAAAACGGGATAATGAGGTCTGTGGAGCTTATGGTACCAGGGCCATGGTTCCCTGAAGCTGTAAGATTGCTGAATGAAAATCCCGGACTTGATGTGGGAGTTCATCTTGTAATTACAAGTGAATGGAACGACATAAAATGGCGACCTCTCACCTGCTGTCCCAGCCTTGTCGACCAGGACGGATATTTTTTCCCCATGATATGGCCAAGGAGCGATTTCCCAAAAGGGACATCGCTAAAAGAGGCACAATGGAAGATTGAAGAAATTGAAAAGGAATTCCGGGCACAGATTGAAATGGCAAAACGGTATGTACCGCATGTCAGCCATGTCAACTGCCATATGGGTTGTGAAAGCTGTGCTCCTGAAATAGCAAAACTCGTAAATAAACTTGCTGAAGAATATAAACTGAAGACCAAACCTTTTAAAGAAAGTTATAAATATCTTCCATTATGGAAGAAAGAGGATACTACTGCTGAAACAAGGATAGCTTCCACAGTTAAAACCATTAAGGCAGTTAAGCCGGGCAATTATATTTTTGTCGATCATCCGGGGCTTGATACCCCTGAGATGAGAGCTATCTGGCATACTGGTTATGAGAATGTGGCAACAGACAGGGATGCTGTTACAAAGGTTTTTACCAGCGATGAAGTAAAAAAGGCTATTAATGAAAAAGGAATTATACTTGTTTCTTACAAAGAGTCAACAGAATAAATATCAGATATGAACAGTACAAGAATATGTATACTTATTGCTTTTATCCTTTTCGGGAATGCATTAAATGCAGCTAATACTGAGCAGTATTCTGTATTCGAAATAGAATTAAAAGGTCCTGCATCAGGTAATCCATTCAGAGAAGTAACACTATCGGCTGAATTTAAGCTTATAAACAGAAGCCTTATCTGTGAGGGTTTTTATGATGGTGGTGGTGTATATAAAATAAGATTTATGCCAGATGAACCAGGAGAATGGACATATAAAACAAAAAGCAATATTAAAGAACTAGATAAAAAGAAAGGTAGTTTTACATGTACAGTCGACTCCGGAAATAATCATGGACCGGTAAAAGTCAGGAATGTATATGATTTCGGCTATGCTGACGGAACACCCTATTATCCGGTTGGCACAACTTGCTATGCATGGGTTCATCAGCCGGAAGAACTTGTTAAACAAACACTTGAATCTCTGGCAAAGACAAAATTCAACAAGATAAGGATGACTGTAATGCCAAAGGATTACGATGTTTATATAAATAATGAACCTCCCTTCTACCCTTTTGAAGGATCAAAAGAGAAAGGCTGGGATTTTTACAGACCAAATCCGGAATTCTTCAGGAACTTTGAACAGAAGATCATTGAATTGCAAAAGCTTGGAATTGAGGCTGATGTAATCCTTTTCCATCCATATGATAATGGCCACTGGAACCTGGATAAGATGAACCCGGAACAGGCTTCGTTTTATCTGCGCTACCTGATTGCCAGAATAGCATCTGTCAGGAATGTATGGTGGTCGATGGCAAATGAATACGACATCCTGAAAAAAACAGATGAAGAATGGGAAAAATACTTCAGGATAATTCAGACATACGATCCCTACAGGCATCTTTGCAGCATCCATAACGGCATGGCATGGTATAATCATTCAAATCCTTGGATTACTCATCTAAGCATACAAACTGCCTATCTTCAGGACATTCAGGACTGGCGCGAATTATACAAAAAACCGGTTATTATAGACGAATGCGTATATGAGGGAAATGTGCCGAACGACTGGGGTAATCTTACTCCGGAGGAAATGATGAACAGGTTCTGGATAGCTTATTGCCGCGGGGCATATTGTACTCATGGTGAGACCTATATTCATCCTCAGAATATCCTTTGGTGGTCGAAAGGAGGCACCTTGTATGGCAAAAGCTCTGAAAGGATTGGTTTTCTTCATAAGGTCATGACAGAAACACCGGTTGAGGGAGTATACCCTTTTCATAATATATGGAATAAAGAGACATACCTGATAAAGGATAACGATTTCTACCTGCACTATTACGGAAACAGCCAGCAGGCAAAGGCCAGACTCTATCTGCCAGTGGATATTAAGTTCAGACTGGAGGTCATAGATGCGTGGAATATGACAATTACCCCGGTTGTAGGAGAATTCAGCGGACTGACAGAGATCCCTCTTCCTGGAAAGCCTTATATTGCTGTCCGGGCTTCAAGATTGAAATAAGAATTCAAATTATCTGTATACTTTTGAACCATTGGACAATTATGTTTCAACCCACCCCCAACCCCTCCCGGGAGGGGATCCAAAAATGTAACCTTAGCGCAGATGTACCCTTGTGCCTTTGTGCCTTTGTGCCTTTGTGCCTTTGTGCCTTTGTGCCTTTGTGCCTTTATGAGAAAATAAATAATGTATGAAAACAAGAAAAGAATTCATATCAATTGCCGGGCTGGCTGGTATCGCAGCCTTTATGCCGGAAAAAAGCATTTCTGAGGCTAATTACCCTGAAACCAATTTCAGATTCTGCCTGAATACTTCAACAGTGAGCAAAAATCCTCTCGATATTGTTAAGTATGTTGATATCGCATCTGAAGCAGGATACGATGGGATCGAGATCTGGATAAGAGACCTGAAGAAATACCTCGATTCAGGCAAAAAGGCTTCTGATTTAAAGAAATACCTTGCTGATAAGAACCTTACTGTCGAAAATGCAATCGGCTTTGCACCCTGGCTTGCCGATAAGGAGGCTGGTTTCAGGCAGATGAAAGAAGAGATGGAGATGGTTGCTTCCATCGGAGGTAAAAGGATTGCTGCTCCGGCAGCAGGAGTTAAGGGAGATAGGCCGCTCGATCTATTCATGGCAGGCGAACGTTACAGGGAGCTCCTTCAACTCGGACGTCAGACAGGTGTCATGCCACAGCTGGAGTTCTGGGGAGCTTCTGATGTCTTGTGGCACATTGGCCAGGCACTGATGATCATATCAATCTCAGGAGATAAGAACGCAAGAATACTCCCCGATGTTTACCATATGTTCAGGGGAGGTTCTTCATATGACACCCTTAAAATGATTGACGGATCGCTGATCGAGATCTTCCATTTCAATGATTTTGTTTCCACCAAACCAAGGACTGAACAGAATGATTCCGACAGGGTTTACCCGGGAGACGGAGCTGCACCCATCAAAGATATTCTCTCATGTCTTAAAACTATGGGTGGCGAAAAAGTTCTGTCTCTCGAACTCTTTAATGAGAATTACTGGAAAGAAGATCCACTGACAATTGCGAAAACCGGCCTAATGAAAATGAAAATGTAAAGTTCTCACTGTTGTGGAATAATATAAACAGGAAGATTAACAGAAGAAGGAGTATCAGGTCCGTACATAACTGTCTGTTTTGCTTCAGCCATTGTTGTTGCAACCGCAGCCGGGTCACAAATATTTAGGTTTCTGTTAAACCTTGGGAACCATGAGGAAGTTATTACCACCCTTAGCTTATGCCCGGGGTTCAGCTGATAACCTGTTGCCCAAACTGAAATTTCTGTTTTTAAAGGTTCCTTTTTCGAAAATTTAACCTTTGTACCTCCCTCCTGTATATTGATTATTTTGCCATCGGGAAATTCATCCTGCAAAAGAACATAAAAATCTGTGCATTCAGCTGTTGATGAGAACCAAATGGTTGCGCCTACAGGGCCAAGAAGTACCATAGGTTCTCCTTCTGACTTGAATTTCCCCCTTGTATCCTGGAGTACAACGGCAATTCTGAATATATTGAATGCCTGTCCAAGCCATTCTTCACCATACTTGTTATAAGGGGTCCGAACAAGAACGGCAGGGAAAGGTCCTTTTCCACGGGGGACAAATACAGATGTACTTAGTTTCACCCCGTCATCCATTGTAATAAGAATCTCCTGCTTTTCAGCTTTAAAGAATTTGTAGGCTGCAAATGCAAGAATAGCGATTCCAAGAATAACTACAAGTAATATTTTAAGGATTTTCATTCTATAATATTTATAAAGACAAATATATAAAATGAGTATCTGGTAAAAATCTCTTTACAATAATAATCATTTCACATGCACCAGAGCATCCAGACAATCTCTCCTGATTTTCATGTTTTCACATATTTTGTTCTAATTATTTGTTGACAACCACATTTAAGACACAGTATAATGCATTGGACCTGGCATCTCTTTTTAAAACCGGGCAAATTCAGACGAATAAATCTTTCATAAGTACTTCATTTTGAACCATTCCGGAATATTCATTTTGTTTTAATCCAAAAGTTGAAATGAAGGTTAAAAAAACCGATTTGTGTGTTTCTGTTTCTTGTTTAAATGTACCAATTTTATTTCGCAGGCTTTCAGCGTATTTTTTATCAATTGCAAACTGATTAACTGAATATTTTATCTCGCAAAGATTGATTACTGAATCATTCCTGTCGATCAATAAATCAACTTGTGCCCCATTTAAGCTTTCTCTGCTGCGCCACGAAGCATATCTGGTATGAACACCTGATATTCCGAGTCGCTGCTTAATTTGAGGGATGTGTTCCATGCAAACACGCTCAAAGGCATATCCGGTCCAAGTTCTGTGAACAGGACTGTCAATCATTGAACTCCAGCAATTATGTGGCTTTGGATTATTTGTTTTAATAAAATTGAAATAAAATAGCGTATAAAAGTCTGTCAATTGATAAATTTTATCTCTTTGCTTTTTGTCGATAAACTGATAACTTCTTATAAATCCGCAACTTTCAAGGTCTTCAAGTATTTTTGACAAGCCTCCGCCACTCTTTTCTGAGCCATGCTTTATAATCTCGTTCCGTGTTAATCCTTTGCTTTTTTTTCCAATAATCTCAACTATTTGAATATATTTTTCGGAGTTTTTGAAAAGAGCAGCATATAGATTTCTAAATTCATCGCGCAGGGTACCAGAATCACTAAAAAACAAATTATCAATATTATGGGCCAGGCTTAGTCCTTTTTTCAGCAAACTCCAATAATAAGGAATTCCACCAAAAACCATGTAGGCTTCAGTAGTTTGATAATTTTCCCAGATAATACCTGCATCCGACAAATAATTTTTACATTCCAAAAGGGTAAAAGGCTGAATTTTTAAACGCTGTGTAATCCTGTTATGCAATCCTCCTTTGTTGTTGATCAGTTTACTCATCATCCATGATGTAGATGAACCACAAGCTATCAATACAATATCTTTGCGTGCCGATGCCCAACTATTCCAGAAATTTTCAAGTGCACTGATAAAATCAGATTTGGGTGTATCCATCCAGGGCAATTCGTCGAGAAATACGATTTTTTTTTGACTGTTTGACTTTTCGAGGAGACTTTTCAATTCGTTAAATGCATAGAGCCAATTTTCTGGTACCAGCGCATCAGCATTTCCTCCCTGCCTTAATGCAAGCTGAAAATTAATCAGTTGCGTACGTGTGTTGGAATTGGCCAGCCCTGTGAGATAAAAATCAAATCTGCTGGCAAAATATTCACGTACCAAAAAGGTTTTTCCCACACGGCGCCTGCCATATATTGCAACAAATTCCGAAACAGGCGATTTTTCAAACCTGCTTAACTCGGCTTGTTCGTTTATTCTCCCTATAATCCTGTTCATAGTAAAAAGCATTATAACCTGCCACAAATATAATAAAAATATTACTTATGGCGAAATATATAATTATATTTTGCCATAAATATATAAATACTTATAGTTATGGCGAAATATAAAACTTGATGCAGTTGTAAATTTTTAATTCAGACCTCTTAAAAAAGCACTCAAATGTTGTTTCGGAAAGTTTAAAATTGAAGGCAATATAAGAATTGCCTTGTATCTTACTTTGTGTCTATATGAAATGTAACTCCTAACATAAGACCTTAAAACCGGCCAACCAGGTAAAAACTGATCCGAATACCGGATTATAAATTATTCAATCAATGCAGCCAGGGCAGCTCCGACAAGTCCTGACTGAGCTACCTCTGTAAACTCATAGTACCTTTTCCTGTCACTTTTGAGAAAGTCATCAAGGTAAGTTTCAAACCGCGATCTGAAATTGTGAAGCTTATAGAATGTTGTTCCCTCGACAGTTATCAGTATAGGTTTCTCCGGAATCCCTCCCTTTCCGCACTTTAGAATTACGGCTGCCATGCTTCCTGCAACCAGTTTGGCGGCCCTGTCAATAAGTGATTCAATTATATGTCTGCAGCTGTCAGCATCATTACACTCCCTTACTACATTAACAATTGGGTGTCCCTGCGAGATCTGCCTTGCTACATACGAATTGGCATCCCAGGTCTGCAAATCAGACAGCCTGCTTATTGCTTCTGCTGTCGCCTGTGTGAAGACACCCTCTCTGGCCGCTGCCTTCAGTAAAAATAGTGTCAGCCCGCCGAAATATCCTCCTGAGAACATTTTTTCAAACTTATAACTTCCGGGGTCGGTTGTTGTATTACAGTACTGAATATCAAGCTCTGCCTGGGGAGGTCTTCTGAAATCACCTGATTCAATATTTATTATCTGGCTTCCATCTTTTTTCAGGTCGCTTTTTTTAAGAATGTTACTATTTTGTTCAATATAACAGGTATTTGTACCGGTTCCGAGTATGTATCCAATGAATGAATCATACTGCCGGCCTGCAGATGCAGATTTTCCGGCAAGAAGAGTTGCTACAGTGTCATTGAGCAATACAATCTTCTTTTCCGGCGTACCTAAAGTTTCCAGCAATTTTCGTCCTATCACCTGTCCGTGCACTTCAGGTGCCTGTACCTCCTTACAGAACTGAATAAGACGTCCGTCCTTATCGGGGAGTATTTCAGTCGGATATGAGAAGCAGAAGCCAATCCTTTCAACCTTTTCAGCAAGCGGTCTTATATAATCTGCAACTGTTCTGAAGAACTCATTGGCACTGATCTCACCTTCAAGTCCCGGCATCATGTAGTTTACCATATCATTTATCTCCATACTACCTGATGCTGAAACAGTTACAAGAGCAGCCCTGAAATTGGTGCCGCCGGCATCAATTGCAAGTACAGGCACATCTGTCAGGAAATCATTTTCGGCTTCAATATAGGTAGGGATCATCCGGAGAGCTCCTTCCCTGCCCCCGAGGCCGGAAACCATATCCTCTGTGAAAGTTTTCACAAGATCATCCATGTCAACATGTGAGGACCGGATTCTGTATTTTTCGAGCAAAAAATCAGCTTTATTCATAAAGATATTTTATTGCTTATATTTATTAATACCAATACCTGTTACAGAATACCTTGTTCGTGGCTAAATTTTAAAACTATAAGCAGGAATTACGTCAATTTCATAATCGTCAATGAGCATCTTATCTGTCTGGCCAAGGGTCAGTATTATACCTTTGTTGATCCTGAAGAATTTAAGAGCAGCCAGCAGTCCGTTTATTTCTCTTTCCTGGTTGTCGCCGTTCATTTCGTAACAAACCTGAATTGCATGGTAGTTATCTTTGAGCTTATAAATAAAATCGCATTCAGAGATACCATCAGAGAAGTACCATATTTGTCTGGTTTTCCTCCTTATGTCACCATAAACAGCGTTTTCAAATTTCCGGCCCATATCCTTTGAGGCTGAAACAGAAGCTGCATTTACCAATCCGTTATCAACTACATAGATTTTCTTTTCGGATAACATCTGTCCCTTCACGGAATAAGAGAATCTGGAGACCAGGCTTAGCAGATAGCTCGACTCAAAGCAAGATATATATTCCAGTACAGTTGATGGTGATTTTACGCCAATAATACCTGTAAGTTTACTGGGACTAACAAGTCTGGAGGTATTTGACAACAGGTATATGCAAAGGTTTTTCAAACCATGTATATCACGTATAGCATACCTGACTGCAATATCGCGGTGGATTATGTCTTCAATCAGAAAACTCAGCAATTCAGGATTTCCTGTTTTCAGGAATTCAGGAAACCCTCCATCAGTAAGAAAAGTTTTATAACTTTCATAGTTTCTATTCAACCTGTGAAATGAACAGAATTCCCTGAAACTGAATGGAAATAGTTCTTTTGATACATGTCTTCCGGTTAAATTTGTCCCTAATTCCACACTCAACATACGGGCATTTGAACCGGTAATAAGAACTCTGAGTTTTTTATCGAGTTTCTGCCGTACATATAACTCCCAGCCCTTAACTAACTGAATTTCGTCGAAAAAGAGAATCCTTTTCCTGCTCTTACTTACTATTTCATCAAGCAAAGTGAAATCACCCTTTGTGAATTCATAAAGCCTTATATCAGCGAAATTAAGGTAAAACACTTTGCTGATCTCTTTCCTGATAAACTGATGAAGCAAAACGCTTTTACCACAGCGCCTGATTCCTGATACCACCAATGCATGGGTATCAGTCACAGGTAACTCCTTAAGCAATTCCCGCTTAATACCCAGGTCAAAGGTACTGAAACCTTCTTTCTGATCATCAACAACAGCCTGCAAATCTGATAATTTCATTTCACATATATTCTATTAGTAATAAAATATTTATTTCACTACAAATATAATATATAATTCATTACTATCAAAATAATTATGGAAGTCCTCTTACTATTCCTGATTGAATGAAATACAGATGTTTTATTATCTGCAAACTACTTATTGCTTATCAGAATACGATATGTCTTAAGCTCCTTCTGATTCAGATCAATTGTAATTATATTTCCTTTCACAGGTATCTCCCGGATGTCGGTCTCTACATGCGAGGAATGCATTGCCTTAAAAACCGGCATGTTAAGTCTTAAATCTGATGAAACAGGATTATCACCCATATTCCAGAACCTCATGGCAACGCCATCATCTTCCCCCGGTTTCATTGTCCATAATATTAGATCTCTATTGTCAGTAGTCAGTAAAGAGTATTTTTTTTCATCAAGGTCACCGGAAGAACCAGCCTTCCCTGCTACCAGGGGATTCTGATGTTCCAGCGAAAATCTCATTGACTCACCTGCGTTAAAGCTGTGGCCATGCGGTAAAAGGGAAAAAGACTGATTGAACAGGGTATCTCCATCCTGCCTTATCATACCGAGATTCTCATTTACCTGTCCGCCAACCAGAATATGCACAACAGATGAATTCTGATCAAGAAAAGAAGGAGTACTGTTTCCCAGCCGGAAAAAAAGGCAATCGGAATTGGATAAAGTTATTGATTCGCTGCTGTTTCCAATATTAAGAAAATGGTTCAGGGAAAGGTAATCATACCTTGCCATCCTGTCGGCATAATGTCCTCCTGCTGAGGCAGTTTTCGCTTTTATGATTGCTCCTACCTCTTCATGCCATACTTCAGGTGCATCAATATTGAAAGCAAATGACCAATGCAGCAGACTATCAAAGTTCTGCATGATAGTATTCCTGAAATCTATGCGCGGATCATCTGCATAAAATGTAATGATGCTTTCATGCTTTACCGGATCGCCGGAACGGCAGATCAGACTGATATGAGAATTATCTTTCTCAAGGATGCGTATCTTGTCTCCACTTTCAATATTTCTGCTGCCAGGATTATTTAACAGTCCCTTAGCCCATTCCTTTTTCAGTTTTTTATCGAAAAGAGAAGATATGGCTCCCGATTTCGAGAATTTAACTGAATAAAAAGGTGTTTCAAGCTTACTCCCTGAAAACCTGAAGACATTTTCTGTAGCTTCAGGTTTGTTGGTTTCAAGCTTAAACAGCCTATATCCCACAGAGGGAATATCTTCAACCCTTACCCTCAGGACTTTTTTTCCCTCTTCACTCCTGACCATGCCCATATATAATTTTCTACTTTCAAGGTCTCTCACGGAATTATAATCCTTTTCAACAGGTATATCAACGAAACCATCCCTTTCAATGTTCAGAGGGTTGAATACAAAAACAGCATCCTCGCTATCTCCCGCGTTTATTCTTTTCCCCAGTTCTTCCAGTGCAAGTGATTGCAGAGTATCGACATAACTGCTTACCTCCTGCTGCCTTTTGCGCATATAATCTGCAAACAGATGCCTGTCTATGGGACCATCAGCTGTCCAGCCATGAAGGTTATAAACGCTTATCCCATAGATGAAATCCTGTTTTTTCCTCTCGAGTCTGGAAAACATACCGGCAATTCCATCTGAAGCAACAACAGCCAGGGCTTCCGCTGTGCGAAGCTTTTCCATCGATCTTTTCAGTTTCCCGCTGACTTCTGCAAGAGATGCGAGGTTAATTTCCCACTCATTACCATATGATAATGTAACTTCAGGAAGACTGCTACTGTAGATTTTTTCAAAATGAGTGAAGAAATCGACCTGGTTCGAAAGGTATAGTTTCGTTCCCTGCAGAGTGCGGTGGCCAAGTCCCCAGGCCAGATCGTATGAATAATTATGAATATTGTCCCAGCCCTTTCCGAATGCTCCGGCTATTTTATATGGGTATCCGTCCGAACCACAGAGCTTGTCCATTTTCTGAACTGCCACTGTAGGTTCAAGCATTTCGGCGTAACCTCCAAGGTCAGCATTCCACCCATAGCTGGAATACCATTTCATCAGTACTTTGTTTCCATCAAGACCTGTGTACCAGTATATTTCATGGTCGCGTTTCCCGATAGTATTGATTTTTGTTGCACAGTTGCATACGCCCCTCCAGCTGTAACGGGCACCCGATCCTGCCCAGAGTGAAGCAAGTCCAAGGGGGATTGTGGCATTCTCCTGGCAGACTGCCAGGTCAATGTCTAAACCATACTTTCTCTCAAGATATCCGCTATAGTAAAAACTCCTCAATACAGATTCAGTTGTTGATGCGCCATATACAGCCAGTGTAAAATTTAATGGTACACTTGCCTGTCCTCTTTTTATCTGATCAATAATCCTGGCAAATAAATCCGGGGAAGCTTTTCTCTCAAGCATATAAATTGTCCATGCAACATCATAGTTCCATTTGCTTCTTGCTTCGATGGGTTTGTCTTTGGTGTCCTCTCCTATTTTAAGATAGAACTTTGCCATATCGAGGTTATACCTGTACCAGTCTTCCTCGGTGCCATTCCACATAAGGTCAGTGTGAGTATCATTTCCCAGGTAAAGATGCTTCAGTGTATCCTGGCTGTATGATCTGATAACTGATATCAGTAAAACAAAAACAAGTACAGGTATCCTCATGAATATCATGTATTATGAGTTTCCAAATCGCTTAGCCGCATCATCCAGCATGACAGCTGTTGCCGTAGCACCTGAACGGGTTGCTCCTGCAGCTTTCATCTTCAGAAGGTCATCAAGAGTACGAACACCACCAGAGCATTTAACCTGCACCTTTGGGCCGGAGTGCTTTCGCATCAGTTCAATGTCATGTATTGTGGCGCCTTTATAATTGAAATCACCATTTGGTTGCTTAACATATCCGAATCCTGTGGAGGTTTTGACAAAGTCTGCCCCGACTTTGGTGCAAATTTCGCAGAGTTTAATCTTATCCTCATCTTTTGTAACGAAGTCGGTTTCGAATATAACCTTGACAATTGCCTTGCTTTTGTGGCAGGTCTGTGTAACGGCCTTAATCTCATTTTCAATATAGCCCCAATCACCCTGCAGTGCCTTGCCGATGTTGATCACCATATCAATTTCTGTTGCTCCGTCATTGCAGGCCTGCTCGGTTTCAAACACCTTAACCGGTATGGAGCTGTTGCCATGTGGAAATCCTATTACGCATCCTACAAGCACATCAGTTCCTTTCAGAAGCTCAACTGCCTGTTTTACAGCATAAGGTTTAACACATACGGAAGCAACATTGTATTTCATTGCGACTTCACACTCTCTTTTTAGATCGTTGTCGGTCATTACAGGATTCAGGATCGAATGGTCGATCATCTTTGCGATTTCAGTTACTTTGGTCATTTTTATTTTGTTTTGTAATTTGATAATCTCAATAATAATAATTTTTAATTATGGATTACCCGGAGAACACTGATATTTTAATTGAAATCTTCAAAATCTGTAGTTATAATTCATAATATTTAGTCTGCTCCGAAAAGTTTTTTTGCCACCAAG